>WNFC01012693.1_pt1 | contig 13430 bp, 10 predicted proteins | sample 5400541 | NCBI WGS metagenome assembly WNFC01 (sample SAMN13153342, study PRJNA577476) | soil metagenome | isolation source: 120 cm saprolite under Douglas fir tree site 2 hole 2 replicate 1 | place: USA:California | collected 2015-04-18
ATTCGGTGCAGCTACGGTCTACTTTGCGGCGAGCCGCGCTATTCCTTTCTTGATACAGAACGCTGTCATTTCTGGCGCGCTGTATGGCGTGGCCGTCTATTTCTTCATGAATCGCATTGTCGTACCGCTGTCCGCTGCCGCCAAGCGTCCGTTTTCCTTGAAGTTGATGATCGTCGGCGTGATCATACACATCTTCTGTGTCGGACTTCCGATATCTCTCAGCGTGCGGCGATTCTCCAGATGATTATCAAATTAAATTGTTTTGAGCGCGGCGTCGCGCCGAGTTTGCTATCCTACGCCGCGTGAAACCTCTCTTCCTGATTGACACCGACACGGCTTCCGATGACGCGGTGGCCTTGATCATGGCGCTGCGCTCTCCCCAGGTACGCGTGCTGGCGATTACCACGGTTGCCGGAAACGTCGCCGTTCAGCAGTCCACGCGCAACGCTCTCTACACGGCGGAGCTTTGTGGTGCGGATGTTCCCGTTTTTATGGGCGCGGAAGAACCACTGAGCCGCCCGCACCAGAGCGCGCACTGGTTCCATGGACGCGATGGCCTGGGCGACCACGGCTACCCGCCTCCAAGCAAAGCGCCCGAAAAATTGCCCGCTCTCGAGGCCATCATCTCCATGATCGAATCCCATCCGGGCCTCGTCTTGGTGACTCTCGGACCTTTGACAAATGTTGCTTTGGCTCTACAGCTAAATCCCGGCATCGCCGACAAGGTTGGCCGCTGCGTGATCATGGGTGGCGCGCCCTGTTGCGAAGGGAACGTGACTCCCGCCGCCGAATATAATATTTGGTGCGATCCCGAGGCGGCGCGAATCGTATTGCGCAGCGGCCTCCCGGTGGAGCTGGTGGGCTGGCACCTCTGCCGCGGCGATGCCGCATTGAACCCGGACGACATCAAGCAGGTGCTGAGCTTTGGCACGCCGCAAGCGCGCTTCGCCATTCAATGCAACAGCAGGGCCCAAGAAGCCTACTTCGAGCAGACCGGTGAACGTGGAATTTCATTGCCGGACCCCGTGGCGATGTCCATCGCGCTGGACCCTTCGATAGTCACGCGGCAGAGCGAAAACTACGTGGACGTGGAGACCTCCAGCGAACTGACTTTGGGTATGACCGTGGTGGATCGACTCAACGTGGCAGACAATGAGCGCAATCGCGTCGTTTGGGCCCCGATTTTGGAGCGAGGTAGCAAAGCCAAAATTTATTGGACCATCGATAATAAGCGCTGGAAGCAAGCCCTCTATTCCGCCCTGAGGTAGCTCGGCTAAACGGCGCCGACCTAAAGTACAGGTAACACGCAAGTTATTCAAAACAAGGGACTAAGACCTGTCTACCCCAGGCAACTTGAGTCAGGATCGCCCCCGAGGGCAACTTCTTTCCCATACTGGTGTTCTACCCTATAGGAGCCACTAGATGTTACGCTCCCATCGGCTGGAACGTCTCATAAGAGGGCCGGAGCGGCCCAGGTCCAGACCGAGGACAGGGGATTCGTCATGAAGACATTCGCCGGTGCGAGCAGCCTCAGCATGCTCCTGTGTTTGGCTGGTCTATTGGGTTTTGTGGCTCCAAAGGCGCGAGCGAACGAAGAAAAAGATCCGCCCACGCGCGTCGCCCGCATCAGCTATGTGGATGGTTCCGTCTCGCTGCAGCCCGGCGGGCAAGGCGATTGGGGCAGCGCCGCCAGAAACCGCCCGATGACCATCGGTGACAAAATCTGGGTCGACAAAGATTCCCGCGCAGAATTGCAAGCCGGCACCGCCGCGATGCATCTGGGCAGCATGACCGCGCTGTCATTCCTGAACCTTGACCAGGGCATCACGCAGTTGCGCCTTGCGGAAGGCAGCATCAATTTCCGCGTCAGCGAATTGCGCGAGGGCGATCTCTATGAAGTTGACGCCCCGAATCTGGCTTTCACCGTGAAACAAGCGGGCGCCTTTCGCATCGATGTGAATGAAAACGGTGACTCCGCCCGCGTGACCGTGATTCGCGGCGAAGGCGAAGTCACCGCCGGCGGCAAGACCTATGAAGTCCACTCCGGTGAGCGCGCCGAATTCAATGGCACAGACAACATTCAGTACAACATTAGCCGCGCCCCGGGACCCGACGGCCTCGACCGCTGGGCCGACGAGCGGGACCGCAAAGAAGACAACTCCGTTTCGGGGAAATATGTTTCGCGCGATACGCCTGGCTACAGCGATTTGGATGATTACGGTGACTGGCGCGATGAACCTGAATACGGTCACGTCTGGTATCCGCGCGAAGTTGCACCCGACTGGGCTCCTTACAGCTATGGCTATTGGAACTGGGTTGGCCCCTGGGGCTGGACTTGGGTTGACTATTCGCCCTGGGGCTTTGCTCCGTATCACTACGGCCGCTGGAACTATTTCGCGGGCGGGTGGGGCTGGTGCCCCGGCCCGTTTTTTGGGCCTCCGATCTATGGCCCCGCTTTTGTTGGCTTCTTCGGCGGCGGGTTTGGTTTTGGAGTTGGCTGGTTTCCGCTGGGCTTCGGCGAACCGTTCTTCCCGTGGTTTGGTTGCAGCCGGAATTTCATCACCGTCATCAACGTTCACAACACCTTCATTCGAAACGTGAATGTCTTCAACACGAACATTCATAATGTCAATTTTGTGAACGCGCACAACGTGAATGCCGTGACCGTGGCGAATCGCAATACCTTCGTCAATGGGCAGGCCATCAACCGCGGCGCCACGCCCCTCACGGCAGCTTCGTTGCGTGGGGCGCGGGTGACCAACTCGGTTGGCCTCAAGCCGACTCAGCACAGCTCGCTCGGCTCGGCAAACATCAGATCGCATGTGGCCACGCCATCAGCGGCGGTCCAGAACCGCGCCGTGATCGCGCGCACAGCGCCAGCGCAAGCCGCTTCGCACGTGCCGGTTCGTACCATCAGTAGTCGTGGGCTTATCGCTGGGCGCACAGGTAACGCGCCGGTCAGCGGCGCCATTAGCCATCCCACGAATGGGGCGTTGAATCGTCCCACAAATAGTGGAGCGAATCAGCGGGCGGTCACACAGAATATGCCATCGCACAACGCGCCCACGGCGAATAACCGTCCCGGCAACACGCCAACGACGAACAGCCGTCCGGGCAACCTGCCCAGCTCGTCCGGCATGACTCCCCGGCAGCGGGAACTCTCGCAGAATCGGCCGCCCTCGTCGGTGACGAACTCGAGCCGGACATCTGCCCCAACTGTGGGCAACACCGCTTCGCAGCGCGCAGGCAATAGCCCGCGCACCTGGGAAGCGCAGGGAAATGCAACGGATCGTGGCCGCGCACCCGCAGGTTTCGGAAGCTCGAATCGCCCCGTGAGTGCGCCCACGCTGACGGCTCGCTTAAATGAATCCAATCGTCCACCGTGGGCACGCCAAGGCGCGCAGTCCCCTGTCTCCAATAGCCAGGTGTCGCGTCCTTCGGCGCAGAACTACAACAGCAACCGCCCAAGCGCTTCGACCAGTGGCCGCTCTTTCGAGCCGCCGCAGCGGACGCAACGTGAATCGCCGACCAACAACAGCAACCGCCCAAGCACTTCGAACAGTGGCCGTTCTTTCGAGCCACCGCAGCGAACGCAACGCGATATGCCGGCCTACAACAACAACCGCGGCTATTCGCAGCAGCGCTCCAACAATGCATCTCCCTCGCGCTCATACTCGTCGCCGCGGACATATTCCGCACCGAGCCGCAGCTATCCAGCACCGACACGCTCCTACTCCGCACCTAGCCGCGGCTATAGCGGTGGAGGTGGCGGCGGGGGCGGTAGTTCTCGCGGTGGCGGTGGCGGCGGCGGAAATCGCGGCAGCAGCAGTAGTGGAGGAAGCTCGCACGGCGGCGGAGGCTCCAGCTCTCACGCGCGGCACTAATCTTTTTGCCAAGACAATCGTCCGTCCGCATCTTTCGGACGGGCTTTCCGTGTTTCGGCATCAGCTAGAATTGAAATTCTCCCAGCCTCGCATCTCCTGAGTTTCCCGTCGTGCACGGCATTGCGCCCCGCACAACACTTCATCCAGCCGGGTGTTAGATGAAGTGAGGCATTTCGTCATCGACATTTGCTCTTTCGACATGGGAAAATGCGCGGCAAATGCTCTCTAGCGGCGAAGTGCTAGTGTTTAAGTTGGGCTCAGGCTATTTAACAAGGAAAGTGAAATGATGCGGCGCAATGCAACCGCGGCCGCTCAAATTTCAGGAGAGATTTCAAAATGAGAAAACACGTGCGACGATCCGCCGAGCCGCGTCGCACGCCTCAGCTACGCCCACGGCACCGTCTCCTTCAATCCGGGGGGAACTGACGACTGGGTTTCCGCAGTCGTCAACCGCCCGGTCACCACCGGCGACAAGCTCTGGACAGACAACGGCGCGCGTGCTGAACTGCACATCGGCTCCGCGGCGATCCGTCTCGCCGGCAACACTGGCTTTTCGTTTTTGAATCTGGACGATCGTACGGCGCAAATCCGCATCACCGAAGGCACTCTTAACGTCCGTGTGCGGCGGCTCGAGAACGACGAAACTTTCGAAATTGACACGCCGAACCTCGCTTTCTCAATCCTTCGTCCGGGCAGCTACAAGCTCAACGTCAACGAAGCCGGCGATACCACCGTCGTCGTTGTTCGCGACGGTGAAGGCGAAGTCACCGGTGGCGGCTCTGCTTATACTATTCATCCTCGGGAAACCGGCACGTTTGCTGGGATCGACCAGCTCGATGCAGACATCCAGAGATTCGACAACTACGATGACGACTTCGACCACTGGTGCAACGACCGCGATCGTCACGCCGATCATTCCACATCCGCCCGCTACGTTTCCACCGACGTCATTGGCTACGACGACCTCGATGATTACGGCGGCTGGCGCCCCGTCCCCGAATACGGCACCGTGTGGTTCCCGCACACCACCGTCGTCGGCTGGGCTCCCTATCGCTACGGCCACTGGGTTTGGATTTCGCCCTGGGGCTGGACGTGGGTGGATGATGAGCCTTGGGGATTTGCTCCTTTCCACTATGGTCGCTGGGTTGTCGTCGGCGGCGTCTGGGGTTGGGTGCCGAGCCCGCCGCGTCCCGTCTTCGCAGTCGCCTACGTGCGCCCGGTTTACGCCCCCGCTCTCGTCGCCTGGGTCGGCGGGCCGCACTTTAGCATTGGCATAGGAATCGGAGGCGGCGGTGGCGTCGGTGTGGCGTGGTTCCCGCTCGGCCCGCGCGACGTGTACTGCCCGTCCTATCACGTCAGCCAGCGCTACGTGCAAAACGTCAACATTTCGAACACCACGGTCATCAACCAGACCAACATCACCAACGTTTACAACAACGTCTACGTCAACAAGACCGTCAACGTCACTAACATTACCTATCAGAACCAGACGGCTCCGAATGCCGTGACTGCCACCTCCCATCAGGCCTTCACGTCCGCTCAGCCCGTAGGCCGCAACTTGGTGAAGGTGGATGCGCGCGAAGTTGCATCCGCTCCCGTCGCTCCGCTGACGCCCACAGTTGCTCCGCAGCAGCGCAGCGTTCTCGGTGCCGGCGCTTCCGCTTCCGTCAAGCCTCCTGCGGCTGTCCTCAGCCGCCCGGTGGTGGCGAAGACCGCTCCGCCGCCCGCGCCGATTTCCTTCGTCAGGCAACAGCAAGCCATTCAAGCCAATGGCGGCAGGCCGCCGGCCGTCTCTGAAATGCGTCGAGCCCAGGTCGAGAACGTGCAGCAGGCTCGTCCGAACATCAAGATCGCTCCCCCGGCCCAGCCCGGCATGCCGCGAAACGTTCAGGCGAATCGGCCCGTCGGCAACATCCAGAACAACCCGGCCAACGTGCAAAACGCCCCGGCCAACGTCCAGAACAACAACAATCGCCCGGCCTCCGTGAACAATTCCTCTCCTGCGAATCCCGCCAACCGGCCTGTGAACCCTCCGGCCAACAACGGCAACGCTCCCGGCAATCCGAAGGTCTACAGCGATCGTCCGCCTTCCTCGCGGTCGAATAACTCGAACCGATCGAACGACGTCAATCCGCAGCTCGATCAGCGGCATCAGCAGCAACTGGAACAGCTCCACCAGAAGCAGGATCAGGAGCGCCAGAAGATCGAACAACAGCAACAACAGGAACGGCAGAGAGTGGCTCAGCAAAACGCTGACCAGCAACGCCAACAGCAGCGCCAGCAACAGATCGATCAGAAGCACCAGCAGCAGCTCGAACAGCTGGAGCACAAGCACGATCAGGAACAGCAGAAGCTACAGCAAAAACAGCAGCAGGAACGCCAGAAAGAGAAGCCAGCCAACAAGCCGCCGAAGGAGAAGGAGAAAGAAAAGGACGACAAGTCTCACAACCACGGCTAAGCGCCACCAACATTCGAGTACCGTCTCCGACGGGCGTTCGCCGAAAAGCGAACGCCCGTTTCGTTTTTTGGGCGTCCCGTTTTTCGTAGGTGAAACGTCTTCGCGGCTCGCGTAAGCTTTTTATTCCGCGCTCATGGCCAAGCGTCCCATATCACGCTCTTCTTCGAAGAAGGCTCCTGCCGCCAATCCTGGTCTGCGCCTGTTTCGCCTGCCCGGATTGCCGGAAATCCACCGCGGCGACGATCTCTCCGGACAAATAACAAATGCCGCCCGCAAAGCGCGCATCCAGTTCGAAAACGGAGACATCCTCGTCGTCGCGCAAAAGATTGTTTCGAAGGCCGAAGGCGCCGTGGTCGGGCTGGCCACGATCGCGCCTTCGCCCCAGGCTCAGGCCATCGCCGAGCGGCAAAAGAAAGACCCTCGGCTCGTGGAAGTAATCCTGAAAGAATCGCGGCGTCTCGTCCGCAGTGATCCCGTGCTGATTGCCGAAACAAGCCATGGCTACGTCTGTGCCAATGCGGGCGTGGATCATTCGAACGTTCCTGGCGAAGATAGCGTGAGCCTGCTCCCACGAGATCCTGACCAGTCCGCGAAAAATCTCACTGCCGCGCTCCGCAAACGAACCCGCAAACGCGTCGCCGTAATCATCAGCGACACCTTCGGCCGTCCCTGGCGCCTGGGCCTGACAAACGTAGCCATCGGCGCGTCCGGCGTCCCCGTCCTGCATGATTTGCGCGGCACGCGCGACCGCGACGGCAAACCTCTCACCGCCACCATCCTCGCCGTCGCCGACGAACTCGCCGCCGCCGCCGGCCTCCTCATGGGCAAGTCCGCAGGTTTTCCCGTTGTCCTCATTCGCGGCTATCGTTACAAGCCCGCATCCGAACCCGCCGCTCGCATTATTCGCCCAGCCTCCGAAGACCTCTTCCGCTGATCCCCTCTTATCTGCGCTCTCTGTGTCCGGAGATTACCCCGACCCAGTCGGGGTGTCCTCTGTGTTAAATTGTTTTTGTATTCCGGCTCGGTCGCAAATGCAGACGACACTCCATCCCATCACTCGCGAAGCTGCCCTTCTGCTGGCCGCGCAAGTGCCCCTGGCAGACTTACTTAGCGCCGCCACAGAACTCCGCGCTCGCGGCAAGGGAACTGTCATCACGTATTCGAAAAAAGTTTTCATCCCGCTGACCACCCTTTGCCGCGACTATTGCAGCTACTGCACCTTCCGCAAGGACCCTGGCCAGCCCGGCGCTCATTTCATGACCGCTGACGAAGTCCTCGCGCTCGCCGAACGCGCCTGCCAAGCCGGATGCAAGGAAGCGCTCTTCAGCCTCGGCGATCAGCCCGAAAAGATTTTCCCCGAAGCCCGCGAATTCCTCCGCACTCAGGGTTTTTCGCGTACCCTCGACTATCTCGCCGCCATGTGCGAACTCGTGCTGGATAAGACCGGCTTGCTGCCGCACGCCAATCCCGGCGTCATGGACCGCGCCGCCCTGGAGCGTCTGAAAGATTCGAACGCCAGCGTCGGCCTGATGCTGGAAAACGTCAGCCCGCGGCTGATGCGCGATGGCCTGCCGCACGCCAATGCTCCGGACAAAGTGCCCGCGCTGCGTCTCCGCACCATCGAAGAAGCGGGGAAGCTCTCCATCGCGTTCACCACCGGCATCCTCATCGGCATCGGCGAAACCGTGGAAGAGCGTATCGACTCTCTCGTCGCGATTCGAACGCTGCATGAAAAATACGGCCACATCCAGGAAGTCATCATCCAGAATTTCCGCGCCAAACCAGACATCCCCATGGCTGCTCATCCCGAGCCTACTCTGGATGACATGCTGCGCACCATCGCTCTCGCCCGCCTGATCCTCGGCCCGCGAATGAACGTCCAAGCCCCGCCGAACTTGAGCTACGACGATTTCCCCCGTTTGCTCGACGCCGGCATCAACGACTGGGGAGGCATTTCTCCCGTCACCAAAGATTTCATCAATCCGGAAGCTGCTTGGCCCCCAATCGCGCGGCTGAAAGCCGAAACGGAGTCGCGCGGCTTCACCCTGCGCGAACGCCTCGCTCTCTATCCGGAATTCGTCCATCGCCACGAATTTCTTTCTCAGCGTGTCCGCGATCGCCTTGCGGAAGTAGCCGGTGCCGATGGATTTGCACGTGACGCTGCTCACGCCGTCCGCATCTGAATTCTCCATGCCCTCAAAAAGAAAACTGAAAATCACCGCTCTCGCCGGCGGCGTCGGCGCTTCAAAACTGCTCCTCGGTCTTTACGAAGTAATGGACCCGAGCTTGTTGACCATCATCGTCAACACCGGCGACGACATCGTTCTCCATGGCCTGAAAATCTCCCCGGACCTCGACATCGTTACCTACACGTTGGCCGGAGTTGTTGATGCTTCAAAAGGATGGGGATTTCGCGGCGAAACATTTCATGCGCTTAAGCGGCTCGCCACCTATGGCCGTCCCGATTGGTTTAATCTCGGCGATCGCGACCTCGCCACGCACATCCATCGCACCGCCATGCTGAGTGAAGGAAAGACGTTGTCCCAGGCCGCCGATTCAATTCGAACGGCCCTGCGAGTGAAATCCCGCATCCTGCCCATGTCAGACAGTCCTATCCCCACCATCATCGATTCGAACGAGGGTCCGCTGCACTTTCAGGAATATTTAGTCAAGCGCCGCACCGAGCCCTTCGTGAAAGGAATTCGCTTTGCCGGTGTGGAATCAGCGAAGCCCGCCCCTGGCGTCCTCGAAGCCATCCGCGACGCCGACCGCATCCTCATCTGCCCAAGTAATCCCCTAATCAGCATTGGCCCGATTCTCGCCGTGCCACAAGTCCGAGATGAACTCCGCGCTCACAAAGAAAAAGTTTTCGCCGTCTGCCCCATCGTCGGCGGCAAATCCTTAAAGGGTCCATCGGATAAAATGCTGGCCCAACTCGGCCACGATCCCACCGCCCTCGGCGTCGCCAAACTCTACACCGACTTCACCGGTGCCTTCGTCATCGACCCCGCCGACAAGTCCCAATCCGCCGCCATCTCCGCCCTCGGCATGAAAGTTGTGATTCTCCCCACCGTCATGAAAACCCTTGCCCAGAAACGCAAACTCGCCCGCAGCCTCCTCGCCCTCTAACGGGCACAAAACTGCATCCGGACTAAATGGAATGACCTTTTAGTCTTACTGCCAGCCTCTGATGCCTATTTCTGCTTTCTGGTCCATAGCTAATCGGATAGTATCTAGCGAATGTACTGGATCCACGTGCCACTCAGACTCCACAACAAGAAATGGTACCCAGTCTATTTTCTCCTCGGACTTGCCGCTGTCGCTGCGATTTGGTTCAGCTATCGTGGCGAACAACGGCCAGAACTTCTATTCTCCGGCATTGGAGCTGTAGCTGGTTTTACCTATTTCGTCTATCGTCAGCATCTGGACGAAACCAAGCTGTTCAAAGAACTTTTTGTCGAATTCAATGAGCGATACAACAAACTAAACGAGCGCCTGAACAGCATCAGATGCGGCTCGCCCAACAATAAACTGTCGGACGCCGATCAAGATCTGCTTTTCAGTTATTTCAATCTTTGTGCGGAAGAGTATTTCTTCTACCAAGCTGGATACATCGACCACAGTGTCTGGGAGTCGTGGAAAAAAGGAATGCACCTCTTCTTTGATCATCAGCGGATCCGCGAGCTCTGGAACATCGAAAGCAAGACCGGTTCCTATTATGGTTTTTCGCCGGACTAGCTTCTTGTAGTGAATCGGCCCTTGCTCACAGCGGCAATCCCGTAACACGAATCCCGGCGCCGTGAACTTTGTAGCGCATATTCAATCCAATCAAAAGCGCTGTCAGCGATTCCACGATGCGCGCATTCTCCAGCTTCCCGCCATTCAACGCGCGCGCTCTCCTATCTCTATCTCTGTCTTCCCCTTTGTAGGGGCGCAGCACTGTTTACCCTGAGCCTCGAAGGGGTGCGCCCTTGCTTGCCACGATCTGTAACCGCAAGCAGAGAACCCGATCGCGGCGCAACGAAAATGTACTCGCACTACGACGCCAGAGGGGCCAGCGCGACTTGCGGTTGACACGACGAGGCAGGAGGGCGGGCTCTCGGGCGAAGGGAAAGCCCAAAACGGAAATTTCGGATTGCGTCATCGTGGATGCTGCGTGCGCCACCAGGCGTTGAATTGCCCGGTGTATGCAGAAGAAAGATATTTCCGACGGTGCCGACGTATTCTTCCGACACATAAGTAAGTTCGTACACAGGCCTGGAAGTATTGATCCAGCATAACCATCGACTTCTCAGCGCTTTAGGATCGCGTTCAGTCCCCACCACTCTTGGAACGGGAAATGCGACTGCCTCCAGACAAGTTGCTATGGAGGAGTTCCACCACGCCTCCAGGCAAATCACTATGACGGAGGATTACTATGACTCAATTGAAGAATACCCTATCCCTCGGGCTACTGAGCGTGACTCTCGGCCTGGCGGTGTTACCTGCGCGTGCGCAGGATCAGACCGTACCAGGAGCCGGAAACGCCGCGGCCATGGCCTTGAGTAACAAATCGCCCATGGTGCAATCAGCAAGAGAATTTTTGTTGAAGAACATCAAAAGGATAGACGATGCCAGCGTCAGAGCTGTCACGCTCGATGCAATCGCCAATCCCGCAACCTGTGTGACCCATCGAGCCGGGCTGAAGGAGAGCGAGAAAAACGCCATCCTGCAAGAATTAATCGCAGCGGGGTTGGTGGACGTGCGTGATGACGCAGCCTTCCCTAACGGTCTCAAGGCGGGGCTCTTTCCCCCTCTCTTAGAGGACGGCAGCGCCTGCCCGAAGTTACCTCAGACTTTCTTCTCAGCTCCGGGAAGCTTTTTTGGCGGCCACCACTCCTATCCCGGGGGCTTGGCGGTACACGAGTCCTTCAACGATGTGAGCAGTCTCAATCTTGCCAACGGCTACCGAAGGATTTACGGCCACAGCGAGGGTGGCTTGCCGGTTATCGATCTTAGCGACGCTTCCGTCTTGCAGAGCGCTAAGCCCTCTGACATCTTCCTGGGTGAGGATGTAATGGTCGCCGCTCCCATCTGGCATGACTGGGCAAAGTCAATGGTCTTCCAGTGGAACAGCGACGGCTCTGAGTTCAAGGAGCTGAGCTTCGGCGGCAACGGCCAGACGGACAATTACGGTGCGTCCGGCAATTCGAAGACCGGAGCCCACCACATGATCAGCGCGGCGGAGGCCATGAAGCGCGGTCTGCCCGCGGACTTGGTGATCGCTCAAGTCTCCGCGCACTCTCACACGATTCCGGACAATGAGTTTAAGGTGGTGAACTGGTTGCATACGGCGGCCATCCTAGCTCAGATCGACCCTGTAGCGCAGGGGTACCTCTCTCGGGACGCCCAAGGCCGGCTGCGCCTGCCCCCGGTACGTCACCTCGGCGAGGTTAATTTGAATGCCGCTCTGCCATCCCAGACGAACTTGCTGGCGGAGTACCCGCTGCACGCTCTCTCAGATGCCGACTCGACCCTCACCGAGCCGGCGGTCACCATCGACCAGGTCATCCTCAGGACGCTCGCTCCGGAGTTTGGTTTCGATGCCAACCAGGTAGCCGCCTACAACAATGGCTTCCGCAATCCGGTCTTCAGCTTCCTGACGGCCGAACGGCTCTTGATCATCTATGGCAACAGCGGGCTCGACGGCGCGAGGGCAGAAATAAACAATCTGCGCAAGCGCGGGATTATCTAGTAGGGCGTAATTGAAGTGAGTCGGTAGGGGCACGGCGTGTCGTGCCCCTACAGGCTGCACCGCTTGTAATGGATCCCAAGGAATGTGGGTGCGGCTTGATAAGAACGGGGCCACCGTTGTGTCTTTCCGCTTCGGTTGTGTTCAGAAAGTGGCATTCTCACGTCGCGCTTGACCGGACTGCACTCCGGAAAGGAAATGCGGATTTAAGCAATCTGGCTCCGACACAAGAACGAAACTAGGGTCGATCAAGTCGAAGAGGGCCAGTTGCTGGGTTCGTGGCCACGCTGACGGCGCAGAAACGCCAGCCCGCCTGCGGCGGGCAGGGAAGTCTGCCGCACTCCAAAATGAGGAAACAAACTTAGCTGCTGCTGAACGGGGGGAAGAAGATATTCCAGAACGTGGGGTAGGGGGTGTCGAATTCGACGGGGACGAGGGAGCCTTCCTGATTCATTTGGGGAGGGCGGACGACCTTCGCTTCCACTTTGTTGTTAGTGGCGGGATTCTCGACCGTTACTTTGGTGCCCTCGCTGAGTCCTTCCTTAAGAATGACCATGGCGCCGCCAGCGCTGACGGTGTGGGTATTGCCTTCCATTGTTTTGCCGGCAACGTGAATGACCACCGGCATGCGCACCAGAACGCGCTGCGAGCGGCGACGCTCCTCGGCGGTCGGCGGACGAGTCAGTCCGGGACGCGACGCATGGTGCTGCGTCGGCTTCACATTGGGTACATGCGGCTTGATCACAGTTCCAGCCCCCAGAAATCCATGGCCGGCGCGACGAGCTCGACGCCGTATTCCCATCCGCCTTCGGGACGTTCGTCGCTCTTCCAGACGATAACGGCGGCGTTGCTGGAGTTCATGGCGAGATTGCTGAGGGCGACGCGCTGCTCGAGCTGGAGATCGTGTTCCAGAACGATCATGCAGCCATAGGGATTGATGACGCGGGTATGGGCTTCGATTTTGAAGCGCTTTCCATTACGGGAATCCCACTCGAGACGTACGGGCACGCGCGAGTTCATGCGATGGCCGCGGCGCTTTTCCTTGTAGCGGCCGCTGACGCGCTTCGCGTCTTTCTTCTGAACGGGTTTCTGAACAGGGCTCTGAACAGACATACTCGCCTCTACGGGCCATGCTAAAGTTGAGGGCCGAGAGGGTCAATGGTACGGAAGCATGTTCGCGTACCAATGTGTAGCTGGCCGAAAGGACAGGGTGGCCCAGAGGGCCAGTACAGGTCGTGAGAAACCTCATTGTGAACGCGGATGATCTCGGGTGGACCGAGGGAGTGAACCGCGGAATCGCGGAAGCGCACCGCAATGGGATAGTTACGAGCGCGTCGCTGCTGGCGAACGGGTCGGC
>WNFC01015599.1_pt1 | contig 13430 bp, 14 predicted proteins | sample 5400541 | NCBI WGS metagenome assembly WNFC01 (sample SAMN13153342, study PRJNA577476) | soil metagenome | isolation source: 120 cm saprolite under Douglas fir tree site 2 hole 2 replicate 1 | place: USA:California | collected 2015-04-18
TTGGAGAATTTCACGTGTTCCCGGGCGCATAGCTCCCCAATTGGCCGAAACCCGAGTGGCGGTGACCAAGCTGTCTCGGAGTCCGTCCTGTTGCAAACCAAGCTCCTCGAACAGGTTGGAGTAGAACATGTACCAAAAACCATGGTCTGCTGCGCCGCCTTGCTGCAAAAGAGCGTCGAACGCGGCCTTTGTCCGGCATTCAATGCTACGCAAAAGCTTTGGAGTGGGAACGACGTTGTGCTTGTAGAGCGGAGCGTAAATCCGCTCCCGATCGGGAAAAAGAAGGGTGTTACCGACGTCGAAGAAGATTGCCTTGGCAGCGTGGGGCATTCCAACCATTTTAAATCGAGCCGCTTCGTACTCTTCGGTCGCTGACCCATCGAGTCCCGCCTTCGCTGACTTCGCAGGGCGAATAGCGTAATATCTCTCTTTCTTTTGGTAGCACCTGTTCCAACGGCGAAGTTCCGAGCTCATGGGCCTGTCCTCAACTGCCAGCGCAACCCGTCTCGCCTCGCTTGCCTCGTGGACGGTGAACCCGTCCCATCCGTACTGGTTGCTCTTAGCTCTCTGGCAGTTCGACAGCAAAAAAAGCGATGTCTACAACATCCTCTGGGCGCTGGTCTTCGGCTTTGCCACCATCAATATCCTCAGCCTGGTGGGAAGGCGTCTTGATCCTGATCGGACACGCCTCAACTTCGGCGAATTGCTTGCTGTCCTGGTGGTAGTGGTTTCAGTATTGCTTCTGGGCTGGGAAATGCTCTTCTTGTTCAAGATCTTACCTATCAAGCTGGAGCCCCGCTGAAATCTCCGGTTTGCGGTATCATTCCTTCCATGGCGAAGGACGCTCCCGCGTTCGAAGTGACTTGTCCCTGCTGCAGCGCTGTGTTGAAGGTTGACCCTGCGGACAAGGCAGTAATCGCCCACACCGCTGCAGTGAAGCCCAAGATGTTCGCAGATATGGAAGAAGCGGCACGCGCGATGCGAGAGCAAGACGTCCGGCGAGAGTCGATATTTCGGCAATCTGTGGAGAACCAAAAGCACGCGGGTGATCTGCTGGAAAAGAAATTCCAAGAAGCTGTAAAAAAAGCGAAAGAATCTCCGGACACTGGGAAACCCATCCGCGACATCGATTTGGACTAGTTTTCCACCGATATTGCACAGACAGCCTTTTTTATTGCACAGACAATCTTTTTTTCTCGCGTACAATCACGCGGATGCCCAACCTCCCCCTACTCCTGGGCCATCGCGGCGCACGTGCGTCCCGGTCTGTTCCCGAAAATACTCTTGCTTCTTTCGATCTCGCCTTGCGACATGGCTGCGACGGATTCGAATTTGATGTTCGCCTTGCGGGCGCCGATCGCGCGATCGTCTGTCACGATCCCAAAGTTGGCAGGGTTACGGTTTCCCGCGCCAGCCGCCGCCAGTTGGTCCATTTACCGAGTTTAAACGACGTGCTGCAGCGCTACGCACACCGCGCTTTTCTGAATATAGAACTCAAAGTAAAAGGCTTGGAGACGATCGTTCTGGACGCATTACGCGAGCACCAGCCGGAACGGGAGTTCGTAGTTTCCTCCTTTATTCCCGACGTGGTCATGGAGTTGAAAGCCCGCAGCGGCGTTGTCAATGTGGGGATCATTTGCGAAAAGCGGAGTCAACTAGCGCAGTGGAACAAGCTGCCGGTCGAGTATGTGGTGGCGCATGAGTCACTGATCGACGAAGACTTGGTTCAGGAGATTCAAGTAGCCGGTAGGAGAATTCTGGCTTGGACGGTCAATGATAAGAGATCGATGGTGCGGCTGGCGGGCTGGGGAATTGATGGCGTCATTTCCGATGACACTCAACTACTGGTGCGAACGCTGCGCCCGTCCAAAGTTGAACGCGTTCCCGCCCACTATCTGAACCATCGCCAAAGGGCGTAAGCCCCAACGATTCTCCCCCTTCGTGATCCTTCGTTCGTTTTTCTAGGGAAGGCCCATAATACCCCACCAACGAGGAGGTTTATGTCTAAGCGCATTCTGCTGGCTGGCATACTCGGCGGCATCGCCATGTTTGTGTGGACGTCAGTGGCCCACATGATGTTGCCGCTAGGACAAACCGGAATCAGAGAAATCCCGAACGAAGCCTCTGTGCTGAGCGCCATGTATGCCAGTCTCGGCGAAAAGTCTGGCGTGTACATGTTTCCGGGAATGGACCTGGGCGCCAATCCCACTCGCGAGCAAGAGCACGCTGCGATGCAACACTACGGCGAGAAGCTGGCCGGCAATCCATCCGGGCTGCTGATTTACCATCCTCCGGGCGCCAAGGCTCTCACGCCGGGGCAATTGGCCACTGAGTTTCTTACCGAACTCCTCGAGGCCCTTGTTGTGGTCTTTCTGCTGGCGCACACGCGGTTGACGACCTTCGGATCTCGGGTGGGATTTGTAACCTTGGTGGGCGTTCTCGCGGCCATTACCACAAATATCTCTTACTGGAATTGGTATGGTTTTCCGGCCAACTACACCGCGGCTTACATGACTATCGAGATGGTCGGCTACCTGGTCGTCGGCATCGTGGCAGCGCTGGTCATGAAAAATAGCGCTCCGAAGACTCTGGTGACCACAGCCTAGGTTGAGCGTCGCTACATCAGTCCGCAGCAGCTTCGAGAACTCCATTCCTTGCGGAGGGTTTGCAAAGGAAAGCGGCGCGCTCGGTTTCGAAGGCTTCCAATTCCGCGGCGGCTTGCTGCTCATTCCATCCCATCACTGCGCCGATACGAGCGGCGGCATCACGGCTGCACATCTCTGACCAGCAGGCGCCAAGCGCCACCGGCACCCGCCGGAGGAGGACGTCTGCCATCGTAACTGCGCACTCGTTGGCCAAGGCATCCACTGCTTCCGCCACGATGTGTTCGCTGTGCTGACAGAGGGGCGCACGCAGCTCCGCGCTGCTGATGGCCATGCGCGCGATGGTCAATGAGCGTTTGCCGTGCCATTCGACGATTCCGCGTGCCGAGTCTTCGCTGATTCCACCCGCATCCGCAATCTCGACTACCCACTGATCGAGCACGGGATCCAGATTGTCGCCAGAGAGGACAGCCAGCTCACGCGGCTTACCGGACCTGGCACCAATCTTATCCGCACATTCTCGCGCCAGTTGTGCGGCTGTCGTCAATTTGCCGCCAATTACGGAAATCATCTGCGCGGCTCCGTCATCGCTGTGATCGTGAAGATAATGTTTACGTGTGACTGCGGAAGGTTTCGCCTTGGGCGTGAAAGGCAGCGGACGTATGCCGGAAAAACTGTAACGTATGTCCCGGGACGACAACTTCGCCCGGGAAAAGAGTTGCAGCAGGGAACGCAACAAATATTCGATCTCATCGGATGTAGGATGGACCTTACTTGGATCTCCACTGTCCGAAACTTCGGTGGTCCCTACCAGTACTTGTTCGTTCCACGGGATGACGAAGATTGGTCGCCCGTCCACTGCTTCGGTATAGACCGCTGCATCGGGGACTCCTGCGAAGCGTGGCAGCACGATGTGCGATCCGCGAACCCCACCTACCATGGACCTCCTGGTGTCGATGCCTGAACGCTGACAGACGCGGTCGGCCCAAGGGCCGCTGGCGTTGACGATCCAGTTGGCTTCGACGCGCTCCTCTTTTCCGCTCAGACGGTCGCGCATCAACACTGCGCTGGCCCGGCCATGGCGGACGTCCACTGCCAGAACTTGTGTGTGGTTGCGGGCGGTTGCCCCGGCTTCGATCGCTTCTACCAGCCATTCGGCGACCAGGCGTTCAGGAAATTCACACTGTGCGTCTTCGAAACTGAAAATCGACCAGCGGCGTCCGGCATCGAGTAAGCGTTCGAGCTTGTACTGATCCATTTTGCTTAGATCTGCTCCCAGCCGCCGGCCTCCGAGCTGGCGATATAACCAAAGACCGGTGCGGATGCTGAGCGCGCTTCTCCGGCTTCCTTGGCTGAGCGCAAGCAAGAAATGAACGGGATGCACCAGGTGCGGACGCTCCCGCAGCAAACGCTGCCGCTCGTGTAGGGACTCATGAACCATTCCGATCTCGCCGTGCTCCAGATAACGCAGCCCTCCATGAATGATTCGCGTAGAACGGCTGGTGGTGCCGGCGGCGAAGTCGTGCTGCTCGATCAGGAGCGTGCGTTTCCCGGCCCGCGCACATTCCCGGGCAATGGCGACGCCGTTGATTCCGCCACCAATGATCACTACGTGGAAGCGCTCGCTTTCCAGAGAAGGCCGGGCTGCGCTTGGAGAAATCATGTTTCACATTAGATGCTATGCGCTCAGGACTTCGGACACACACTTCCCCCAAGCTTAGTCTGCTACATTCAACGCTTTCAGGGAAGGTCACGTTGGTCTAGCGAAAGGTTCGTGGGATACACTAAACCCCAATTGCAAAGTGATGAAAATACAAGATCAGTGATCAGTAGTCAGTTCTCGATTGTCAGTAACCGGAGAATATTGATTTGGGATGCCGCTGACCACCAGCTCCACGATTGCCGGCTCCGGCGCGCGTAATTTAAAGTGAATTCCGCCCATGCCAACCACAGGAGAGCGTTTCGAGCGCGCTGTTTCGATCATGGCCCGGCTGCGTGGCCCGGGAGGGTGTCCGTGGGATCGCGAGCAGACTTTTGATTCCATCAAGCCTTACACCCTGGAAGAGACTTATGAAGTCCTCGAAGCCATCGACAATCGCGATTGGGACGAATTGAGCAGCGAACTAGGCGACTTATTGTTACAGGTTCTGTTCTATGCCCAGATGGCCCACGAAGAAAATTCGTTTTCCATCGACCAGGTATTAGATCGACTATCCCAAAAACTAGTGGACCGTCATCCGCACGTTTTCGGCGATGTGAAGGCGGAAACATCCTCCGATGTATTGCGCAATTGGGAGGCGCTCAAGGCGGAAGAAAAAAAGAAGCGTTTGGAAGCGGGTGGAGGGAAGAGTGCGGAAGACGGAGGAGGCAACGAGCATTCGCAGTCGGTCCTGGCCGGCGTCTCCAGTGGAATTCCGGCATTGTTGGAGGCCCAATGTGGGTGGGCTATTCGAGAAATTGCACGAAGAAACTCAGGAGCTTCAGAAAGAGCTTGAGCAGGTTCTAGCTCCCGGCCCGCGCCCGCAGATATCGGGGGTGGCTGGCTCGCGCGGCAAACAACTCCCGGAAGATCTTAGAGCTCGGCTCGAGGACGAAGTGGGCGACCTGTTTTTCGTTCTGGTCAACATCGCCCGATATCTTTCGCTCGATCCGGAGTCGGCGCTCAGGAAAACTAACCGCAAATTCAAACGGCGCTTTCAATGGATGGAGGAACAGTTGCGCGCTTCCGGTCGCAGTCCGGAGCAGTCCAGCATGGAAGAACTGGAATCATTATGGCAACAGGCGAAGCGACAGGAGCGAGAGAAACAGTGAGCGCGGATTCGATCGTGATCCGCCTTTGTCACGACCTGGAAGCAATGCGTGCATGCGTAGCGCTGCAGAAAGAAGTCTGGAACTTCAGCGATGCGGATCTGATTCCACTTCGTATGTTCGTAGTTGCGGACAAGATCGGCGGCCAAATTATCGCCGCCTTTGATGGCAAGGAAGCCGTGGGCTTTGGACTTTCCATCCCTGGCTACCGCGACGGTCGCTCGTACTTGCACTCTCACATGCTCGCCGTCCGTCAGACCTATCGCAATGCCGGCCTGGGCCGGCGCATTAAACTCTTTCAGCGTGACGACGCGCTCACCCGTGGATACGAATTGATTGAGTGGACCTTCGATCCTTTGGAGATCAAGAACGCCTATCTCAACATTGAAAGGTTGGGCGCGATCGCTCGGCGCTACAACATCAACCAGTACGGAATTACATCGTCGCCGCTGCAAGGAGGGCTGCCGACGGACCGGCTAGTAGCGGAGTGGTGGCTAAAATCGAAGCGAGTCGAAAGCATCCTCAAGGGTAAGAAGTCCCAGTTCACGTTGGTGAAATCAATTTCCATTCCAACGCAAATCTACGAATGGAAATCTGCGCCCGCGACTCGCCAGCGCGCCAGAGAAGTACAAGATCGCACTCGAGACGAGTTTGTGAAAGCCTTCGCGGATGGGCTGGCAGTTCTGGGATATGAACGACATGAAAAAGGGGACGGAAAGTTTCTGTTAGGACAGTGGGAAGAAAGATGAGCACGGGCGTGGTCTGCAGAACGGGGGCTTAGCTTTGCTGTTGTCAGTTCTGAGTTCGCAGTTCTCAGGTAAACGCGCTTTACCAGCCACTAGCCACTAGCCACTGATCCTATGAAACTCGAAGCCATCACGCTGCGCGAGATCCAAATGCCTCTGGTCCATTTTTTTGAGACGAGCTTTGGCCGCGTCTACAGCCGTCGTATCCTCTTGCTTACCGCACATTGTGACAGCGTTGATGGGTGGAGCGAGTGTGTCGCCGGGGAAGATCCTTTTTACAGCTCGGAGTGGATCGAGACCGCATGGCCTGTCATCCAGCACTATCTCGCCCCTGCAGTGCTGGGACGCACATTAACATCGGCTCGCGAGAGCGTCCATTGGATGGCCAAAGTTCGGGGACATCAAATGGCCAAGGCCGCGGTCGAGAACGCGCTCTGGGACGCTGAAGCCCAGCAGAAACAGCAGCCTTTGTGGAAGCTTCTCGGAGGCTCGCGCCGCGAGATTCAGTGTGGAGTCTCGATTGGAATTCAGGATTCCGTCGAACAATTGCTGCAGAAAATCGAAACCGAACTCGCCTCTGGATACCGCCGCATTAAAGTGAAAGTCAAACCGGGCTGGGACATAAATGTGCTGGAGCGAATCCGCTCAAGATGGAGTGAGATTCTGCTGAGTTGCGATGCCAATTCCGCTTACACCATGGATGATGTTGAGCACTTACGCAAGTTCGATCAATTCAATCTGCTGATGATCGAGCAGCCGTTATGGAATGACGATGTCTACTATCACGCACGCCTGCAACGCGAGCTGCGAACCGCGATTTGTCTGGATGAATCGATCCGCCATGTCCGCGACGCGGCCGCCGCAATCGAGACCGGCGCCTGCCGCATTATTAACATTAAGGTGGGCCGGGTAGGCGGTTTCAGCGAGGCTAAAAAGATTCATGACCTGTGCCTGGCCAACAACATTCCAGTATGGTGCGGAGGAATGCTGGAGTCGGGTATAGGGCGCGCCCACAATGTGGCACTGTCGGCATTGCAAAATTTCCGGCTGCCAGGAGATGTTTCGGCCTCCAAGCGTTACTGGAAGGAAGACATTGTGGAACCGGAGGTCGAGGTTTCGCCTCAAGGGACGATCGCAATCGGCGACATTCCTGGCACGGGATATCGAATACGCGAGGATTTGATCGAAGAGCTGACGGTCCGGAAAGAAACGTTCCGTGTGGCGAGGTGAGCCTACTTTTGTTGGTTTTCGTGGTTGAAATAGTTTTGCGCTACTACGGCTTCCTCTTTCTTCAACAACTCCACGGCCTGGGCAAAGGTTAGGTTCGGCGATGCTGGGCGGAAATTGCCATAAGTCTCATTCGACCTGATATTGAGGCTCTTAAAGAAAAGTAACTTACCGGTAATCGCAAGATCCATGTGAGTGACTTCCCAGCGGTTGTATCCCACGTCTGACTGGTCGACTAGAAAATGTCCACCAGGATTCAGATGACCGAGAATTCCCCAGCCGAAGCCGACTTCCTTCACCAGCTTGCCATCGATTCTGGCAAGACGATGCTGGTTGGCATCGATCAGAAGAGTTCCCTCCATGCCGGTGAGCACTAGTTCCACGCGCGACGGCGGAGTGTAGCGCGGGTTGGGACGAAATTTTAGACGTACGAGTTCATCGCCGGGCTTGCCCAAGCGTTCCTTGCCCACTTCAGTCCCATCCGGTTGGTAAAGAAACGCGTCGGGCAGGGCCTTCATGATTCGCGCCGTGCGATCGGCGTCTTCTCTTTCGTCCTTGATTTTTTTCTTCAGCTCCTCGGGATTCTTGACGAACCGTTCTATTCGGCCGATTTCCGCCTGGCGTTCTTCCGGGGTGAGTGGCCGGTCATTCACGGCGATCACCATTCCAGCCATGGCCTCGCGAGTTTCCACCAGCAACTTTGTCTGGGAGCCTCGCGGGGTTTCTTTCCGCTCGATGAACATAAACTTCACTCGCTCATTGGCGGGTCTGACTTCGTTCTGGACTGTCTTACGAACCAATTCAACCGGAGATTCACTCTTGGGTTGCTGCGCCAATGTCCACGGCACACTGCTGAGAGCGAGTGCGAATGGCAAAATTCGAAGAACTGGACGGGTGCGAAGTCTCATGTTGCGCAAGCCCCTACGTAATATTAGACGAGAGCAGGTCCCATTCCTGTTGTCCGACATCTGGAAAGATACTCCGGCTGGGCTGATAGTGAAAAATAGCCGGATTCAGCCGCTCCGATTACTGGGTTGGGTTGCCCAGACGAGGCCGGTGCGCTATAGTCTGCCCGACTCAGGTGCTTGTATCCGGTTGTCGAAAGCGGGGCGAAACTGGCAACTATCCGTTTGCCTATTCACCGGTGTTTTTCTGGCTGCCCGTCAAGTCGCAAAGTGATTTAGAATCCAGTATTCCCGCTTGCGTTCCGCGGTAAGCAAGTCCCAAGGAGGCCACGTCATGGACACGCCGAAGACGGCGGAGTTTGCGCATATCGGTAAATCTGTCATTGTCAAAGGAGACCTTACGGGCAGCGAGGATCTTTATGTCGATGGCCAGGTCGAAGGCAGTATCAACCTTCAGGGCAACAGTTTGACGGTTGGTCCTAACGGGCAGATACGCGCCAACGTAAGCGCCAAAACCGTAATCGTGCAAGGCAAACTGGAAGGCAACATCAATGCCACGGAGCGGGTGGACTTCAGAAAATCCGCGATCGCCGTAGGCGACGTGATCACTCAGAGAGTGGCCATTGAAGAGGGTGCCTACTTCAAGGGCAAAGTCGATATCGGAAAGCCCGAGAGCCCCGGCGGAAGATCCGAGTTCAAAACCGATCGCGACACGGTTTCTCCAGTCGCGAACCGGGCGGCTGCAGGCACGGGTTCGCCCATTCCGGGAGTTACTGGAAAAACTCCGGTAACCGATATCAAGAAGGTTTGATCGGCCCCTGCTGCCCGCTCGCGCTATATTAAAGTGCACAGCTAGGACCGGGGCCAGGAAGTTTTATGGCATCCGTCGCGCATAGTTTCATGAAAATCTTTCGAGGTTCATCCGCCGGCCCGGACCAGATCGCCGCGCCGGCTCAGAAAAGTAAGCGGCTTACCCGACGCTCTAGTGGCTTGGCCGAACTGGCCAAATCCTTCGCATCGGAAGAGCCTCTGTGTGTGCTCGATCTCGGTTCTACGTCTGCCGCCAATATTCGCTATCTGACTGGGCGTGGGCACAAGCTCTACAGCGAAGATCTGCTGGTAGCCTCAACCGAGCCGTCGCTCGCGACGAAAGACGAGGCAGGCAAGCCAGCCCTGGATAGCAAGCGATTCCTGTCAGACAATCTGGCCTACGGCCCCGGGCAATTCGACGTGGTGCTGTGCTGGAATCTGGCTGATTACCTGGATGAAAGTCTGGTCAAGCCGGTAATGGGACGCTTGTGGTCGCTGATGAAACCGGGTGGCATGCTTCTCGCCTTCTTCCATACTCACGAAGCCGGCCCCGACGCCCCTTGCTATCGCTATCACATCGTCGAGGGCGATATTCTGGAAATGCACCATGTCGATCCTCGCCGCGAAGTGCGCAAGGGCCCTACCGGTGTATCACACACCACCATCGGCACCGGAGTTCGCTTGCAACGTGTCTTCAATAATCGTCACATTGAAAATCTCTTCCGTGATTTCAGTTCCATCAAATTCTTTCTGGCGCGGGATCATATCCGCGAAGTGCTCGTAATCAGATAGACCTCTCCAATTTTCCTTCTAACCAACTGTTTATTTCTACTGGACGGAATCAGCGCGTCTTGCGCACCATGTATCGCGCAACGGACGGAGCCTTAGTCAGAAGGAACAACAGTGGAATTCGGACCACTTTCGGCAGCACTAACATTCGCCGCAGGATCGACGACGCGCGAAAGACTAGCGCAAGCCGTTGTTCGTATGCTTCGCAATAACGCTGCACTGCATGTTGCAGGGCAGATTCACCGGCAAAGAATGGAATCAGGCACCCGGCGGCCAGCGAGCCGCTGCGAACCGCCAGGGAAATACCGTCCCCCACAAATGGATCTACAAAACCGGCCGCATCTCCTGCCATCAAGACGCCGTCGCGCTCAGGCTGCGGCTTGTGAAAGATGAGTGGCGAGGTACTTACCGGATCGCTCAACGGTCGCCATCGCAGGCTTCGCTCCCGTAAGGCATCATGACGCGCAAAGACTTCCGGCAAGGTACTGGCAACGTCAGCACGCACCATGGCACAAGCATTCACGCGCCCATTTCCTGAGTGCGCGCCGTTGACCTCGACGGGTTGTACCCCGCAATATCCGCCATCGAAGAAATACAAATCCACCGAAGAGTTAGGAAAGGGTTCTGCAAAATGCGCTTTGAGGCCAATCCATTTCTCAATTTGTTCTGTCTCGCCTGCGCGCGCATTCAAGTTTGACCAGCGGCCTGACGCGTTAATCACGGCACGCGATTCAAACTCTCCTGCGCTAGTGACGACGCGAAAGGGACCGCTGCCGCTGATGCTTTGTACTGTGACTTGCTGCCGGGCATCCACGCCCGCTCTCTCAGCCGAATCCCAAAGCCCCAGGTCGAGATCCAGCCGGGCAATGCTTGCGGCAGGCGGATCTACAACTGTGGAAAGTGTGCGATCGTCGAGGAAAAGACGGGCACCGGGAATTTGAACCGCATCGCGCAGCAGGCCTGACTGCTGGGAATCAAGCAACGTCTTTAGCAGACCAAGAGATTCAGCCGAGACAAATTCGCCGCAAACCTTGTGCCGTGGAAATTTGCCGCGTTCGAGTAGCAGGACACGCCGCCCATTGCCGCCCGCAACAATCGCCGCAGCAGCGCCTGCTGGGCCGCCACCGATAACGATCAGGTCATATTTGCCTGCAGATGACATCGAGCTGCTTACTTCCAAACCATCACACCCATGCGAAACAAATAGTGGCGATGGATTTCTACCCGCGCTGCACTGGTGCGCTTCAGCAAATCCCGTATCTCCGCTGTCGTGTATGCCTGACGCACCGATGCCGGTGCGTCGTGATGGGTGAGCCGACTGCGGAACAACGGAAGTCCAGCGTACACCAGCGCCAGATGCATTGGATGCCGCACCACGTCATTGATGAGTACAGCCGTGCGGGACACTCGGAGAGCTTCATTGACCGACTGTATGACTTGCTCGGGCGACAGATGATGCAGGAAAATAACCGAGCCAACTAGATCAAAACTGGCGTCACGAAAGGGAAGTGCGAGGACGTCCCCAGCTATTGCGCGATTTCCGTTTACCAGATGAGAAGGGGCGCGATCCAGCAATGTAACTTTAAGCTCAATCCCATCATGCCCCAGTTTTTGCCGAGCTCTTTCCGGTACATACCCGCTTCCGGCGGCAACTTCCAGCATGGAAAGGGAAAGCACGCCAAGTTTTTGCGCCACTCGGCGGATCATCGAAGTCGTGGTCGAGATGCCGCCAAACCAGCGATTGATTCGATTCAGGTCGGAAAGTGATGCGGCAATCTCGGCGGGCGAGCCGGAATCGGTGTCCAGCAGTTCTGGGATGGCGACTCGCTTCATGTAAGCGCCGGCGTCCCGCCGGCTTGGCCAGGTGATAGATAGCCCCCAACGTGCCGGCTAGCCGCCGACGTTACCTAAACTTCGGCCAATTCCTCTTCCAGCAATTGCTTGTTGTAAAGGTCGGTGTAGTAGCCGTTCCGGCTGAGAAGTTCGTCGTGCGTTCCCAGTTCTACGAACTTGCCTCCATGCAGCACGGCGATCATGTCGGCGTTGCGCACGGTGGAAACACGGTGTGAAATAAAAATCGTAGTGCGATCCTGCATGATTTCGCGCAGATGATTCAGGATCTTGTCTTCGGTGTGAGTGTCTACGCTGGAAAGGGCATCATCAAGAATCAGGATACGCGGATTGCGGATAATCGCGCGCGCAATCGCAGTTCGTTGTTTCTGGCCACCGGAAAGCGTGATACCGCGCTCGCCCACTAGCGTTCGGTACTGCTCGGGAAAGTTCTCAATTTCCGTGGCGATGTTGGCGGCCTCGGCCGCCGAGTGTACATCCTGATCGCTGGCGTCTTCTTTACCGAAGGCAATATTTTCGCGTACGGTTTCGCTGAACAGGAAAGTCTCCTGCGGGACGAAACCAATATTGCTCCGCAGAAAGTCGAGCGGATAATCGCGCACCGGTTTACCGTCGATCAGTACCGTCGCTGGCGAAGCATCGTAGATGCGGGGAATCAGGCTGACCAGAGTCGTCTTTCCGGACCCAGTAGGACCCACGATGGCCAGGCTGCTGCCCGCCGGAATCCGCAGGTTCACGTTATGCAGGACCGGCGTCCTGTTGTAAGCGAAGTTAAGCCCGCGAAACTCGATCTCCCCACGCATTTGTGCGGCGTGTGCAGGGCGGGTGCCCTCGCCCGCCGCCTTTACCTCGACACTATCTTCGATCTCCGGCTTCTCCACCAAAATTTCGTTGATACGCGCCATGGACGCTGTTCCACGCTGAAAGATATTGATCACCCAGCCTAAGGCAATGATCGGCCAGGTAAGCTGCACCATATAGGTGTTAAACGCTACAAAATCTCCCACGCTCATGTGCCCGTAGAGTACTTCCCGTCCTCCCAACCAAAGCACTAGCACTATGGCTAGTCCCAGCATGGTTTCGAGAGTGGGCCACAGCATTCCCATCAGACGTACGAGTTTCAGGCTGCGCGCGATGTACTCCTGGTTGGACTTTTCAAAGGCGGCGATTTCGGCATCTTCCTGTACGTAGGCCCGGATGACGCGGGCTCCGGAGAAATTCTCCTGAGCGCGAGCGGAGATGTCAGAAAACATCGCCTGGATTCTCTCGAAGCGTTCATGAATTCGTTTACCGAAATACTGCACCACGATGCTGACCACAGGCAAAGGCAGGAAGGCGTATAACGTCAACTTCGAACTAATGGACAGCATGAAGGCCAGCGCTCCGGCTGTGAACACGATGGTGTTCGCCGAATACATGATCGCCGGTCCCAGCAACATGCGTACCGCATTGAGGTCATTGGTGGCACGGGCCATGATGTCGCCGGTGCGCGTACGTTGATAAAAAGAGTAAGAGAGGCCTTCCAGATGCTTGAACAGATCATTGCGCAGATCAAATTCGATTTCGCGTGAGACTCCGATGACGACCCACCGGGTCAGGAATTGGAAGATGCCCTTGGTGGCGGCTACGGCGAGCAGAAGCAACGCGTAGGTGGCGAGCTTATGTCGGGTGACGCCCAAATGCATGTCGTC
>WNFC01006352.1_pt1 | contig 13429 bp, 15 predicted proteins | sample 5400541 | NCBI WGS metagenome assembly WNFC01 (sample SAMN13153342, study PRJNA577476) | soil metagenome | isolation source: 120 cm saprolite under Douglas fir tree site 2 hole 2 replicate 1 | place: USA:California | collected 2015-04-18
TTCTGAATCTTTTCTTCTTCCTTGGCTGCATCTTTGGCGTCGAGCGTCTTATCGTTTTTCTCGATCAGTCGCTGAACTTGCTCGCCATAGAGTTCCATCACTTCGTACGTCTTTATGTCGGTGGACCGAACCTGTCCCTTGCTGTCTAATTTGTGCTCTTCGTCGCGCTCAACGTAGGTGTAGTTCCGCAGGCGCTTGTCGTTTTCAATGTCCTTGTCGGCGACCACGCGAAATAATTCCTGCATCTGTTCCTGCGATAGATTGCCCTTGGCATCGGGTGTTAAGTCCGGAAGGGAAGCAGGAGGCGCAGGACTTGTCGACGGAGATTCCTCCTTCTGCCCGAAGGCCGTTTGGCCGGCAAGCAGAACCGTCAACAAAAGAAGCGTAGCCGAACGAAATTTTGTCATCAGGCGTAACAGGTGCTTAGAAGGCAGAGACGGGACTCAGGATGCATCGAAATCTGTCTAGTCACTTCCCATCTGTTTTGTACGCCTTACCCAGAATTTCTGCTTGAAACAACCGCTCGTCCACGCGATGCAAGTTTTTCGCCATGGCTGGTGTGATCAGCGGGTAATGCTTAATGTCAAACAAGTGATACACGACGAACCATACCGGTTTGTCGGTGGTCATCCAATTCTGCCGATCGAAGCGCTTCAGATTGACCGGCACCGAAAAACGCCGCAGCGTGCGCTCGCGACGCAGATTGACGTAGGTATTGAAGTAACTCAACGCCAGCTCGCGCAGCGTGCGATGGATGGGCTCGCGCCAGCGGCACCCGGTGTAGTTTGATTTGGCCACGGCGCCCCAGCATCCTTTTTCCCGGAAGATGGCGATTACATGATCCGTATCATGTTCGGCTTCGAAATCAAGCAGCAGAGGAGGGTATCCATTGGCGCGCAGTGCCGCTGCGCCAAAGATGGCGCCTTCCAGGCAATGCGCCGTCTCCTCCGCCAGCACCCGCCGCGGCGACCAGGCCGTATCCGCAAGGTGATAAGGGGCATCGTCGAGAAATTTCTGGATGCCGTGCGGATCTTTCATGCCGCGCAGCTTGCGCAGCTCGGAAGGCGTGAAGCTGTTGACGGGATCGCTCATCGTCGGATGAGTTTACATGAGAGCCTGAGGGTCAGAACAAGCCGCAAAGTTCGCCCCTTTCATTCTACGAATAAGTCAGCCTACGAATAAGTCAGCCATTTCCTGAGGTGTGTCTACGAGGACGTCCGGGGCCGCCTCCTGGAGCGTGTGTGGGGCAAAGCCGTAACATACTCCTACGGTCCACAAGCCGGCATTGCGACCGGTCTCGACGTCGACGTGAGAGTCCCCCACGATCACAGCCTCTTCCGGGTACACGCCAACTTCTTCGAGCAACTTGAGTGCGCCTTCGGGGTCGGGCTTCTTGGTGGCAAAACTGTTCCCGCCATATACCTGCATGAAGAATGAGCCCAGGCCAAGCGCTTCCACGATGGCGCGAGAGGGAATTACAGGCTTGTTCGACAGCACAGCCATCTTGCGCGGAGCGCCATTGGATGCACGCCGAAGGGCGGCGAGCGCGTCCTTTACTCCGGCGTAAACGGTGGTATGGTCAAGTTTGTGTTCGCGGTAGTAGGACAGAAAAAATTGCAGGCCCTGGCGCACCACCGCGTCGTCAACCGCTTCGCCGCCCAGCGCGCGCTGGATCAGAATCGGAGCCCCGTCTCCCACATAGCCGGCAATGACGTTATCGGGCAACTCCGGGCGCCCGATGTGGCGCAGCGCGGCATTCACCGAGTGCACCAGATCGAGGCGCGAATCAATCAAGGTGCCGTCAAGATCGAAGATCATCAGCTTGATGGCTCGCGGGTCGAAAGCGCGGCGGGTGCGAATCATGTCCTCCTAGAATAAATGATTGCCGTCCTGCTCCTGCGCGAAGTGGTCGAGGCCGCCTTGCGGTTGACAATGAATCCATATTTCTAGTAATGTCGAAATATGCAGGCATCCTCAGGCAGCAAGGCCAGCGAACGCGTCGCTAAATATGCCGACATGTTCTCGGCGATGGGTACGGAGGCCCGGCTTCGCATCATGCAGTTGCTGCTCTCCTCGCATCCGGAAGGCCTTGTGGTAGGTGACATACAGGCTGAAGTAGAAATTCCAAACTCGACGCTCTCGCACCATCTCGAAAAACTGAAGACCGAAGGGTTGGTACAAACACAGCGGGAGGGGACGTTCTTGCGATATACCGCCAATACCGGCGCCCTGCAAGAGCTGCTGCAATTCCTCTATGCCGAGTGCTGCACGCGCAACAAGGCAGTGAAGCCCGAACAAATCGTTCGAATTTGCAAATAGGAGAACAATCCATGAGCACCACCAATGCCGGCATCGATGACATCAAAGAAGTCGTTAAAGAGAAATATGGCCAGGCGGCGCTGCGCGTGAAGTCCGGCGGCAGTTCCTGCTGCGGCACTACTGCCAGCACAGGCTGCGATCCGATCACCACGAATCTTTATGACGCTTTCCAGGCCGGGCAAATTCCTGAAGAAGCTTTGCTGGCCTCACTCGGCTGTGGCAATCCGACAGCGCTGGCCAAACTGAATCCTGGCGAAATCGTGCTTGATCTGGGTTCCGGCGGCGGCATTGATGTCCTGCTCTCGGCCAAGCGTGTCGGGCCGACTGGCAAAGCCTACGGTCTCGATATGACCGACGAAATGCTTGCCCTGGCCAACGAAAACAAGCGCCGGGCGGGCATGACGACCGTCGAATTTCTCAAGGGCGAAATTGAAAATATTCCGTTGCCTGACAACTCGGTGGACGTGGTCATCTCCAATTGCGTGATCAATCTGTCGGCGGACAAAGATCGTGTGCTGCGCGAGGCGTTCCGCGTGCTCAAACCGGGCGGACGCTTCGCCGTATCCGATGTTGTAACGCGCGGCGAGATGCTGCCCGAGATTCGCCGAAGCGTGCTGGCGTGGGTGGGTTGCATTGCGGGGGCACTTGAAGAAAATGATTATCGTAACAAGCTCTCCGCCGCCGGATTCGACAAGATCGAGATTGAGCCTACACGCATCTACCGCGCCGAAGATGCGCGGGAGTTTCTGGCGGGGCAGGGAATCGATGTCGATGCCATTGCTCCACAAGTGGATGGCAAGTTCCTGAGCGCATTCATTCGCGCCACGAAGCCTGAAGCGCAGCCAACCTGCTGCGGCCCAACCTGCTGCCGTTGAGCGCGGCCAGCATGGAGAAACACCGCGTCCTCATCCTGGGCAGGGGAACTCCACTTGCAATCAGATGGCGGAGGGCTTAGTCCGCCGCCAAGCAGGCGAATGCTTTCAGGTATTCAGGACCAGGCCGAACAGTAAGCCTCGAAGGCCGAAGGAGCCCTTTGTCTTGTTTGAGGATGGGATATCATATTCTTTCCCTTCGCATGGAATTCTCTCCCGAAGGGGACCAGGCACAAAAGATGGCGACGAAAGAAAACGCACCGGCACACGACTTGGGCTCACTGCGCATTCACGAAGGGCAGCGCAATAGTGGCAAAGTGGGGAAAGGTCTCGCCATTTTCTTTGGAATTCTTATTATTCTCGCCGGCGCGGGAGCAGGGGTTTACGGATTGTTGGAATCGAAACCCGCGGTAGAAGTAGCCGTGGCAAGGAAGGCTGCAGGCCCCGGTAGCCGTGAGGCATTGCTTAACGCCACGGGATACGTCACCCCTCGCCAGCGAGCCACCATCGCCGCTAAGATCACCGGCCGCGTAACCGGTGTTTTCTTCGACGAAGGCACGCACGTGCATCAGGGCCAATTGCTGGCCACTCTGGATGACGCCGACGCCAAAAGAGCGCTCGAAAGCGCTGGTGCGGACCGCGATTCTTCCCGAGCCGCTATCGCCGACTACGAAGTCCAGCTGAAGAATGCCCGCATCGTGTTGTACCGCACCCAGGAACTCCAAAAAGCGGGGGTTCAGCCACAGGAGCAACTGGACAATGCGACCACCTCCGTGCAAAGTCTTCAGGCCAAAATTGATCTGGCCAAAGCGCAGGCGAATGCGGCCGAAGCCCGTACCGCCGAGGCGCAGCAGGCGGTCGACAATTGCACGATTCGCGCGCCCTTCGACGGCATTGTCGTATCCAAAGACGCACAAGTCGGCGAGATGGTTTCCCCCATCTCGGCAGGCGGCGGCTTCACGCGCACCGGCATCGCCACAATCGTCAACATGAACTCGAATGAAATCGAGGTCGATGTAAATGAAGCCTACATTACGCGGGTGAAGCCGGGCCAACAAGTCACTGCGATTAGGGGCTTGCTCGGAGGCTTGCCTCCCGCAATGCGCGCTGCTTGGCGACCTGTGGCCGTCGCCTTGCGCGAACTCTAGCCAAGAGTAGGCACCTGTCGCGTTCAGTCTGCAACACTGCTGCGGTCATGCGATTCGTATCAGGGCATCGCTTCAGCGATGCCGTAAGTGCCGCAAGCACTTTTAATCTGCCCCATTGCGCGATACGATAGCGCGAGAATCTCGCAGCGGCGTGCCCGAGGTGGTTACTTGGCATGAGTGACGAAGAATATGAGACGTACCTGACCACGCGGTATAGCCGGCTTGTGGCGTTTTATGACAAACGCGCTCAACAGAACAAGCGTGGCCATCGGGTCTGCTCTCTGTTCATCATTGGCGTGTCCGGCATCCTGGCCCCGCTTATCGCCACCGGCGTGCTATTGCGCCATCCCATGCTGGGTGGATTTCTATCCGCCAGTGTCGTTATCGCGACCGCAATTTCCTCACACTTCCAGTTCAACGAAAATTGGCTGAGCTATCGAAAGACTTGGGATATTTTGAATCGAGAACCGCACCTGCGGGATGGTCGCGTTGGAGACTACGCGAATGCCCCCGACCGGAATAGACTTTTTTGAGAGAGTGGAAACCGTTGCTTCCGATGAGGGCATCGAGTGGTTTAGCCGGAACCTTAAGAAACAGGAACATCCGACTGCGGCCCGAACGAGCCCCGCACCGGCGAACGCGGCTGCGGGTGAGGTTCCCAGAGACTCAAAGTGAAATGGCGGGGCTGCGACAGGCAGGAACGCTCTCATTCCAGCATTGGTTTCTCAGGTGCCTCACTTAGCGCCGGGCACGATTCAGCGCGACAATTGATCCGCGACCCTTTACTACGCGACCTTCCCTGATTGAGTTGATGAAGCAACAGGGGCCAGGAACCCCTTGATCCGCCGCAGCAATTCGTTCAGGTTGTCGACATATCTCACCGACAGATCGATGTATTGGTAACTATCGAAAATCCGTAACATCTCCCCGGCCTTTCCACTCCCCGAAACCCCGTATCGAACTGGCACAATCAATGGCCGTGGTTCGAGATTACGCTCCAGGCGGCGATGGAACCGCATGAACTCCGCTATACACTCCGACGAGACTAAAGAGCTATCGGTATTGAGCGCGACAAAGACGCTTGAGTGGTCGATTGCCTCATCTATGCACCGGGTCCACTGATCGCCAGGACTTACCCTGCTCGGGGCGTACCAAACGTCAATGCCTTGCATCTCCAAATTGTTCCTAAGCCCGTTGGCTATCCTCGTGTCACGAGTTGAATAGCCCAGAAAAACTGGCCGATAAAGACGGCTGGAATCCATCTCGCGAGGAATGCCTCCAGCCGAGACCCGGTACATTCGCCGTTTCCTGCCGATCTCTGCCAGACGCTCCATCTTCTGTATGGTCATGAGGAAGTTATCCGCCAGGAAGTTATCCGGCCCTTTGCCGACTACCGCAGCTCCCAGTTTCATTGCTTGCTCAGCCACATCGCCCGTCAGATCGCCCGTGATAGCCACGATTACACAGGCAAGTTCTCGACTCATCAACAGGTCAATGAGATCTATCCCCTGCATCTTCCCCGATCTTAGTTTCAGGTCCACCACAACCAAGTCCGGCTGCTCGTCTGGTAGCCGGATCACGTCGAAGACCTCACTGAGCAGCCTTTCAGCCTCGCTGTAACCGACGGCATCAAAGTCACGGCGGCTCAGTGTCCTGACCAACACCTCGCGCCATTGCTCCTGATCGTCCAGAACTATGGCTTTGTATTTGTCCATACATCTCTCCCGCAACCACGAAAAGCCGCAACCGGCTTTTCCTGGGCTCGCCTGGGCGCTGGCGAACCTTCTGCTCTGCCACGAATACGCGGCGCAGAAACCTCGTTCCGTTGTTGGTCCAAAAACGGCATTTATCATACACCTAAGCCAATGTCCCAGTGACGCGGAATCACAAATGCTATTGACGGAGAGGTAGTTGGCCACGAGGGCGAGAGCGCCAGGCAGCAACGCTGCGTCGCTGGCACTAGAATTCAAAAACCAGTCCCGCCGTTGGAGTGACGGGGAGCTCCTGCTCGGTTTGAATCGTGCTCTGTAGAGTATTGGGATTCACACCGGTACTGTAGGTATAAATGCGGTTGTCATGGTTCGTCAGATTGAGCACTTCTCCGTATAACGTCAGCTTCCAGCGCTTGAATGCCCAACTCTTGTCGCAGCGCAGATCGAGCCTTAGATATGCCGGAAGCCGCACGGTATTGATTCCAACCTCGTAATACGTATTCCCTACCTGCTCAAAGTTTCCGCTGGGCACGGGATATCCCGAGCCATACAGCGCCTTGCCGCTCAAGTTAATTGTAGGCGTGAGCCGGTAAGTGGCAAAGATGTTCAGTGAGTGACGCTGATCTTGCAAAGTGGAATAGTACGGCGTGTTGAAAGAGAATGGTTCTCCAGCGAACTGGGACAAGGGAAGCAGCACGGAATATTCTCTCTGGCGCGCATGCGCGAGCGTATATCCCACCCAACCCGACAGGCCATTCGCACTTCTCCGCTGCAACACAACCTGCACACCCCGAGAATAGTCACGCTGGTAGATCGATGTTCCGGTAAGAGGTTCCACTGCGCCGCAAGGCGGGCGCAGCGTGGAGAAAAATCCCGAACCCTGGCTCTCATAGAACACCGTGTATCCGTCGTCGCGCAGGCGGCGCAAACTTACCCCGCCTTCGACTACATCGTCGTTCTTCCATGCCCAAGTCAGCTTCGTTCCACCTAACCACTCTCCGTAGGCGTACGTATCGAGAGACTGTCCCAGGGAGTTATGCGAATCGTAAGGCTCGCTCAGATAACCGGCGTGGCTATCCAGCAAAAGACGAGGACTAATGCTCCACCGCCATCCCACCCGCGCGTAGGTAAAGGCGCTGTTGCCGGTGGCAAAAGCGTCGGGATTGCTGCTCCTGTTGAGTGCCGTGTAGGTTTGGCCGCCGAGGGCGTGAAAATTTACGCTCTGCTTCGCAGTCAGATCGTAATCCAGCCTGACGTCCCCATCGTAAAACGTGACGTCCTGGACATTATTCTCGCGGTTGCGGATCAGATATCCGATGTAACTCTTGCGGCCAGAAGCGATCCACGAGCCGTGCCTGGCGTGGCCCAGCTCCCCTTCGCCGAGGATATCGCTGTCGGCGATTCCCGCCGACACGCGAAACAGCGGCGCCGAGCGGCTCCCTTCGCGGGTTCGAATATCGAGTGCCGCGCCAATCCCATCCCCGAATTTCACCGGATACGCCAACGGCATCAGTTTCATTTCCTCAACCGTTTCGCTGGTCAAAAAGCTTAACGAAGCTCCGTTGGAAATATCCGGGATGCTGTGGAACGGCGTCGCCAGCATATCGTCCAAATAAATGGATACGTTCTTGAACGGCGTACCCATCACCGTGAACTGCGCATAGAACTCGTTGTTGGCCGGAGCCGAAACACCAGGCAGCGCCTGGATGGCGCGAAATGGATCGTCCGCGAATACGGTCGAGGCCTCCCGAATCTCCGAAGCAGTCAGGTTATTTTCGCTGACCGCCGGCGAATCCTCTTGCTGAAAAGTGTCTCCGGTTACGCGCACGGTTTCCGTATGACGGAAGTTGTCGGGCACCAGGGTGAGATCGAATTCCTTGGACTCCGCAGCCGAGAGTGAGAAGGAAAGTGTCGAGAGCCGGTATCCCACAGCGCTGAGGCGAAGCGTGTAATTGCCAGCCGCCAGATTCTGTACAACGAAGGTTCCATCCGCAGCGGTGGCCGTGTTGCGGTCCGCCTCAAGCACGGAGACCTGCACGCGTTCCAAGGGCTCGCCGCCAGCCGCATTCTTTACTGTCCCTCTGATTTCCGCGGCAGGCAAAGCCAGGCAGTAAAACAACACGAAAGCGGCAATGCGGACAACCATGCAGTTCGCAGTATAGCCGCATCACCGCCGTACTTTAGAATGTGCTCCTTCGGCACTTGCGCGATCCAGGGTTCGCCGTCACTCGGCGCTCACGGTTTTCAATTACACAATTACCCGATTACCAAATTGCTCAATTCCCCTCAGTTCGGCCCTTTCATCTTGTCCTTCACGCTGCGCGCCAGTTTCTCGATCTCCTCCGCTTTCCTGAGCACATTGAGAGACAGCACGTTTTCGTTGGACTTGTCGACGTAGTCTTTGAGCTCCTGTGACAGCTTGAACAGCCGATCCGTATCATTCTTGAGTTGCGCCTGCCGCTCCAGATTGGCTTTCTTTGCCATCTCGCGAGCCATACGCCGCTCGCCCTCATCCCCTTCGGTCGGCACGGTGCTGGAATCTGCTCGCGCCGGTGCCGCGGGCGGCCGAATGCCCTGGCTCACTCCCGCGCCAGAAATTGCGAGCGGCAAGCAGACAAGAAGACACAGCGTAGGAACAATTGTCATGAATCGCACGGCATCCTCGAAAGCGGGCATCTACCTTGGCGGCCCGTCCTTCAAAGTATCCCACTTTCACCGGCAGCCGCCAAAAAAAATGGCATGCAAACAGTTTGCTCTCGGGAGTATAGTCGTCCTGAATCTACGGAGGGCTCGTGTCTGAAAAGCATGAGAATGTTGCTCCGCATTCCGAGAAACAACTGCCCAAAGAGGACCAGGACAAAAGCGAGATCCTCGAATCGTCGAAGGGAGCAAACCTGTGGGCATTCCTAAACAGTAACTTTGGCCTGTTCGTATGTTCGTCGGTCGTCTTGGCGTCGCTCTCGTATGGATACCATCAATGGATCAAGTACCAGGATGACCAACGCAAGGTGGAGCAGTTAGACATTGAAATCAGCTTACGACTGCGGGATATGAGCGCGCTGGCACAATTGCCAGACAGAAACCGGTATAACAATGTCGAGAACATTCAGCGTGTCGATGACGGTGATAGCAAGAAATTTTGGATCCGTCGACCCGCTTTTCCGGAATATAAGGACAAGAATACGACGTCCCTGATGTGGCAGCTTTATCTCTTGGTGCCGGTAAGTGATCGGCCCGAGATTCGCCGTGCAATTCACCAATCAATCCAGATTGACCGCTTGATACCTCAAATTAGGTTTAAGGCAGCTTCCGAACCAGAGCTTCCGCCAGCAAGCACGAAAAAGAAACAAGAGAGGCAAGACGAAGAAGAAAACAAATTGAACAAGGACTTCGGTCAGATTGAATTATTCAGTTTGGTCTCACAGCTCGCCGAATTCCCTCGTTGGATAAACCTCGCCGCAGCGGCGGCCAGATAGAAGAGGAAGGTACGGAAGGTGAGCCCGATTCTCGAGGTCGAGGGCCCTCCATACTTGACAGACGCTTACAGCGCGCTCATGTTCGACAGGAATTCGCCGTTCGCCTTGGTCTTGCTCAACTTATCGATCAGCAACTCCATCGCTTCTACCGGAGACAACGGATTCAGCACTTTCCGTAGCACCCAGATTCGCGACAGGTCTTCACGCGGAATCAGCAACTCTTCCTTACGCGTGCCAGAGCGTTGAATGTCGATGGCCGGGAACACGCGCTTATCCACCAGCTTGCGCTCCAGAATAATTTCCGAATTGCCGGTGCCTTTGAATTCTTCGAAGATCACATCGTCCATGCGCGATCCGGTATCGATCAACGCGGTAGCGATAATGGTCAGCGATCCGCCCTCTTCGATATTGCGCGCCGAGCCAAAGAACCGCTTCGGACGTTGCAACGCATTCGAATCCACGCCGCCGGAAAGCACTTTGCCCGAGGGCGGAACGATCGTGTTGTAAGCTCGCGCCAAACGCGTGATCGAATCCAGCAGAATCACCACATCGCGCTTATGCTCGACCAGCCGCTTCGCCTTCTCGATCACCATTTCCGCAACCTGCACGTGCCGCGCCGCAGGCTCGTCAAACGTCGAAGAAATCACTTCGCCCTTCACCGACCGCTGCATGTCCGTAACTTCCTCCGGACGCTCATCGATCAACAGCACCATCAGCACCACTTCCGGATGGTTCGTCGTAATCGAGTTCGCCACGTTCTGCAGCAGCATGGTCTTGCCGGCGCGAGGGGGGGAAACAATCAGACCGCGCTGTCCCTTGCCGAGGGGCGTCAGCAAATCCATCACTCGCGCACTGGCATTCTCGCGGGTGGTTTCCAGCTTCAGGCGTTCTTGCGGATATAGCGGCGTCAAATTGTCGAACAGGATTTTGTTGCGCGCTTCATCAGGCGATTCGAAGTTCACCGCCTCGATCTTCACCAGCGCGAAATATTTCTCGCCCTCATGCGGAGGCCGCACCTGGCCACTGATGGTGTCGCCCGTTTTTAAATCGAATTTGCGGATTTGCGACGGCGACACATAAATATCGTCCGGCCCCGGCAGGTAGTTGTAATCCGGCGACCGCAAAAACCCGTAGCCGTCTGGCAGGATTTCCAGCACGCCTTCGGCAAAAATGTGGCCTTCTTTTTCGCTCTGCGCCTGCAGAATTTTGAAGATGAGATCCTGCTTGCGCAGTCCGCTGGCACCGGGCAGCTCCAAGGTCCTTGCGATCTTGGTCAGCTCGGTGATGTTCTTTTCTTTCAGTTCAGCAATGGTCATGATTCACCTAAACCCGTGCACTAAAACATTTTCGTTAGTGTCTGCGGGAGATTTTCAAAGGAGGGTATTCAGGGAAGACAAAACACCACAAGGCAGGCGGACAGGGCTGCTTTTAAGCAGCCCGCCGTTGTGCCTCAGCAAAATTCTCCGGCTCCGACAGGATTTCCTGCCGCTCCGCGCCTGCGATCCGGTCCAACACACCGTTCATCGTTTCCTGGATTCTGGTGCTGGGCCGGTGGAACTTCCGCGTGGCCTTGGAGGCGAGCTGGCAAAGCATATAACGATTGCGTAATGTCTGTAAAGCGTCAAACACACGATCAGAGCGCATGTCTGTTTACTCCTTCCTTATATTAGGTATGGGCATGTCGCTCGCCCTTGTTCCCAGGAAATCGGCCCGAATCCCAAAAATCATCCTAAGCCATTGATTCCACTAAGGTTGTAAAGGATTTAGCGCAACTCCTAGCCACAATAGATGCGCAACCGGACTCCGAAGATGCTTGTTTTTCCTAGTTTGGGCTCAAGGCCGGGATGCTTCAGAGCAGACCTGGAGACTCCGGGTGTCCGTGGAACAAACTACTGTACTCGCAAAGCCGACACGGGTCAACTTTATTTTTCGTCCTCGGTATACGTCGGTATACGTCCAGCTTGATTGCTCCTTTACATGTGATCCACATGAAAGTATGCTATTCACATGTCCAGGATGATTCAGCTTCGCAACGTGCCTGATGCACTGCATCGCAGCCTGAAAGCCCGTGCCGCCATGGCCGGTATGTCCCTCTCGGATTACCTTCTTACGGAGATCAAGGAGATCGCCGAGCGGCCCACGCTGGCGGAATTGCGCGACCGTCTACACACGCGCAAGGCGGTTACGCTTCAACTTGACACTGCGCGCCTGGTAAGAGAAGAGCGCGAGGCGCGGTGATCGTTCTCGACGCGTCCGCGGCAATTGATTGGCTTCTTCAGACCTCCGTGGGACAACAAATTGAGGACCGAATCTATTCGCGCGGCGAGTCTCTTCATGCTCCGCACGTTCTGGACCTTGAGGTTGCGCAGGTCCTGCGGCGGCTGGTGCGGGAAGGTTCGGTCTCAGCCCCGCGCGCCGATCAGGCGATCCAGGATTTGCTCGATCTGCGCGTCACGCGCTATCCCCATTTCGTTTTTCTGCCACACATTTGGCGGCTTCGGGATAATTTGTCGGCCTACGATGCGGCGTACGTCGCGCTCACTGAAAAACTGGGCGCCACGCTCATCACACGGGACGCCCTCCTCGCTTCTGCTTCCGCACGTCGCGTGAGCATCGAGCTATTTTGAATACCTTCCTCACGGAGAGGGCCCGGCGAATCGCCCATGTTTCTTGGCATGGGAGCCTATGCCAACTTGGTGGGTCCAGGTGTGCGGAGGTTCCGCAAGGTCAACGAGTCATGTGTCTGAAACCTTCTGTACCCTGCCGTGCTACCCGGTGTTCCTCTGTGCCCCCTGTTAGAGAATTTTCCGTCGCGGAGGGCGTCCTCTCCATCCCGCTCGGGCCTTAGCAGCAAGAGTAGGCACCCCTCACCATCGCCAACTTGCCCATGGTATCGGGGACGGACCTACAGCCTTCTGCCAGGAGCCGTTTTACGGCATCTCTGTATTACCATCCAAGCGATGACTTCGCGCCTTCGCCGATGGGTTAGCGATCCGCTGGTGTTGCTGTGCATAGCTGCGGGGCTGCTCGCCTTTGTTGTGCAGTCCGGTGAATTGGGCACCGCCGATACCATGCACCGGCTGCAGACCACGCATTGGCTGTGGACTTCCGAGCCGCAAGTTTTTCCCAACGAATATCCCGAGTTCGGGCTGCACGGGCGCGGAGGGCGGCTTTATAGCTGGTACGGCATTGGCCAGTCGTTGCTGATGCTCCCCTTCGATCTGGTGGGAACATGGATCGCACGCTGGCGGATCTTTTCCGGCTACGGGGACGATCCGGCGGTGCGCAGCATTGTGGTCAGCTACGGCACCAGCATCCTGGTGAACGTGCTCACGGCGCTGGTGAGCTTTCGACTGCTGCGCCAGTTGCGATTCAGCGCGCGGGAAGCGGTGCTGGGCGTGCTGGCGCTGATGTTCTGCACGACTCACCTGCACTATACCCAGAACATGATGGAGAACAACTACATCATGCTTCTGACGCTACTCTGTTTTGCGGGAGCGCCGCGTTCGGATTGAACTTGTTGACGCGGCTGACGACTGGCCTTGACCTTATCGCGGGAGGTGTTTTTATTCTTCTGGTGCTTTGGTTCGAACGCGTGCGAACAGGCGAACTGTGGCAGCGGCTGCTGGCGTACTGCAAGATCGCCGTTCCCGTGTATGCGTTCTTCCTGCTGGTTGACCGGATGTATCAGTTCTACCGCTTTGGATCGTTTACCAACACTTACGTGTCGCTGTTTGCCAAGGAACAGAGGTTGGCGGATCCAACACTGCCAGTGAATTTTCCCTGGAGCACGCCGTTTCACGAAGGCTTCCTGGGTCCGCTGCTTAAGCCCGAGAAGTCGATTTTTCTTTTCGATCCTCTGCTGATCGTTGTGATGATGTTGTTGTTGGTGCTGTGGAAGC
>WNFC01034555.1_pt1 | contig 13429 bp, 16 predicted proteins | sample 5400541 | NCBI WGS metagenome assembly WNFC01 (sample SAMN13153342, study PRJNA577476) | soil metagenome | isolation source: 120 cm saprolite under Douglas fir tree site 2 hole 2 replicate 1 | place: USA:California | collected 2015-04-18
TTTTATGATGGGGATACTGGGTTCGCCGAAACTTTACCATTGATACTCACTACAGTAACCTTTTCTGGAGTTCCATCGACGAGTGCCGACACTAACCCAACCCCATTGTCTGGCCGCGTTGAGTTGCCAATCAACTGATTGCGAGTTTTGCAAATCGAGCTAATTTCTTAACTGGTTGCGAGTTTTGCCAATCGGTCTAATGTATTGTAGCGTTTGAAGATAATGAATTCAGGAGACGATCTCCGTTATCTTCAACCGGGACCATTCGGTCGTGTACCTCTAGCCTGCGGCTAATTCCTACCGCCTGAAAACTGGGTAAAATACCCTCATTTCTCCACCTATACGAGGGGGTTTTGCCATGGTCTCCCATCTCTTTTTTTACCAGTTGGCTTTCCGATAGCATCGGAGAAATAAATGGCGTTATCCCGTCCAGTTTTATGGACAGCGCCTTCACGGGTAGGACGGGAGTTTCAGAACCCATTGAGATGCAAGGCATTCGCCACAGACTCTAGACAAGCTCCATTGGGCGTAGGAGGGGGCACTGGAGCCTGGAGTAGCGAGGAAGAGCATGCCTATCGGTCGTTGAGCACAGCGCGATTGCTATCGGGAAGCCTACGGCTGTGGGAGCTTCCACGTAGCCGTGCGCCGAACATGGTGCGCGGCGCCGCAGAGCCGAAGAACGGGTCGCGGGCCAAGCTATCATCAAGGGCAGAAGCGAGCCGCGAGGTGATCGTGGCGTAGCTCGTGGGGTCGTTCAGGAGCGCCATCGTGGTGCCAGCGAGCAGCTGCGCGTCGTCGCCCAGCGCGTCAATCGCCCCGTTGTCGACAGCGGTCGAGATAGCGGTGGCAGCCTCTTCATCAACGTCATCCCAGGTTTCGATGTCCTGGATGGAGTGAGTGTGGAGAGCCTTGAGCTTATGGGTGGCGATGAATTTGCCGACTTGCTTGGCGGCATCGGCCATCCGAGCGAGGGGCAGTTGCTGGACGACGACGCGGGTGGACACGTCGACAACATCAATCGTCGTGGCGCCATCGGCGGCAACTTGTGCGATGGCGTCGAGTAGTGCGAGCCACAGCGTACGGCGGGCTGACGACAGGTGGACGAGCGCGTCCACGACTCCCATGGCGAGGTACAGACGTAACAGATCAACGGGGTGGACATCGGCGAGCTGGCGCCCGACGACTGGTAACGTAGTCCGGATCGTGCCGATCGTCGACGGGTGGGTCGGGTCGGAGGCGCCAAGCGCCGAGAAGAACGCCGCGAGGCTGACCGCGAACGCCGGCCCAATATTCAGAAGACCGTAGACATCAGAGGCCGCCTCGTCCATCCATGCGCTCCAGATCGCTGCAAGGCCCTTGGGGATTGTGGTCATCGCCGCCACGCCGCGCGCGAGTTCGTCGATCAGCCCCGGATCCGCGTGGAGCACGTCATGGCCGCCGGTCTCGTGGGCAAGCGCCGGCCACAGCAACGGGTGTGCGCGGTAGCTCCCCGGCAAACTGACAATGCCGATCGGTGCCCTAATCAGGTCTTTAACAGCGTCGGATGGCAGCGTAAAGGGGCCGCCAGCGGCGGTCGGTGCGAAGGTGACGAGCGGCGGGAGGATCTCAACCAGTGGCAATGCAGCCTGGGCACGCTGCTCAGCGCTGAGGAATGAACGATAGAAATTCGACACCACCGCTTCGAAGCGCCCGAGCGGCCCTCGGTAGTCAGGCTCGCCCCAGTCACGCACTGCACCGACGAGGCTATCGGCAATCGATGTCACGTCCGCCAGGGCCTCGGCCCGGGGCATGCCGTTCCGCATTTCCTGGTTCAACTGCTGCTGCAGTACTGTCACGACTTCTGGCAAGGCAGTCAGCAACGGATCGACGTAGTCGGTGCGGTACGCGGCAGGCAGCAGCGTCCGTGCTGCCTGCACGATGTGGGCCATCATGGTGGCATCGAACGGCGAACCTTCTGGCGAGTCGTCGGCGAAGCGCACGTTGCTGAGGAAAGCCTGGCACATGGGGATGTAATGGGACGCATTCATAGTTCCTCCTTTGCTGAGTATCTCCACTTCCTGCTAACATGCGGTAAGACCAGGGGCATCGCTTAGGGACGCGGTTTGAGCTGGGCCTGCATCCCGGCCACGCGCGCACCGATGATCTCGGCGAGATCCTCACCGACGAACAGACACGCGGCGCTGCCAGCGCTGGTACTGGCCACGATGGCGTTGGGGGCAAAGTAGGCGCCGACCCCAGCAGTGGTCAGCATGTGTGCCAGATCCGCGCTGGTCATTGTCGGTACTACATTGCTAATGACGCCAAGTTTCACGCTCCCCATGGCACGCAGTGTGTCGAGGAGCCGTTGCGTGTCGGGATAGAGGGCGAGCTGCGCCGTATTCCCGTGGACGGTGACGTCGCCGAGCGTCCCACCAACATCGAAAAAGACGTATGTCACACTACCGAGCGTTCCGCTCATCCTGCCTCCTTCGCTCGTCCATGCCCACACGGGTTCTGTGCCAGGGCTTCTGGGGGGTCCGTTTCCTGCCTATGTAGGACTGGGTGTAAGTTCAACTAGCCAAAAAAAGGTAGTGTCCCTGTAATGAGGCACGTTCCAGTTTTGACTACTTGGAAGTGTTGACCCGACTCAAACTGAAGCGGCCCCCAAAAGCGCAAGCGTTCACCCATCATCCAGCGATGGTCAGCTACATCCGCTGCTATCGTGGAGGTACGATGCAACGAAAGTTTGGGGTGATCCGCAGCCTTTCGTCGGCAGTGGGAGTCCGTTCGAGTCTGTGCCGCGTTATAGGGACACTACCCATCACCGCATCGACGGGAAAATCGCCCAGGAAGTTGGAGCCGAAGCTGGCATTGGTGCTAATGCCAGCTTCGGTAGCGCCCTGTTCCTTCGCCTTGGCGATGACTTTCGGCCACAGGGCCATCTCTTGCATCTGCGTACGATTCGTATTACGCCGCGCGAACACATCGCACATATGGACTCGTAAGGTGGGACGTGCGCTGCGCTCAATGGTCAAGGGCGGGGAGTACTTCTTAGCGCGCTCGACGCCCTGCTCGTTCAGGGCCAGCGCCGTATAGGTAACGCCTTCTTTGGGATGGAACTTCTGCATGAGTTCATCGATGCGGGCCATCTGCGGGGTATAACGCGGACTGACAAAGGAGCCCACCACGATGCGCTTGAGTCCGGTCTCCGAGAGCGCATCGAGCAGGGCCACCTTGGCGTCAATGGGGATGTTGGCGTCCTCAATCTGCATCCCTTCCCGCATGCCTTCTTCTGTATACACGATTGCAGGATAGCGTCCGGACATCTGTTGTTCTCCTTCTCCGATGCCATAGCACTCGCGCCTATCATAACCCATTCGCTCCTGTCCTGCATCGCATCCCCTCAATCATCTGATAGAGAAGTATATGGAGCTTACCGTACTTATGATGGAGCCTGGATATGGTGGGCGGCAATAAGCGCCTGGCCGCACGTGTGCTCGGGATTGGCGTAAAAACCCTCTATCGCCGTCTGGCAGAATATCAACTTCCTTAAAAGGTCAGTTTGGCCTTATTTTTCTGCCCCCAAGCCCTCTATCATAACAAAACGCTGGCGGATAGGGCCGCCACTGCTTGGCCGAGCCCGTCCCATTGGTCGGCTCGGACTGCGGCAGCGCTTGGCGTAGACTGGCGGGAGGGAAGCAGAAATTATAGTACACGTGATCCAAGGCCAGTTGCTGGCGTACGCCGTCCTCACCCTGGCAGAGCGTGGTGACCCGTCGCCCCGACTTGTATGCGCGCGTGCTCGCCGGCGAGTTATCCCCGCATCGCGGCAGCGGGAAGGTGGTTGCTACACCTTGCCGGTGCGAAACACTGAAGGTATTTTAGAAGCTCCCATGATGGAAATCTCACACTGAGCCATGCATCCAAACGCTTTATGTCAACGTTTTCTCTCTTGAGAAGAACCTGATACTGTTGATAAACCCTCAAGTGCCGAAGATATACCGAACACGATTCTTTATATATGCCATTAAGTATGGCCAAGGGCCCTGGATAATACGCGGTAGAAACGGTAGCATTGTCCTATGGAAGTAGATGGGCCAACAGCATCAGAAGCGGATGCAAAACCCCTGCCAGCACATCTGCAGTTGGCTGGATTTGACCACAGCTTCTGCGAGGAGAAACGCCATGGAGGATAAGTTCTTTGCAGGTCTCCACGAGGGATTATTAGTGCATCGTCTCTATCTCATGGCAGGCACGGAGGTCCTCGACACGTCTCCTGCCAACTGGAAAGTCATTGCAATGGATGGCGAATTCTTGGAGTTAATCGACTTGACTGTCCAGCACCCATTTCCGTATATGGTGCATCATCTGGAAGCATTCACAGGACCACATTTCACGACCAAGTTACGGGTACGGAAAGCTGCTGTTGCTGGGATTGAGTTCGTGATTGATTATCCCAAACACACGTAGTGCAGGACAGCGGGCCAATGCGTGAGCTGGTCGAGAAGCCCCAAGCACGTCAGCATTGCATGTGCACCCGTGGGGAGTTCAGGCGACCTCATGAGCCCTGCAGCCTTTCGGCCATGTCGCCGCTGCTGGGTGGCAGCCTACAGGGGAGGAGGAGGCGATGACACGCATCATGCTTCCATGGCTCGCTGCGCTGCTGGGCCTGGGGGGCGTGCTGCCCCTGGCGGTCGAGGCGCAGAGGCCTCCGCTGCGCCCTCTCGTGGTCGTCGGGACGGTCGCCGGTGACGGGGCGTTGCATGGGGTCCTCACGCTCACCCGGTTGGCGCTCACTGCAACGGGCCAACTGGTCGTCACGGGGACGCTGGCGGGCACTGCAGGGACCCAGGAGATCCAGGAGACGGTGACAGCGATTGCCGACCAATTCAGCCACGGAGAGGGTCCCGGCGTCTGTATGCAGCTCCTCCTGGACCTTGCTCCAGCCCACCTGGATAGGCTCGGGCTCACGGTCGAGATGGCGCGGATAACGCTTGACCTCACCGCCCAACGCGGCACAGACCCATTGCTCGGACAGCTGCTCTGCGCGCTGACGTATCTCCTGGAGCATCCCGCATGGCACGTAAGTGGGATTCAGATCTTCCTGAACGCTATCAACCCACGGCTCTCTCCCCAGGGGTGCCTCAGACGGTAGTGTTTCAAAAGTGGAGATAGATAAAAATAACGTTTTGTAGATCAAAGGCATAGGAGTCATCATATCCACCTCTGAGACACTACCCATCTGCTCATCCAGTGGGATGGCTGACGGCCCAACGCGTCTGGCTGCGTGCCTCTCTCAATCGCTCAGTGGCGTTGGCAAACCACTCATCCCAGCGGTTACTCAGGCGCACCCGGCGCGAGCGGAACCCGCGACTCCCTCTTACCGTCCCTGGTAGCGCGGGGGCCGGCGCTCGGTGAAGGCGCGCGGCCCTTCACGCGCATCCTCGGTCTGGCCGATAATCCACCGCAGCGCGCCACCGAAACGCAGGGCGTGCTCCAGCGTCTCGTCCAGGGCGCTCTGGGCCACCTCCTTCGCCGCCCTGACGGCCAGCGGCGCATGGCCGGCGATGCGTTGGGCGATGTGACGGGCGGTAGGCAGCAGCTCGTCGGCCGGCACGATCCGACTCACCAGCCCCACCTGCAGCGCCGTAGCCGCGTCGATGGGATCGCCGGTCAGGAGCATCTCCATCGCCATGGCCTGCGGGATCGCCCGCATGAGGCGCTGCGGGCCACCACCGCCGGGAAAGAACCCGCGCGTGATCTCGGGCAGGCCAAAGCGAGCCTCTGGGGTGCAGATCCGCATGTCGCAACCCTGATATCGGCGTCCTCCCGGACCCGCTGCAGCGCTGCCAGGAGCGCTCCGCTGAGTTCGCGGTTCATGGCATTGCGGACGGCAGGGCGGTTGAGGGTGATGACGGCCACATGGTCCGCCAGATCAACGAGCAGCGTATCACTGTTCACGATGGTCCTCCTCTCATGCAGGACGACAACGCTTCAGGGGGGTGTTTTCCGCGTCCTGCGTCCCGCAATGACCTCGCCAGAGTGGCGAGGGGGCACCCCGTTCCCCTCGAGCGTGTACCTGAAGCCATGTGAGGCGCTTCTGGGTGATCGAAAACGCGCACCCAGTGCGCAGGCAGCTATCCCACCCCTGCATCCGGCTCCGCCATGATCCGTCCGTTGCCTGGAGAGGTCCAGGCGGCGCTCAGCCGGCCTGGGGCTCCGCGTCGCCCGGCTGCACCAGGAGCGCCGGCGCATCCAGACATTGCTCGCAGATATGGCCCACGAGAAGCGGGTGTGCACGCTGGTCCCGTGCGGCGCGATGGAGCACGCGCTGACGTAACGCTGCGGTCAAGGCCTCTCGGAGGGGCTGTACCAGAGGACGGGCACGTCGGGACGGTGCAGCGCGGTCGTCCTCCGCCGTGTCTGCTCCGCGCACGCCTTGGTGCCTGCCCTCACTCCTGTCCTGCGCCCACATCTCGGGCGTGCTGCCTTCTTCCCTCATACGACGTCCTTCCCACGCACTCTGCGCCATCGCCTCAGACTTGTTCTCCAAGAGCACCACGCGCCAGCGATGGCCTGCGACACCCGCGCCGACGGTGCCGGGCCATGGTAGTCTCCCTGTGCCGCAAGGGCAACACGCGCTGGCGGTGGGGCGCGTCGCACGCGGCGGTTCCACGTCGAGCAACAAGGAGCATCCTGCGATGCTCCTAGCCAATGGCCTTGTCCAGGCCGCTCCGGCCGCCGGGAAAGTGCCGGTACAACGTCGCCGGCGAGACCTGCAAGCGCCTGGCCACGTCCTCGACCGTGATCGCCGGGTCTTTTAGCAGGGCGTGGGCGGCGATCTTGTCCCCTGCAGAGAGGGCCGGAGGCCGGCCGCCGGTGCGCCCGTGCGCCCGGGCGGCCGCGAGGCCGGCGCGGGTCCGTTCCCGGATGATGGAGCGCTCAAATTCCGCCAGGGCACCGAAGAGATGAAAGACCAGGGTACCGCCTGGGGTGCCGGTGTCGATGGCTTCGGTGAGGGAGCGTAGACCGATCTGGCGGCCGTGCAGGGCTTCGACCGTGTCGAGCAGCTGGCGCAGCGACCGCGCCAGACGGTCGAGCTTCCAGACCACGAGCGTATCGTCGGGCCGCATGTAGTCGAGGGCGGCGGACAATTGCGGCCGATCCCGCTGCGCACCGCTGGCCTTCTCGGTAAAGATCCGCTCGCAGCCCGCCGCCTGCAGGGCATCGAGTTGCAGGGTGAGGTCTTGGTCCTGGGTTGAGACGCACGCATACCCGACGCTCAGAGGCATAGAGGCACCCCTCCTGTGGTCTGATGGTCTCTCAGAACTCACCGCCACCATAGCCGATGAGAGAATAGGTTTCAAGAGGCATTTCTGAGAGAGAAAAGACGGCCGAGAGACCTGGTGTGTGGAGGGTGGCCTGCGCTCTCTCCAAAACGGGCCGTTTTTTACAGAATTTTTACAGAACTTTTACCGCGTCGTTATGACAGGATGCGCCACCCCTGATATGCTCCTCCTCAGTGGTACAGCCGGTTAAAATCTTGAAGTGCTCCACCGGACGATCATGCGAGCGCTCCTCGGGAAGCCGCTGCCCCTCGCCCTAGAGGACCTGCGCGCCTCCAGACGTCGCCTGGCTGCTTAGAGACCGGACTGGGCAGCACACCTCGGTACGACCCCGGAGACAGTCGCGTGTTGGGCAAAGAGGAGGACCCTGATCGCGCCGACCATAGAGCGGCAGTGCCGGGAGGCGGTCGCCACCGTTGCGCGGGGCGCTGCGGGTCGGGCCTGTCGTCCATGGGCGGTGACGAGCGTATGGCCTGGCACAGCGGAGAAAACCAGCACGGTCTCCCCTGCAGAACTTGCTCGTAGCACCCTGGGGTGCTGAGGGGGTGCTGGCTTTGCGGGAGGTAAGACGCCATGGTGCAAGACCCACTTCATGTTGGTCAACGTTGGGTCGAAAGGCTGTTTGAGCAGATCAGACAGGAGTATCAAGCACGCGTCACCATCGTCCAGTGGGAATGGTACGTGGTGGGGAATGCATACCTACTGTGTTTCCAACTGAAAGACACAGACAGGAGGCATTGGATTCCTTGTGAACAGCAAGGGTTCGTCAGAGCCTATATTGAGTATGCGGGCGATCCAGACCCCGTCAATGATGAATTACGCGAATATATTGAAGTCTGTATCCGTAGGAAGTATCAGTCGCTGGTGCAAAAGGGATTGTCTCACACCGCAACTTCTTGAGTTGACAGTTTTTGTGCTAAGGCCTCATGCTCGATCTGGAGCAATCATAGGTGGGCAGTCTTAACCCAAGCAGCGCCTACGGACACGTCCCTGTGCGTTTCCCATGGCGCAAGCCGCGCCGGCTTCCAGACAGCCTTTTGAGAGCCCGCAGGTCTGGACTGACGTGACGGTGTCGTGCCTGGTCGTTGAGTCAAAAAATTCACCTTCCATCGGATTACGTGGTGAACAAGCAGCCCCTGGAGAATTTGAGGCGAAAAAGCTCTGCTCAGAGGAGCGGCAACAGCCAATCTCTGTGCATCTGTGAAATGATTCCGTCTCCAACATTGCGGTGGCGACTCGGCTCGCCGCCACGGCGCGCGGGGTCCAGTGGCCCCTCCTCGTGTTGCCGACGGGCACAGGCAAAACCATTGTGTTTGCCCTCCTGGTGCAGCGGCACCGTGGCCGGTCCCTCATCCTGGCCCATCGGGATGAGCTCATCCCGCAGGCCGTGGACAAACTGCGCCTGGTCGATCCGACCCTCGCCCTGGGGGTCGTGCAGGCAACCCGTGATGAGCATACCGCCCCCATCGTGGTGGCCAGTGTGTAGACCCTGAGTCGCCGCACCCGGCTGGCCCGCCTGGTGCCGGATTTCCAGACCACTGTCATTGACGAAGCGCCCCACGCCCCCGCCCCGACCTACCGCCGCATCCTGGAGTATTGCCGGGCGTGGCGGGCGGCTGGCCCGCTCGTGGTGGGCGTCACCGCGACCCCCGAGCGTGGCGATCACCACTCCCTACGGCAGGTCTTTGACCGCATTGTCTATCAGAAAACCCTGCTGGAGATGATGCAGGCGGGCTATCTCGTCGACCTGCGCGCCCTCCAGGTGCTGCTCCAGGCCGACTTCGATGCGCTGCGCACGCAACAGGGGGATTTTGTCGAGGCGGAGCTCGAGACCCTGCTGCTCGCCGCTCATGCCCCAGCGAAGGAGCATAGACGCCCCTGATCCTCACATGTATACCAACTTCGACCAACTACAAACTCTGATACATTGAGCGACTCACATGTCCTGCTTCATGACCTGCCCATCCTCTACCTGCTATACGGGAACTCTGGCAAGTCTAGCCAGACAGAGTCCATCCGAGCGTTAGTACTGCGGGCGTTGGGCGTTGCTGTCCACCCCCTGACAAAGTTCCACTGCACATGGTGCAGGTCGACCCAATGGAGAATGAGAAACGCCGCATCGTTCATGGCGAGCTTATCCATCTCCCAGATGACTTGCGTGCGTGCCTCAGGATCGGTGATGAACTTTTGTTGTGCAAAGAGTTGATCGAGTTCAGGCAGCGAGCGCCCCTGGTACCAGCGCCCTCCCTTGGTCACCAATGACGGTTGCGGTGTAAATGCCATTTTCATGGGTCGTGGCGCTCCCTGGGAGCATGAGAGTTCTGTTGCATCCCTTTGAAATATGGAGGCACAATACTCGTCAAAAGCGTCAAAAACCCGTTGTTGTACCAGAACCCAGCGCTGTCCCTCCTACACACACTCTCTCCTTTCGGTAGCGCATGCCCTGCCCAGACGGGCCTTTCTGCCTTGTGCTTGTGCTCTGATCGCCTTCCGTGCGGCGGGGTTATACGACGAGGCTCTCAGTGCTGCGCACCGTCATGGCCCCGCCAATTTGGCGGGGCCAGGGACCTTACACCGACCAATCATCTGGCAACTCTGGCGTGCGCATGGGCTGGATCATCACTTCCACCAGCGCCGCCTGCCCTGCCTCAGTAGCCTGGATAGCACGTCGGTAGGCAGGAATTAAATGGTCTGGGTGTTCGACCCGTTCACCATAGGCTCCCAGCCCCTGGGCTACCACGCTGAAATTGCCCCCGAGTTGGGCCACAGCCGGGGGGGTGCCGCCGGGGCGGTGCATCCCCATGATGCCGCCGCCAATCCCCCCGTTATTCATCACCACTGTCAGCGTCGGCAGCCCCATACGGACGGCGGTTTCCAGCTCCATCCCGGTCATGCCAAAGGAGGCATCGCCCAAGAGGTGCACCACCAGATGATCTGGGCGACCCAATTTCGCGCCAATAGCTGCCCCCATGGACCAGCCCATTGCCGCCATGCCACCCATCCCGATGTAGGTGCGTGGCTTCGTGGCCACCCAGAAGGGTGCCAGGTAGCCTCGGCTGCCACCAGCGTCGTGGATAGCGATCGTGGTCGCGCGGTCGGTCACTTGCATCAGGTCGTAGACGACGCGATAGCCGTTGGTCGGCACTGTCGGATCGGTGAAAATCGTCTGCCATTCGCCCAACCACTTCGCCCGAGCGCGCTGAATCTCTGCGGTAATCTCGGGGTTGATACCGCCTTTGCCAGGTCCGAGGCGATCACGCACCGCAGCAATGAGGGCACGAAGCGCCAGCTTGGCATCGGCCAGGATGGCGATATCAGCCCGGTACGTTTTATGCAGGTCGGCCGCATCCGCGTTGACATGAATCAGCTTGACGCCCGCGGGAATGGGACGCCCATCAGTACCGTTGGGCAGGCGATAGGAGTTGCCGACGGCCAGTACCACGTCCGCCTGGCGATTGATGTGGAGCGCCGGGCCCGTCGCATAGCGACTGCGCGGATAAACGCCGAGCCCCAGGGCCAGCGGATGGTCTTCTGGGAAGACACTTTTGCCGACCAATGTTGTGGCGACTGGCATCGACAGCAGCTCGGCCAGCTCGTGCACTTCCTCCGCTGCCCCCGCCGCTAACGCGCCGCCACCAGCATTGAGAATGGGAAAGGTGGCCTGCACCAGGAGGGCCGCAGCCCGTTCAATGTCGTGGGGATCAGGCGCCGCTTTCCGCCCCGGCCCCACGGGATCATAGTGCAAGGCCGCGTCAGACCCCTCTGCACTCAACACATCCCCTGGCATCTCCACGACGACAGGGCCAGGAGAACCAGAACGGAGGGCCGTGAAGGCACGGCGCATGACCCCAGGAATGTCGTCGACTCTGGTCAACGTGCCCTTCCACTTCACCAGCCCATCAAAAATACTGGCAGACACTTCTTGTTGGTACTCTTTCCCGAGGTGGCGTAGGGGGTGCTGCCCCATGAGCAACAGCACCGGAATGTTGTCAGCGTAGCAACCCGCAATGCCGGTGAGGGTATTCGTCGCCCCTGGCCCTGTACCGGTCATGGCCACGCCCACGCTCTGCGTGGCACGGGCATACCCGTCGGCAATTTCCACGCCAAGCCGCTCGTGGCGGGTCGCAAAGACCTTGAGGGAGTCTGAAGTCCGCAAAGGCTCCCACAAGGGATTGAGGCCCCCCCCGGAAAAACCGGCTATATACTGCACCCCTTCCTGTTCTAGAGCCCGGATAACCGCTGCTGCGCCGCGCATAGTCCTCCTCCCCTCACACAGCTCACTCCGACAACCCTGCCGCGTGGCCCTGGCCGCGCGGATCAGAGGTCCCTCTCAGTCTCCCACGCTCGGAGGCACGGATATTCCGTTGTCCTTGCCTCTCGTCGACGCGTGGCTGACGCCACACTCCCCTCCCCGGTACCGCCAGCTGCCAGCCCACGTACCGCATCCTCAGGCATCTCCGCCTCCACGCGCAGAGAGACGGAGCGGCCTAGGCTCGGGAAGTCTCGCACAGTGCGCTCATCGCCGTTGTGATAGTCTGTGCTGGCCCGGCCACAACGAGGCCATAAAAATCATCGCCCACCCTCCCTAGGCCGATGCGGCAGGCAGAAGACGGTGTGGGAATTGGCAATGCCGCTCAGGCGTATGTATACAGCATATGGTTGACAGAAGAAAGCAGGAATCCTGGGAGCGCGTGACCTGGCGCCTCGGTTCAAGAGGCATCTTCCCATAAAGGGACCGTGTGGCATCCTCAGGTGTAGGACGCTCGTGGCGTCGGAGCCGCTCAGCCGCCGTGCCCAACCGCGCGTTTGCGCAACAGCCGGCTTTGTCGCAAATTATGGAAGACACTGCACAGCACGGTACGTCAGAGGCTGTGTCTCCTCTCCTATGAGGATACGTCCTTGTGATGACGAGGGCTCGTGCGGTGTGCCTGGCAAAGCGGCCGCACGAGCCCGGCACTGCTCCGGCTCCCGCTCCCTGCCGGCAGCCCACCCCACGGCCTTCCCCCTAGTGCAGCGTCAGTTTCAGCACCAGCAGGCCGCCCAGCAGCATGGCGAGAAACATCAGGCTAAGCAGCACGCCAGCCCAGGCGTCTTTCTGTCCGTCAGTCATAAGATGGCCCTCCTCTCTCAGAGGAGTATGCCAGAACCAGGCCATGCAGGCTCGCCCTCGCGCCACGGGGGGCCCAGGAGCAGCGACGCAGCCTTCCGGTGCACACGTGCCTGGCGGCGGGGTGCGCCGCGGCGAAGCGCTGAAGCGAGGGCTGCGGCGCACCCGGCGCAGGGGAGAGGGTAGCGACGTGAGGAAGAGGTCAGTGAGAGACGCGGTACCAGAACGTCGCCACCTCTACGCATCGACAAGAACCCCAGCAATGTCCACGAAGACGCGGGCGGCGCCCTGCGCGTTGTTGCGGCTGATGGGGAGCATCACCCCGCTCTGGGGAGCGGCATACAGGCGGACGAGTTGACTCCCAAAACTCCTGGCCGGAAAGAGAGGCTCTGCAATCGTCGAGCTCCCGAGTAAGACGATGGGATAAGTGCCGAGATGACGGCTAGTCGTCACCTCCAGCGCAATGACAAAGCGCTGCCCCGGTTGGGCGAAAGCATTGATGCCAATGCACTCAATGACCAACCACTTGTTGGCAGGGACGGTGACCAGCCTGGGCTGCTGGCCTGCCTCACCATCCTGCAGGTTGACGACAACGCCTGTTTGGAAAGGCTGTGTGGTGGCGCCTGCACTAGGGTTCATCTGCATATTGTCTCTCCTTTCGTAGGCTTGTTATAAGAGGGAGGAGCTACGCCTGAGCGATACGCTCTCGAAGAGATTCTACAATACATTCATTACCGCCACGCGGTTCTATACTCGCCGACAGCTTGTGGAACATGCCCGCCGCGCCTTTGGGTACCGCTCTTCTCTCTTTATACGCCGGGAAGAGGGGGAGGGAGGAACGCCGATGCTACGTTCCTTCAGTCTGTCTGCGCCGGGCAGAGGAGCACGGCTAGGCCTACCCCTGGTGTGCAGGTGTGCAGTGAGCAACACGGCTGATCGGTGATATCCTCTTCCTGAGCCCCCTTGGTGTCCCTTGCGGTGACGCCCGTGGACGCCT
>WNFC01022214.1_pt1 | contig 13427 bp, 8 predicted proteins | sample 5400541 | NCBI WGS metagenome assembly WNFC01 (sample SAMN13153342, study PRJNA577476) | soil metagenome | isolation source: 120 cm saprolite under Douglas fir tree site 2 hole 2 replicate 1 | place: USA:California | collected 2015-04-18
AGGTAGGTTATTATGAATGCCCATGGCCAGTCGCGTGCGCGACTGGCCATGGGCATTCATAATAACCTACCTCTGAAAGACGAGGAGGTAGGGATCCGCTCTCTTTTTGAGTATGATACTACAAAACCACACCACATACAGAACTGTTTACTATCCCAGACCCAGAGTGGTTCATTCAACCCCGTGAACCAAAGTGGACACCAGCGAGCGAATTGAGATAGAATGAGCACAACAGAAACCTTTGCCAAAGGCTAGAAGAGGCCCAAAAAGACTGCGATACAACATAGATCGAAATCAAAATAACGGCCTTGGATTCTCTGGTGCTACTACACCTGCGTCGAAAGCAAATCGTACCTATTCAGGACTGCTCGCCGCCCGCACCCACTCCAGACCCCCGGCGAACTGCCGTAGGCAGTGAGGAGTCAAGCAGCGGGGAGACCTGCATAGTTACAGCAAATCTATCAAACTGTCTCGAAGAATGCCCCTATTGCTTCTAAAAAGGAGAATATATTATGCCATCTCAGGGTTATGTGCGCTATCCAACCATCTACAGGGACCATATTATATTCGTTTCTGAGGATGACCTCTGGCTTATATCGAGCGAGGGAGGACGAGCGGAACGTCTGACAGCGGGTGTAGCTGAAGCGAGCTACCCGCGTTTTTCACCAGATGGTGCGCAGCTAGCCTTTGTGGGTCGCGAAGAGGGTCCCAGCGAAGTCTATGTCATGCCGGCTCTGTGCCGCGTCTCCGGCTGGTCTCTTAGCGGTGATGAGATACTCTATGCCAGCAATGCCGGTCAATTTGCCCCACGCTTTGAGACAATCTACGCCATCAGTCCCAGGGAAGGGCAGCCTCGCCAGCTTCGTGTTGGCCTGGCGAATGCCATCTCGTATGGTTCGCGGGGTGGCGTCGTGCTTGGTCGTAACATTAACGTGCGGGAGTTTTCACACCAGAAACGCTACCGAGGTGGCAGGGTTGGACACTTGTGGTGTGATGTCAGCGGCGATGGGGAGTTCCAGCGACTGCTTCGTCTCGATGGGAATATTGCTGACCCATGCTGGGTAGGCGAACGTATCTACTTTCTCTCCGACCACGAGGGAGTTGGCAATATCTATTCTTGCACGCCTTTCGGTGAGGATGTACGCCGTCACACCGACCATCAGGATTTCTATGCTCGTCATATGTCAAGCGATGGGCAGCGCCTGGTCTATCATGCGGGCGCAGACCTCTACCTGTTTGATCCCGCCACTGGAGAGGTACGACACCTCGATGCAGAATTGCCAAGCATGCGCACCCAGCGCAACCGCAAATTCGTCTCAGCCGCTAACTACCTCGATAGTTATACTTTACATCCTAAAGGCTATGCTGTCGCGCTCACGACACGCGGCAAGGCTTTCTCAATGGGCAATTGGGAGGGACCTGTACTCCAGCATGGGGAACTTGATGGCGTGCGCTATCGCAAACTGAACTGGCTCAATGATGGTAAGCGTTTGGTAACTGTCAACGACGCGACCGGTCAGGAGAGCCTGGTCGTCTTCAACCCCGAGGATGCCAGCGAGCCTAAGACATATGCCGAAATCGAGTTTGGCAGGGCAGTCTCCCTGGTCGTCTCGCCGGCTGATGATATAGTTGCCCTGACCAATCATCGCAGCGAGCTGATTACGATTGACCTGGAGGCAGCCACGTCGCGCGTGCTTGATCGCAGTGATTACGGTCCAATAAGAGGTGTTGCCTGGTCGCCCGATGGGCGCTGGCTGGCCTATGGCTTCTCCTTCTCAAACCAGCAAACCGCTATCAAACTCTGTAACCTTGAGACAGGCGAAACCCATTTCGTGACCGAGCCTGTACTCGAAGATGTCTCGCCTTCGTTTGATCCTGATGGCAAGTACCTGTACTTCCTGGGATATCGCATCCTCAATCCAGTGTACGATAATCTGCAGTTTGATCTGAGTTTCCCGCGTGGCGTGAAACCCTACCTCATCACCCTGCAACGCGACTTGCGCTCTCCTTTCATTCCAGAACCCAAAGCCCCTGACGAGAAAGACAAGGGGAAAGAGAAAGAGGAGGTTGATTCCGGCAAAGAGCAAGGGGATAGTAAAGAACCTCCACGAGAAGAGAATAACAATCAGGAAGAAGCTACTAAAAAGCCCCCTGCAATGGTTATCGACCTGGAGGGGATTACCTCGCGCGCCATACCTTTCCCTGTAGCAGAGGGCCGCTATTACGCGGTACGTGGTATCAAGGGGAAGGCGCTATTCCTGCTCTATCCTATTCAAGGGTCGATCTATCAGCAATCAGACTCTGATGAGCCAAAGGGATACATCGATTGTTACGACTTCGAAAAGCGCAAAGGCGAAAAGCTCATTGATGATGTCAGTGACTTTGGCCTTTCGCGTGATCATAAGACGTTGATCTACCGCAGCAAACATCGGCTGCGTGTGCTAAAAGCTGGCGAGAAACCTCCAAAGACAGATAATGGTGACCGCCCAGGTCGCGAGTCAGGCTGGCTTGAGCTAAACCGTGTGAAAGTATCGGTACAGCCCGCTGCGGAATGGAAGCAAATGTTCGCCGAGGCCTGGCGCCTGCAACGCGAACAGTTCTGGACAGAAGATATGTCAGGTATCGACTGGGATGCCATTTACACGCAGTATGCACCCCTGGTCGAACGAGTTGGTTCGCGTTCAGAACTATCCGACCTCTTCTGGGAATCGCAGGGAGAACTAAATACCTCTCATGCTTACGAAATGGGTGGAGAGTATCGCCAGAGACCACACTACCAGCAAGGTTTCCTGGGGGTGGACTGGAGCTATGATGCCGAAAATAACCGCTATCGCATCGACCGTATTATCGAGGGTGATCCATCTGATAGTAATGCAACTTCCCCGCTCACCAGTCCCGGACTGAATATTCACGTGGGGGATGCTGTACTGGCTATCAATGGGCAGCGTGTAGGGCCTGAACGTAGTTCACAAGAATTGCTGGTGAACCAGGCAGGTAACGAGGTGCAACTCACTATTGAGGATGCAACCACTAAAGAGACGCGAGCTGTTACTGTCAAAGCCCTAAAGGATGAACAGCCCGCTCGCTATCGAGAATGGGTAGAGAGCAATCGCCGCACCGTCCACGAGAAATCTGACGGGCGTGTGGGCTACATCCATATTCCAAATATGATGGGAGAAGGTTTTGCGGAATTTCACCGCGGTTTCCTGACCGAGTACGACTATCCCGCTCTACTCGTTGATGTGCGTTTTAACAGCGGGGGACATGTCTCTGGACTTCTGCTGGAGAAGCTGGCAAGGCGACGTATAGGTTATAGTTTTCCTCGTTGGGGCCAGCCGGGGCCTTACCCTTATGAGTCACCTCGTGGTCCGATGGTAGCCCTTACAAATGAGCATGCTGGCTCGGATGGCGACATCTTTAGCCACAGTTTTAAACTCATGGGATTGGGGCCGTTAATCGGCAAACGCACATGGGGCGGCGTGATTGGCATCAGTCCGCGGCATACACTCGTCGATGGCACGAGAACGTCGCAACCCGAGTACGCTTTCTGGTTCAAGGATGTAGGCTGGAACGTCGAGAACTATGGCACCGATCCCGATATCGAGGTCGATGTTGCCCCACAGGATTACATGTACAATGTTGACCCGCAACTGGATCGGGCGATTGCGGAAGCCCTGCGTTTGATCGAGGAGCGTCCGGCACTGGAAGCGAAGCCAGAGGAGCGGCCAAGGAAAGCACGCGCGCTTAACACATAAGGAGGAGCCTATGAGTTTGCCAAAACGCTACAATCCGAGCACAGCAGAGCCAGAGTTACAGGTTTTGTGGCAAAAGTCGGGTACCTATCACTTTTCGATTGAGGCCAGTGCCCCGGTTTATTCCATCGATACTCCGCCGCCGACGGTTTCGGGGAATTTGCACCTTGGTCATGCCTATTCTTATAGTCAAACCGATTTCATCGCCCGATTCTGGCGTATGAACGGCTACAATGTCTTTTACCCGATGGGTTTTGACGATAATGGACTTCCCACCGAGCGACTGGTTGAGAAGCGCATGCATATCACTGCTCCACAGGTAGGGCGTAGAGCTTTCATCCAGAAGTGTTTAGAGGTAAGCGAGGAGGTTGAGAAGGACTATCGAGCGCTCTGGCAACGGCTCGGACTGTCGATAGACTGGCGCTATTCCTATCGCACGATCGACGATCTTTCCAGGCGCACCTCCCAACTGTCTTTCCTTGAGCTTTATCGCAAAGGCTTGGCCTATCGCCGCGAAGCCCCGACTATCTGGTGTCCTGAAGATCGCACGGCCATCGCTCAGGCGGAACTAAAGGACCTCGAGCGCGAGAGCGAATTTGTCACCCTCGCTTTTCGTCTTGAGAACGGTGAGACACTTCCTATCGCCACAACGCGGCCAGAACTGCTGCCTGCGTGTGTGGCTGTGTTTGTTCATCCCAATGACGCACGCTACCAGGGACTGGTAGGCCAGCGCGTAACCGTCCCATTGTTTGGATTCGAGGTGCCTATACTAGCAGATATAAAGGCAGACCCTGAGAAGGGCACTGGCGCTGTCATGTGCTGCACATTCGGTGATGTAACCGATGTCGAATGGTGGTTTAAGTACAATTTGCCCCTTAAGAAGGCTATAGGGCGCGATGGCAGGATGACCGAATTAGCGGGCGAATTTGCAGGGCTGACGGTTACCGAGGCGCGGCGACGTATTATCGAGGTTCTTGATGCATGTGGATTTCTGCTGGGTAGGCAGCCTGTAATGCAGACTGTGCGCGTTCACGAGCGCGATGATACGCCCGTGGAATATATTGTGACCCAGCAATGGTTCATTCGGATCCTGGACTTTAAAAAAGAGTTGCTTGAAGCAGGTGAGCAGATCACATGGTATCCCGCGCATATGAAGGCACGTTATCGTGAATGGGTGGAGAACCTGGGTTGGGACTGGATTATCTCCCGTCAGCGTTACTTTGGCGTGCCTATTCCCGTGTGGTATTGCGATGCTTGCGGTAAGGTCCTGCTTGCCGACGAAGGACAGCTTCCCGTAGATCCAACCGAGCAGAAGTCGCCCGAAGCGTGTGACTGCGGCAGCACATCCTACAGACCAGAGGAGGATGTGATGGACACCTGGGCCACCTCCTCGATGTCGCCTCAAATTGTTGGACAATGGCTGACCAATAAGCAACTGTACGAGAAAGTCTTCCCTATGACGCTGCGTTCGCAGGCACATGAGATTATTCGTACCTGGGCTTTCTATACTATTGTCAAATCCTACTACCACTTTGGCGTCTTGCCCTGGAAGGTGGCGGCTATCTCCGGCTGGGGATTGGCTGCCGAGGGAGCAGGCAAGATCAGTAAGAGCCGGGGAGGTGGTCCCATGCCTCCGATGAAGATGATCGAGAAATATTCGGCTGATGCCGTGCGCTACTGGGCAGCAAGCACAGCCTTAGGCAAAGATGCAACGATCAGCGAGGAGAAGATCGCCCTTGGGAGTAAGCTGGTTACAAAGCTCTGGAACGTGGCTAAGTTCAGCCAGCGCTTCCTGGAAGGTTATGAACTACCAGCCGAATTGCCGGATTTCACGCCTACTGATCGCTGGATACTTTCGCGCACCCAGAGGTTAATCCTGCGCGTGACGGATCTCTTCCGCGACTATGACTACGCCGCAGCTAAAAGTGAGACTGAGAGTTTCTTCTGGAGGGAACTGGCGGACAACTACCTGGAGATGTCCAAGGAGCGCCTTTACGATGAAACCAATGTGTTGCGTGAGGGCGCACGATACACGCTCTATTATGTTCTTTTGGCGATCAGCAAACTGTTTGCTCCATTCTTGCCTTATATCACTGAAGAGATCTACCAGGCACTATTTGTGCCTATCGAAGGAGAGGGTTCAATTCACAATGCTCGCTGGCCTGTAGCCAATCACTCCTTTCTGAGCGAGTCAGCCGAAATCGCAGGGGAAGCACTGATAGAGGTCGCTACTGCCGTTCGCCGTTATAAAAGCGAGTCCAACATCTCGTTGGGTTCGGAGTTGAAACGATTGCAACTGGCAACGACGGAAGCTGATATCGCCAGGATGCTGCAAGAAGCCAGGGCAGATATCATGAGCGTCACTCGTGCCAGGCAAATCGAGGTGAAGGAGAGTCTTGATACTGATTTAGAGGAGGTGAAGGCTGAAAGCCCGATTAGAGTGGCCCTGGTTCGATGAAGTCCCCTGCCTTTGAGGACTACAAAGCGGTTGAGAAAAACTTGCGCACCTGCTTAGCTCACCATATCCTCGGTGAACCAGTCCCAGCCGTTGGGGTCAACGTAGATGCCAACACCAATACGGTGCAATGTTGTACTGGTCAGGTGCATGTAATGCCAACCTGTTGGTCCCTCATTCATCATGCTCTCTTGCACGGCATACACATTATTCCACGGAGGCGTAGATGGTCCTGCCCATCCAATGTTCTCGCCACAATCCGTATAGCCTGCGAATCCCTCATTTGCAATGCGTACGCACTGATCTAACCCATCAGGACAGGTATGGCTGAATCCACAGTGAAACATGTTCCAACTGTGCAGCAGCGCGCCTCCTGCCAGTGTAGCATTCCAGGTGAAAGGATAGAGTCCACGGACTGCCCTGTCATGATTGATCAATGCAAAGAGTTGCTGCGTCAGTTGAATTTCTTCTGCTGTCAGTGGTGGAGGCGGTCCGTAGGGCTCAGGCCCTTTACTTGATCCAGGAATTACATTAGGTCGATCACTGGTAGGAACCGTAGGGTTCGTTGTTGTCGATGTTGCGACCTGCTTTGGTATCGAAATAGAAGTAGTAGGAGTTGGATGTTGCGCAATATTTAGGCTATCGGCGGTGATTGGCTGCACTGGTGCTAAGTGGCTACCTTGTCCAGCTTGACACGCGCTAAGCAGTAAGATCAGGGCCACGCTCATTAGATACCAGAACTTCCGGTTCAAAACAAATAACTCCTCTAAAGGGGTTTGAAGTATTGTGCCCTTTCGTTCTCAAATATAAAAATAATCCATGTAGGAGTGTAGCATACGCGTTATTAAACGCACAAAATCATCTATTTGCGTGGTACTTTTGGACTGCTCGCTGCGACTGCTCTTAAAATCGGCGCGTAATTACAATCGCACTCATATCATCGGGCTTTGCCCGGATAGTAATATGGCGTTCTTCACGTGAGCGCAGGAGTGAGTGTTCTACCAGCAGTCGCGCAGCAGCGTTACGAGGCGCTTTTCTTAGAATTTCTACAATCTCATTGTCTGTAAGGTTATCGTGTATGCCATCCGTACAGAGGAGAATACGGTCACCAATGGAAACAGGAACCTCGCCTACATGGATTTCTGGAGGGAAGGGGCCACCCAATGCCTGGGTAATACCCCCACGGAGTCGAAAGTAGCTTAATTCTGCATCTGTGAGGTCGTCCGCATGTATAGCCTGGTCGATACGATGAGCATCTTCTTCGTTGACCATCTGATTTTCCACCAATTTGCCTAGAAGACCGTCGTCGACGGTCAGGCGTTTGAGTGATTCATTCTCTTTGAGTAAGTACACTCTACTATCGCCAACATGAGCATAGATCATACTATACTCATTTTTTTCACTAGATCGGCAGAGCACCGCAATAGCGACAGTTGTGGCAAGGTCATCAGTTCCGGCTTCTTTTACGCCGTCTGTGCGTATCAGTTCATCGGCATGTTCGATGAGATGTTGCAGTAGTGTACAAAAATCTGCCTTATCGCAATCTTCAAGGAAACGTTGTACATTGCGCCCTAGCACTGCCCCCCACTCCATCGAAAACCGCCACTAAGCCGCTCTGCTGTTCTATTAGAAAGCTGTCCTCGTTTCGTTGTGGGTGTCGTTCACAGGGAATGCTAAAACCGACAATCTTAAAAGGTAAACGATCTTCGGAGATAGCGCTGGCTGGCAGCGGCGACCGCAGGGATCTCACGCTCTCATGTGGGTACTCCTGATTAGTACCTCTATGATGATTAAGCCGACTTATTCTATATTGCGACATCGATGTCGTTTGCTCCTTGCGATCACGTGTTTTGGAGACCGTGTTGCATACTCCCTATGAATCGCGCTAATGATGTATACTGTTTATCTGCTTGAACTGAGTCAGGCGCTCGAATTCGGTTATGACATGTATGTGTGTGCAGTATAACAGAAATATGCGGGAAAAGAAAAGAGATACATGACAAAAACTATCAAAACTTCAGCTCACTTGATCAATCCCCCAATCCTCAAAAAATTCTCGAACATTATGCGCGTATGTTCACGGTAGAGCGGGTAGAGCCTGGGTCCATCGCTCACAAACTTGTCTGCTGCCGCTTCTCCCAGTGTATTGATAATTTCCTGTCTGAATTCAGGATGATACACCCAGATATCAAGCATACTGGGATCCACTTCGATATGGTATTGCGTCCCATAAGCTCGGCGTCCATAACGAAAGGCTTGATTTTCCGTTTGCGCGTTTGTAGCCAACTGGACAGCGTCTTTGGGGATGTCAAATGTATCTTCGTGCCAGTGAATAACTTGCTGGTAGCCAGGAAGGCCGTGGAAGAGAGGATCCGCTTTCCCCTCCTCTGTAAATTGTACTTCATAGAAACCGATCGAAGCCCTGGAATGTCGTTTGACAGGAGCACCCAGAGCATGTGCCAGCAACTGACCACCCAGGCAAAGTCCAAGGTAGGGGATATCCTCCTCAACAGCTCTTCGAATCGCTGACTCTACCCCAACCAGGTATGGATACTTATCGTTCTCGCCGACATGCTGTGGTCCGCCCGTGGCGATGAAAGCATCGTAATCTGTAGGGTCAGGAACAGGCATCTTATCGACCTTAACAACCTCACATAAGATGTCGTGTTCTTGCATGATTTCATCCAGGTACCCTGGAGGATCATCCCAGATAAACTGGAGAGCCAGCACTCGCTTCATGGGTAGATGTCCTTTCGCTCGAGGAAGTAACACACTATATACCAGTATGGTACACAAGAAAAAGCGAGCTTACAATGGATTAAGAAGCTACTCACTTCTTTGCCCATTACATCGAATCTCTACACTCCAACTCTGACCGGCTTCCAGGAGCAAAGGCCAGATGAGGGTGAGACAACTACCCTGGTGGTTGCGCTCAAAGCCTGCCTCGGAACCCGTCACCGTCTCGATTGAGAAACGCCAGAGTGTTGCTGCCTCACTCAAATTGAAGCGCATATCTTGCTGAATCCAGGTATTTCCAACATGAAAAATGCGTACCTCGGGCACATCGCCTGTACTGTCAAAGTGTTCGTCGTCTAATTTGAGATCCTCAATATGGTAGTATGCCTGGTCATTACCGCCACCTCCAAGCAGATGGATATTCCATTCACTGGCAAAGCGTGTTTGCAGGCGAGTTTGTCCCCGGTTTTCGATTACGTAACGCACTACGATACTCTCTTCTCCAGGAGGGATGAAAAGCCTCTTACTCAAGTACACAGGAAGGGGCCCTAGCGCACCTGGTCGCCGCACACGTCCGGCCCGTGTCAGTGTGATGGTAATACCTTGACCATCCTGCTGTATCTCGGTGTTATAGGGAAGCTCCACAAAGTTGCCCATTTCCTCAAAGTGCAAGTATGCGAAGTCCCGCAACGTAGTGCTTGGAGGAAGGAAGTGATCTATCAAGCTGTAGCGACGATAGCGGTCTACGACAAGGTATTGATCAAGGTTGGGTTCTTTCGTTCGCACTGTAGTATGAGGTGAAGCTGGTTGTGTGCTCCTTTCCCTCGTTATCTGCTCTTCAATGCTCTTTGCCGCTGCCGCCTCTCGCCGGCGTTCTTGTTCATAGGCGCGTAACGTCTGGTGATATCCTTCTTCATGACGTGCCACTACCGACAGCAGATTATGCATACTGCGTCGCAAATCCCATTCAAAAAGAGTGCCGCCGCGCTGCGGGTCTATATAAAGGTTCTGCTGATCGCTTTCAATAATCAATTCATCCTGGCTGTCCCGGTCGAAATCGGTAAACTCGTAGTGTTGCCAGTTTTCAATGCCGAACTGTACAAGGTCGGCAGCATTCTCGGCCTTGATGAGGTGGTGATAGATAGCCGAACGCACATGCCCCATATAAATGCCGCCAAATAGCCCATGCCAGTAAGTATCGTTGGCCTGTGCCTTCCACAACTGCACCAATCCTGCTGCTTCTGTCGCTCCGGCAGCATAAACGGCGTCATGGACGCGCAACATTTTCTTGTGCTGGTTGTTGACCTCTGGATACCGCACTAAAAAGTTTCGCCAGAAACCGCCGCGCATGAACTGGAGGATGTTATCGCGGTGCTCTTGCTCCAATTGATGTAGAAGAGCCCCGAATAGATAGGATTTCTGTGGTGGCAAGGCCCATTCCGTCATCTCAATATACGATGAAGTGGGAATGTAGATTCGACCTGACGCAGCATAGTTACGTGCATACTCTCCCAACGGTGTCATATACAACCAATCGCTGTTCTGTTCAAGCGAGCTAAAAAATTCCTCTACCCACCCCACTTGATTATCGGACCCCCAACAATATTCCCTCGTGCCAGGCCAGGTTCCGAACTTTTCACCATCGTCACCCATCACCACGATACGTTTTCCATCGCGCGTTGCCAGAGAACGCAGTGTTTCGATAGTTTCACTCACAGGCCGCCAGGGGATGGTATAACGCATTGCCTTACTTGTGGCGTAGACCTTCAACGCACTACTCTGATCTTCAGTTGTATAGTAACCATAAAGGTCCTTATCTTCCAGCCCAACGCTCTTAAAATGCACATCGTCAAGAATTGTCCATTCGATACCAGCCTCGCGTATAAAGCGAGGTAGACTCGGTTCCCATACTCGTTCCGCGATCCACATCCCGTTCGCCTTCACGCCAAATTCGCGCAAGAGATGCTCCGTGAGGCGGTTAATCTGCGCTATTTTGTCGCTATCAGGTATTGATGGGAGAATGGGTTCATAATAGCCGCCACTTACCAGTTCTACCTGGTTGCGTTGAACCAATGCCACAATACGCTCCAGGAACTCTGGATGAGCTTCATCCAACCAATCAAGAAGTGAACCTGTATAGTGTAACGAGAGGCGTACCTTGGGATGTTTTTCCAGCGCCTCGATCATCGGAAGATAGGATTCCTCGTAAACCTGTTGAAAGACCCAGGGAAAATTGCCGACCGGCTGGTGATTATGAATTACCAATCCGAAATGGATACTGCTCATTCGCTCGTTTGACATAGACCTCACCTGAAAAATAACTGGCGCTTTATTTCAGAACTACATGAAAGAAGTGAAAAATCTTTTGCATATCTTGAATTGTCAATATTTTACGTTTACCTTACAACCCCACTTCTAAGCATTATCACATCTTCATCGAGTCCCTGGCGCAATAACTCCAGTCTACCATGTGTCTCCAGTCTTTTGATGTTTATTGATTCGGTGGTAAACGGAAAAAGTGCAGGGTTTTGAGTGATCGCTCTAAGGGTGCTGGAGGCAGAACCACTTGCAATTAAAGATGCTTCGATGAGCCATTGTGCGAGTTTAGCGTCATTTACGGATAGTGTAGCTGTTGCTTGATATATGCCCTTTTCTTCTGTTTCCTTAAGCACTCCCCAATCTATCAAACACCGGAGAATACGCCTGGCTGCTCGCGCCACTGTTGATCGCTCACCGAACTGTTCTCGCATACGCCTTTGTACCTGAGATGCGGCAACCGTTCCTTGTAAACGAAGAAGACGTCCTACTGTTTCAGCTAACGCCTGAAAAAATGGGTAGACTGCCATTACCATTCCCCAATGTACAACTAGATGCTCCTTTGGAGGAAGCTGTTTGAGGAACTCTAAACCATCATCTCTCAGGGATTCCAATCCAGTTGGCACTACTACCCAAACCTTTAATAAAATTGAAATTGCAAGCGCTCGATTCCCTCTTTTTGCATCACTACCAATAGATAACCGATCTTGCAGGAAGGCTTGGAGTGATTCTTCGATCTCATCCCTTGTAAGCCCTGCAATAAAAAGATTAGCTGTTCTATCTAACCAGTCAAGCTGGATACGCTGACGGAAGCCCACTTCCCCATTTCTATTCATGTAGTTTCCCTCCTCACTTGAACATAAGGAACTATCAATTCCTCAATCGATATACCACCATGTCCAACAACTCTTTTTCCTTCAGAAATAAAAGCTGATCTATTAGGAGCTAGAAGTGGCAGGAAGTTTTCTGGAAGCCCAAACGGCGGCCAAGCGATAGCATCTGGAAAGCGCTTTTGTACCTGCGCTCTTAATACTTTATCAGAGTAGACGCGGGCACGTACTCCACGTAAATCTACAATAGCCCCCTCAGATACCTGTCCGCATCCCCTGGCTTCAATGCTACCATGATCGGATGTGATAAAGACATCAAAGTGATTCTGGAGGAGAAGATTGAGCAGTCCTATCATAAAACCTTGAGTAGCCCACTGGCGTACCTGGTTGTGTATTCCTGCTGTGCCAAGCTCCATCCCATGAACAATTTTGTCAACCGTATCGATAATAAACCCTACCACACGAATCTTTGGATGTGAGAGTAACTCCTCGATTTCTGAGATGCTCGTTCCCTCTCCAAGTCCCTTTTTGTACGCAACCTCTATCTGGGAGATACCCCTATCATTCCAGAACTGCGTCCAGAGCGTTGCTTCCTTATTGGTATTGAAGATGCTCTCTGGATAGTAAAGCGGTGGTTTACCGGCAAAGATGGACTGTCGCGACACTGATGTAACAGTTGGAAGCCACGCGAAAACCATATTCTCTCGAAACTTTAAGTCCGGCCGTTGCTGTGAAAATACCTCACGAAGTACAATCCATTGATCGAAAGCCAGACCATCCATTATGATGAGGGCTACTTTCTCTTTTGCCGCAGTTAGGATGTATTGTGCTATATCGTGAGCAATGTGATGCAGCATAACTGGTGGGGTGGGAGGAAGATTATATAATGAGCTATAGCGCTTCATGACCCATGCCTGAAAGCTTGTGTCTACTTTCTTTTGAACGTTATAAAATTGCTGCTCCAGTTCGCTTTGCTTCTGCACATTTGTCTCGTGCCAAAGAACGATAAGTTCTGACCAGCGGCGTGCTAATGAGAACCAGTCCTGATACCTGGCATCATCTATGGGAATGGCAGTCTCGACTGACCTGATGAGTCCTTCCAAACCCCTCAAGCGGTCTGATTCAGGATCTAGGCGAATTCCCACCTTGATCCATTGTTGCACAGGTTTGCTAACTTGTGGGTACGTGACAGGCTGCAACAGGCCATCAAGGAAAAGTGTGTCAATATAGACCCGAACATCTTCATCATCAAATGGAATATTTGCTGGTCCCGCATACTTCAGTTCGTAGGTAGTAAGAGATTCGCGAATATTTACTCCCTTATTCGTAGTGATATGT
>WNFC01005931.1_pt1 | contig 13426 bp, 9 predicted proteins | sample 5400541 | NCBI WGS metagenome assembly WNFC01 (sample SAMN13153342, study PRJNA577476) | soil metagenome | isolation source: 120 cm saprolite under Douglas fir tree site 2 hole 2 replicate 1 | place: USA:California | collected 2015-04-18
CCCGCTGCCTGTGGCGGGAGCGACCTCCTCGAACTTGGAGCCGTTCAAATTGCGAAACAACAACGGGCGCTGCGCCCAGGTCGTACCCCAGTCCTGCTTGTCCACGCCCGGATAAACGTGCCCATTGGCAAAAAAAAGGTCGAGCAGTCCATCGTTGTCGTAGTCCAGAAAACCCGTTCCCCAGCCGAGAAACGGAATGGACGCATTGGCGATGTCGGCGGCAAAGCTCACGTCGGAGAAGCTGGCCTCTCCGTCGTTGCGGTAGAGCGTGTTGTAGTCGTCGGAGAAGTTCGTGACGGCAAAGTCCACCTTCCCGTCGCGGTTGTAGTCACCGACTGCAATTCCCATCGCCGCCTGTTCGCGCCCCTCGTCGTTGAGAGCGAATCCCGAGATATAGCTGACATCCTCGAATGTCCCGTCACGCTTATTGCGGTAAAGGTACTTTGGTACGGAATCATTGGCAACCAGAAGATCAATCCATCCGTCGTCATCCACGTCAACAAAAACCGATGCCAGACCGTAATAACCCCTTGGATCAGAAACGCCGGCCTTCACACTCACATCGGTAAAGGTCCCGTCACCGTTGTTGCGAAACAAATGATCGCCCTCGCCGGGCAATCCGCGCGGGCCACACATCACATCGACTCCTCGAAACTGGCAGAAGCCGGGTGGCAAGTTTCCTTTGCCCGCGATGGGAGGATTGTCGGGGTCGAATTTCACATACCCCGGGACAAAGAGGTCTAGGAAACCATCGTGGTCGTAGTCGCCCCAGGTCGCGCCGGTCGACCATCCGCCCAGCGCGACTCCTGCCTTTTCCGCAACATCGGTAAACGTCCCATCGTGATTGTTGTGGTAGAGCCGGTTCTTGCCGAAATTGGATACATAGATGTCGGGCCAGCCATCGTTATCGTAATCGCCGACCACAACCCCAAAGCCCCAGCGCTCGTTGGCCACCCCCGCCTTATCAGTCACATCCGTGAAAGTTCCGTCGTGATTGTTGTGGAACAACATTGCTCTCGGCGGAGCCTCTTTGCCCTTCAGAGCGGGGAATGTTGAGCCGTTCAGCAGATAGATGTCGAGCCATCCATCATTGTCATAGTCGAGTAGGACCACACCGGAGCCAGGCGTCTCCAGAATCGTGCCCTTGTCGCGGGTGCCGGAACGATGGTGAAACTTGTCGAGACCGGCTGCATGGGTGATATCAGAGAAGATGACAGACGCGCCGTCGACGAACCCGCCCGCGGTAATCGGACGGGACTGCGCATCTTTAATAGGAGCGTGCGCAACGCCGGTGCTGGTGCCGCTCTGTTGACCTCGAGCGTCTACCGGTTCCGCAGTCTGGGCGAGTCCGGCGCTACCAAGCAGGATCACACAGATGATTAGGGCGGCAGCGAACCGGGCAATCAGCCGGCGAAGAACAGTAAATTCGCTGGAAACCAACGATGGCATTCGACACCGGCCGTGCAGTCTAGCATTTTCTCACAGCGTCCGTTCCAATATCCAACCGGCTAGAAGCGCTAGCAGTTCGAATGCGCCGGCATGGAAGGGAACTGCCGCCTCTATTCGCAGCTTGACACTGCACTCTGAGCGATGCTACAACCCGCCCATGCAATCGCTATCAAACGCGGTTGCACGGGGGGTAAGACGGCATGGGCGGACAAGGAATGGAACGGCGGGAAATTCTCCGCTACATCGGCATTGCTTCCGTGGCTGGAACGTTTCCCGGGTTCAACAAGTGGGTGTTTGCTTGTCCTCAACACCATCCACAGCAATCAAGCTCTCAACCCACCTCAGCTCTGTACAAGCCTCTATTTTTCTCTCCCGAGCGATACCAGATGTTGGACCATATTGCAGAGATGATCATTCCGGAAGATTACACTCCGGGAGCCAAGCGAGCAGGGGTTGCCGAATTCATTGACTTCATGGTCGCCAACCGGGTCCCGGTGAGCGCGTCTCGCGACGCTCGCTCGACCGAAGACGCGATGGAAATGGGAAATGAGACGCAGAACCGCTTCCTTGCAGGGCTCGACTGGATGAACGCGCGTTGTCAATCGGAGTTCGGGCGCGCCTTCATGGAATGCGGCTCGGACCAGAAGAGCAGCCTGATGGAGGAACTTGCTTACAAAACAAAATTCAAACCGACAACGGAAAGTGGACGCGCATTTTTCCAGTTGATGCGCGATTACACCGTCGTTGGTTATTACACGACGAAAATTGGATTGGAGAGTCTCGGCTATCCCGGCCTTCGGACGGTGTGGCCGAAAATGCCGGGCTGCCCGCATCCCAACGACCCGGAACACGCCAGCCTCTTGTCCCGTCCAAGGACGAGATAGAGAAGGACCGACACATGCCTGGGAAAGTGTATGACGCGATTGTGGTGGGGACGGGCGCCGGCGGCGGCACCGCCATGAAGATTCTGTGCGAGGCAGGTCTCAAAGTGTGCGCGATCAACTCGGGACCTCGCACCAATCCAGCAACAGATTATCGCCGGCACCGTCAAGTGTACGACCTGAAGTATCGTGGCTACGGCGACCCGTTGCGGCTGAAGGGAAAAACGCACCAGGAGCCCTATTCGGTGGAGGAGTCCGAATATAGCGAAGGCAGAGATCTATTCGAGCACGACGTTGCGTATTCCAACGCTCCGGGCACTGATTGGTATTGGAAGCGGTGCAAGGCCACCGGAGGCAAGGCGAATTTTTGGGGACGCTCCTCGGCGCGTTTCGGGGACATTGATTTTAAAGCCGCTGATCTCGATGGCTTTGGCGAAAACTGGCCGGTTGACTATGCAGAGATTGCCCCATGGTTTTCCAAGGCCGAGCGATACATGGGTGTAGCCAGCACCGTCCAGAACCGGCCGAGCAATCCGGATGGCGAGTACTTGCCGCCGATTCCCTGGCGCTGTCTTGACTACATCATCCAGAAGGGAGCAGATCAAATTGGCGTGCCCTATTTGCCGGATCGTTGCGCGCAACTGACGGTTGATCACAACGGGCACCTTGCCTGTCACTACTGCGGGAACTGCACCCGCGGCTGCGATGTTGGGTCCTTCTTTTCTCCGACCTGGTTTACGATCCCGGAGGCCGAAGCCACTAATAACCTCGTGCTGCTCACAAATGCTCTGGTGCGACAAGTGCTGGTGGACGAAAACGGCGTGGCGAAAGGTGTTGCGTACATAGACCGAGCTACGCGGAGAGAAGTCGAAGTTTATGCCAAGGTGGTGGTGCTCGCGGCATCCTGCGTCGAGACTGCTCATATCATGTTGAATTCGAAATCCCGCCACTGGCCCACCGGGATCGCAAACTCCAGCGGACAGATCGGTCGTAATCTGTGCGACCACCTGTATGGCACTCCCGCCTCCGGATACCTGCCTCACCTTCTGGGTCAGCCCTCGACCCCTGACAATATCGCTGATTCCACGGTGGGCTGGATGCCGCGCTGGCAAAACTTGAAAGATCCTCACGAAGAAAAATTTATCCGAGGCTACTCGGTCTACATTGGGGGAGGTTGTGGAGATTTTCCTTGGTATTACCGGCAGATCGAGGGTTTTGGCACAGCGTACAAACGCGATATCAAGCGATATTATCCCACTCCGATTAGCGCTCTGATTCAAGCCCCGTCTCTTCCTAGTCCTACTAACTACGTTGACATCGATTCCGAAAAGAAAGACATTTTCGGGATCCCCCAACTCCGATTTCATTTTCAATGGGGCCAGAATGAACTGTTGATGTGGGAACACTCAAAGCAAGTCATGATTGATCTGTTCAAAGCGATGGGTGGAGAAATGTGGAGCGCCGACGATGAGCCCAACCGCCCCGGAACCAGCTTGCACGAGGTCGGAGTCTGCAAGTTTGGGAATGACCCCAAGACCTCGGTCACGAACAAGTGGGCGCAAACTCACGACGTGCCGAATCTCTACATCTGCGACGCGAGCATCTTCCCGACCTCCACCGACAAGACCACCACGATGCCAATTGTCGCCTTCACCATGAGGACCTGCGATCACATGTTGGAGAATTTCAAAAAAGGCGTTCACCAGCGAACCTGAAGGCCGGGAGACGTCTTTCGTGGACATTGAACGAGAATCTGTTTAGTTCCTCGAGTGGTGGCCGGTATCTTATTCAATCCAAGTGCTCAGCAAGTCATTTATTGCGTTCGCAGAGCCCGACCACTAGACTGCTCATGTCATGCGGACGGGCTGCATTCTCCTCACTTGTGTCGTCTTCGGAACTGTGGCTTCGTGTTTTTCTCCTTGTATTGCGGAAACGCTACCGCCGAACTCCGGACCGATTCAGGCTGAGTTAGTCGGCAAAATCGATGCTGGTCGCGCAAAGATCGGCGATGCCGTCTATGCCAAGGTCAAGGTCAAGTGGCAAGACAACAACCTTACCTTGCAAGAAGGCGCTACTCTCAAGGGCCACGTCGTAGCCCAGAGTGCACGCTCCAAAACTAGCAAGTCTTCTCAGATCGCTCTGTTTTTCGACAGTGTCGAGTACACTCGCAACGACACACGGCCACTTCGTTTGACCCTGGCCGCCGTAATGGCTCCCGATGACGCGGACCCGGATTCGTCTGAGTACCAACCGCTATCAGACGCCATTGGTGTCGTGCTTCAGAGCAATGTAAGTTCGGGGCCGTCCAAGGGAAACCCGGTGCGGAGCGTCTCGGCATCGGCGGAGAGCGTCTATTTCTCGCCCAAGCCTGACAAGCGTCCGAAGTCGATCGCCGTGGGCGAAGTTGTCGGCATCCGAGGACTGAAGTTGAGCATGGGCAGCGGCCCCGAGGGCAGTTCTGTTCTCTACATGTCCGGCCGCAACGTTCACCTGGAATCTGGGTCGTTATTGGCATTCCTTCCGTCAACGAGTGAGGCGTTGCCCACAAACGAAAGAGGTGCTGCCGACTCGACCAACACCATTCCAGCGCCCAAAGCGGCGGCTCCGAGCCAAGAGCTTGCGGATGGTGATACGGTCGCCGAGGAGGCCGACGCCTGCATTCCACCCGATTGCAACCTCGCACTGCCGCTCGGCAAAGCAGAACTAAGGAGCAAAACAGTCTCAGCTATTCCGGTGAAGGAATTTGGATATGGCGTGCCTGTCGATCACGAGATGTACGGGTTTGACTACGACTCTGCAGTCGCCTACCTGGGACCGGCCAAACTCTTATTCACGTTCAACCCGCACCTGCTGTTTAAGCGCTCAAACGCGGAAGCGGGACTCGCAAAATTGCACATGATTCGTGCCGTCGTGATGGATCTCAACACGATGAAAATCGAGCAAACTATGGACTGGCGGATCCATGATGCCAATCAGTACTTGTGGCCCGCAGGACCGGGTCGCGTGCTGGTGCATGTCGGACGCGAATTGCGAATGTATGGTTCGCAGCTGAAGCAGGAGCAAACAATCGTGCTTGATGACAGATTGGCATTCGTCACCACGTCTCCGTCCAAAACCTATTTTGCTGTCGGGGTTGTTCAGGAACGGCACTCGGAGAAAATACATCGGGAACTGGTGCGCGCGGAAGGTCGTGAGCCGGAAGAGGACGTCGAAGTACGTGTGCTCGACGCTAAATTGCATGTCCTAGCCACCGTCCTGCAGTCCTCCCGGTTCGTGCCGCCGGTGCTATCTGACAATGGAGAAATCGGAGCCGTCGCTGTTGGACAGGGTCGATGGCGAATTCAGGAGCAGACTTGGGACAAACAGAAACATGTTCTGGGGCAAGTCAGCTCCTTGTGTCGGCCGCAAATGACCAGCATGGTACCAAATCTCCTGTTCGTCGTCGGTTGCGATCGGCGGGGCGATGGTCGGTGGTACCGGATCCTTAGGCCTAACGGAAAACTGCTATTGAAAGGCTGGTCCTCGTCGGAAGAACTTGAGCAGACTGTCACAAGCAGTGACGGGGGCGAGACTTTTGCCATCCTCGTGGTAAAGACCACCAGGTCGATTGGTCGCGGCTCTCTTTTCGAAACTGTGGATTTAGATAACCAGCAGATTAGCGTGTACCGCGTCGAAAATGGCAAGCGGGTCTTCGGTTTCCGGCTTGCGTCCCCCGTGCCCACGAAGCAGAGTTTTGGGTTGTCCCCCGATGGCGATCAATTGGCCGTTCTGTCCGGAGATCAGATTTCGCTCTACTCTCTCACAGCCCGGTAAATCCGCAGCTCCACTAGCACTCATCGTGCGTCTTAGACTGTGCTCAAAGTGTGCGTGACAGATTTCCATAAGACCAAACGAAACTGCATTGAACTCGTAGCCCGTTGAAAGGTAATCTGTAGAAACTATTGAGCCGACTAGAGTTATTGAACCTCAGCCTCAGACTCAAAATCCGCCGACCTTCGGGTCTTGGGGTTCGACTCCCCCTCCCGGCACCATGATTCCAAGGCGGTTGAGCACATTTCGTCATTCGGCCTTCAAGAAGTCCTTCGCACGTGTCTCGAAGACAGTCCGCGTGGATCTCTCAGTGACACGGATGAAGCCGCCCGCTATCCCAACAGCGGCGACACCTTTGAAAGTTTTCGGTACGTGCAGCAGAACGATCATGTATCGCCTTTTAGCGATGCTCTTTGCTGACAGCCACGTGTACGTGGCTTCATCGAACCGCTTTCCCTGTGCAACCGTCTCCCGTCGAGGAATGGGAAAAGGAGTGGTACTGAACTCAAACCCTCGACAGAATTCGCGACCATTCCACGGCACATGAACGCGACTGTAGGATTCTTCCCAATTGCCGACCCATGGAAAATCATTTCGGTTAAACACGTACACAACTAAGAGTTGCAAGCCTGGATTGCCAACCGCGATAAAGGAAGTTTCCAGTGCCGGGTCTAACAAATGCGCGGTGTAATGACCATATCGACCCTTTTCGCAAGTGCGAAGATTCAGAAATCCCCCTTTCTTTTTGGGTGCATTTGGCCAGCGGAATTCAGAGTCGGGCTGGATTGACATCTTCTTGCTGAAGGTAGCGGGACAGACCTTGCTGAGAGTAGCCGGCATATCAAAAAGCGTGACGTTGGGGACGAGAAAAGGCGGACCGAATGTGACGTGGTGATTCCAGGAGATTGGCCGATCGAAGGTCGATAAGTTAAGGGCCGTTTCTTCGCAATAGACAACCGGAAAATCGCGGTCAAGAGAGATTGAACGTTGCAGCCGCATTTGGGCTTGTGGGAGTCGAGCGCCATAAACCAGCGTCGGCAGCGGCGATCGAGGTATCACTTGCTTTTGCCAATTCACAACCGGAGCTTCACCGTGCGTGCTGTGTCCTGCAGCAATTTCCTCCGGCGAAGGCGGTCCAAAATAGTCGAAGCTTATGCTATGACCGGCGATGCCTGCGAGGAGTTTGCCTTCGGGCGGAGGGCCGTAGACGCGGAGGTGCTTGCTCCGAGTATACGCAGAAGGGTTGATCGTCTTCCATGTCGGCTTCCACAGGGGATTGACAGCGCCACGGGTGTGCCGAACTAATTCGCAGATGTGACCACCACCTTCAAGAACTGCGACGTAGCCCCATCTGCTGTGGAGCCGGAATCCAGGCCGGCCATCCAATAGGTTCGAATGGTGAATGAGAGATGAGATGCCCTCGGAGTTCTTAGGCAATGTGGATTTCTCCAAAGCCTGATGGCGACGTTACGTTCAAAGATGCTGCGCTTCCGGTTTCAATCGAAGGGCTGCCATCAACAGGTTGGCTTCGGTGGTTGGAATCATCAAGCCTCTTGCGCGCGCAGCCGAGCTAGCCAAACCGTTAGCCTCAGCGTTGTTTTCGCGAGGGACGTGCGATATCGAGAAGTCGAGCGAACGGGCTAATTTTCGGCAGATCCAATTCAGAGAGTAGAGCTGAGGGCTGCGGCACGTGTATTCCCCGCTCATCTGTTTGACGACCACTTCAGAATCCGAAAACACGTGAAGCGCGCTGGCGCTGAGTTTCACGGCGTAGTGCAGAGCTTCTAAAAGCGCTATATATTCGGCAACATTATTGTCTTGGTGCCCGATCCACTTCTGGATTCTGATGGTGCCATTTTCGCAACCATCGATCACCACTCCAATACCTGAGGGACCAGGATTTCCTAGTGAGCCACCATCCACGTAGGCAACGAGATTCGACATCCTCTGATGTTCTGCTGGAACAACAATGCGCGACGTGTCTCCAGGAGTCAAGACATGGAATTGGTTCTCCCACATGCTTTTGCTGTGATTCCGAGAATCGCCCCTGTTTTCCACAATAACATGCACAGATATTTAAGATCGCGGCCAGAATTGCGTTGACATCCCTGGGGCGACTGTTTAAGTTGTTCTCCGTCGACGGTTGAAAGGGTTGGCGAAAATAAAAAGTTGCCGATCCGAACTAGACCGAGTGATCCGCCAGCCGGGGCAACCCGGTCGGCAGCCAGACCCGAAAAAACCGACTGGCTCTGCGAGGAACAGTTGGGGTCTGGAACTGCGAAAGCAGTGATCGCATCAGGGGTCGTGACGGTACATGCCTCCACGTTGTTGGCTCCCTCGCAGGAGCTGGCGACTAGAGCATAACCAATGTCACGGCCCTTTTAATTTTCGCCGCCTTACTTCTCCTGGTTTGTTCCGCAGTTTCTAATCGATTCCATTTTTCAACCGTATTTGTGAATAACCGCTGCAAAATGGGCTTGCCTGGCGCTGCCCATGCGCCTTTCAGCGGTTTGCACCAGAGTTGGGGCAATCTTCAAGCGACAAACGAGTACTTCGGCCTGCGCGCGTCGGAGTCTGCTCGCGAAATTGAAATCCGCTGGCTGAGCGGCTTTCATCAGATAATTAGAGACGTAAAGGCCGATCAGAGTGTGATCGAAACTGAGTCGGCAAAGTTTTTCCCGCGCGTGGTTAGAGGTCTTGAGAGTTTTGTGCGCCGGATTTGTTATGACAAGCAACCGACAGCAATTCGGACGAATATGCGCATTGCTGGCCGTAGCAATGTTGACGGCTACCACGCCAGTCTCTGGCCAGAACGCGACTACGGCGGCGCTGCGCAATGCTGCACGGTCTATTGCCGCTGGAAATCTGGAAAGCGCGGAGCGTGAACTGCAGTCAGTGCTGCGCAACCGGCCCGGGGACTATCGCGCTCTCGATCTAATGGGCATTATTCGTGTTCAGCAACACCGTGAACCAGAGGCTGAAGAAGTCTTCCAGCAAGCTATTCGCCGGAAACCTGATTTTGCTAGCGCGCACGTGCACTTGGGCCTTTTGTATGTGCAGACCGGGCGCCAGGCCGATGCCGTCCCGCAATTGCGAGAGGGATTACGCATTGACCCCACGCGTACGGACGCTTCTGCTGCTCTGGTGTATATCTGGCGGGACGCGGCTTGGGTCGCTGCAAACGCGGGAGACTTCGAAAAAGCTTTGGCCTTGCTGATCGACGCTCGGAAGCTTGCACCGGACAACCCTGACGTGCAGTTCGCTTTCGGCATGGTAGCCCTGAAAATGTCTCTGCCGACTGACGCAATCGAGGCTTTCCAAAAGACCTTGAAGCTCCGGGACAAAGACCCCATGGCGCTTTATGGCCTCGGGCGTGCCTTTATGGGGTTGTCGAAATTCGAGGATGCTCGAGTGCAGTTCGCACGATACACCGAACTGCGGCCGGCTGATGCGTCTGGTTATTGCGCACTCGGAATGACTCTCGCCGCTCTGGAGCGTTCGGCGGAAGCGCGGATTCAATTTGAGAAATCCATCGCGATCACTCCGGCGCAAACCGAATCTTACTTCCGGCTCGGACTCTTGGATATTGATTCGAAGGATCTGGATTCGGCTGCGAGCAACCTCCACCGGGTCCTTGATCGCGACTCTAAACACGCCGGCGCTTTGGCCGCGCTGGGACGCGTGGAATTTGAACGAAAACAGTACACAGAAGCCGCAGATTTACTGCAGCAGGCTACGGCTATAGACGATTCCCTGCGCGAAGCGCACTACTACTTAGGCCTCACCTTCGCCCGCATGGGGCGCAAGCAGGAATCAAATGCGCAGCTACAGATCGCCACGCGGTTGGAGCATGACGAGGTTGAAAAACATCGAACAATTTTTAGAATTGAAGACTCTGAAGATCCTTTGAAACTCGATCAACCTGTTCCTTCGACACCGCAATAGAGGCTGCTTTCAGATACTACCTGCTTTCAGGGTTGCGAGTTCTTCGCCGTTTGCGATCAAGAGTCGGTTGGGCGAACCGCGTTTCAGGAACGACGGCAAACCATTGCGGGCGCTCTGGATCGCGATCGTAGGCATAGCCACCGATTCGTCGAAATAGTTCCGCATACTCTCGCATTCTGTCTCGGTCAAGCTCCACGCCCAGGCCGGTACCCGTGGGCACGGCGATCTTTCCGTCAAGGTATTTCATCTTGCCGCCTTTCAGAATGTCACCAGTGAGGTGGTGATAGTGGGCGTCGGCGGCAAAGGTCAGATTGGGCAAAGCGGCGCCGAGATGGAGCATGGTCGCCAATTGGATTCCCAGTTCACCGCTGGAGTGGATACTGATTCCGCGTTGAAATTTGTCACATATGATTCCGGCTTTCCATGCTTGGCGGAGACCGCCCCAGAAAGTTGTGTCCAGCAGGATCACATCGATTGCGTCCAATCGTATGCAGGCAGCAAGCTGCTCAAAGTTGACTACAACTGTATTGGTCGCGGTAGGAATCTTGATAAACGACCGGACACGGCGCATTCCTTCCAACCCCCAGCAGGGGTCCTCATAGTAGTCATTGCGGACATTTTCGATGGCATGTCCGATTCGAATTGACTCTTCAACACTCCACACCGCGTTCGGGTCCAAGCGGAACGAGTCTTCCGGAAACTCGGACGCCAGCGCCAAATAGACTTCCAAATCGTGATCTGGAGGGAAAACGCCACCCTTCAATTTGTGCGAGTGAAATCCATGCTCCTGTTTCAGTCTTCTTGCTGTGGCCACCATCTGATCGGCGGTTTCCTCGCCCCCCAGGCCCGTTTTCGGATCTGCGTAGCGATAGAAGAGATAGCTGGCGAAGGGGACTTCTTCTCGTAATGCACCGCCGAGCAGATCGCACGCTCGAATTCCGAGCCTTTTGCCGGCCAAATCGATGCACGCGAATTCGATCGCAGCGTGGAGTTGCGCCCTATTGTTGTAAAGGGATGCCGTGGGATTGCAGATTTTCCAATACAACTGCTCTAAGTGCAGAGGATCGTGTCCGACGAGATATGGTTTCAGTGCACGAATACCGGCCTCGGCAGCTTCTCCACCTCCGCCCATCTCCCCCAACCCGATCATGCCATCGTCAGTTTCAACCTCGACGACGGTACGAACAAATCGTCCCCAATGTGCGCCGTTCGCGTGACGCAGTGGGGCTTCCAAAGGAACGGCGACAGTAGTTGCGCGAACGTCTTGGATCTTCATGGTTTCTTTTTCACTGAATGTACCGACTTCGGAGACTCGACAATCACTTGCTCCATGGCGTGCAGCATTGGTTCTAACGCGCTGTCCCAGTACTCCCACGTGTGCGCCCCGGGCATTTCATGGTACTCATAAACGAGTTTGCGAGATGAGAGCTGTAGGGTGAGGGCGCGATTTGTCTCCAAAAAGAAATCCCCGGTGCCGCAGGCCAAGTAAAAATACGGATACGAAGTCTGCCGCGGAGAGTTCAACAACAGAAAAATGTCATTTTCGGCCCGTTGCTGACTTCCCTCATTGCCGAAAACCTCCAGCAGCTTAGCGCGAAACTCAGGCCTGAGCGTGTCAAGATTTTGAGGAGCATTCAACGCGCCGCTTAGACTGCCGGCAAATGCGAACAGGTCAGGATACCGGAGCCCCAATTTCATCGCGCCATAACCTCCCATCGAGAGTCCAGCGATTGCGCGTGCGTGTCGCTCGCCAATAGTTCGATATTTCTCATCAATTTCAGAAATCAAATCTTTCGCGATGTAGTCCTCGAACTTGTCGGCCGGAACTGTCGCAGAGTTTGTGTACCAGGAGTCGTCTCCATCCGGCATGACGATGAGCAGCTGCAGATTTCGCGTGTAATTTTCCAGCTTTGTTCGGGTGTCCCAGTTCAGATAGTCGCCGTAAAGACCGTGCAGCAGATAGAGAACAGGGAACCTTCCACCGTTTTCGTAATGTTGGGGAAGAAGCACCCGATAACGCATGTCGCGTTGCAGGGATGTGCTGTGAAAAACAGCGTCCCTTATAAGTGCGCTTTTGCCCCTCGCAACGAGCGGGTGAGCGACGGTCTTCGGGGGTGCCGCTGCTGAACTCCAAGCGAGCAGGAGCAGACAACAGACTGCTAACCTCTTGATCGAAATGTGGGTTCTGTTGGCACTGGGCCGCTTCGGTCTGAACAGGCAGGGCGAGCTTGCGCCGGACAATCTCATTTTGGCAGATCCAGAATCACAGCTCGCGGGTGATAAATGTTCATGTTCGCCATTGTCTTTGATAAAACCATGGAATTGCACGCATAGGTCAATGCGATCTTGCTCTCAGTAAATTCTATGTGCTCCTTGACGGCGTAACAGAACGTGTCTTTGTCGTAGCCTGGATTATCGCGCTTCATTTCCGGGAACTCGTAAATCTTTTGCGGGCTGGACCATGGTCCGATGGGCGAATCTGCGGACCTGACGACCGCCCATGGAGAAGGGAAGTCAGGTCCGGGGGAAAAGGCCAGCCACTTTTTGAGTGAGGGATGATAGCGCACGGACATCTCGCTGATGGGTTGGTCGATCACGTGCATTGCATCCTTGCTCGGCAGTCCTGCAACCCAGTGATTGTCTTTATTCAGGTACTCCCAGTTGCCAGAAGGCTTCGCCATCTTATCTCGCGGCAGACGCATTTCCGTCATGAACCCGCGACCCTCACCTTCACTGACCTGCGTATACCAGATGACGTACTTACCATCGGGTACCATGGATACGCCGGGCCAAAGGTGGGTGTCGGTAAGATCTTGAATACCGACGTGCCATTTTTCAGGAGGGATTTGCACGTTATCAATCGTAGCCAGCTTGGTACCGACAATCTCGAATCCGAAAGCGTCGCCGAGATTGGCCCCAGGCTTGTTGCGAACCGCGAGTAGAGAGAGATAGAGAGTTTTGCCCGCAAGAAATCCGTCCAGTGGCCAGTAATATAGTTCGGTGCCGGTGTCGAAAAACGACCGCGGCTTGGGACTGTTGGGATCACGCCAGAAATAGCGCATGCTGCAGTTCTTGCCCTGCTCACATTTGGAAATGCCGACGCTGTTATGAACCATGGTTTTCGCCTGGTTCCTAAGCGTGGTTTCACTGCTCCCGACGAACGTGTCGCCGAACAGCCAAAGGCTCTCCGTCGAGCTAAGCGGGATAGAGTAGGCATCGTCAGCTCCCAGCCACCCATCCGTGTAATTGAATTCCGGTAGCGGGGGGATCGTGCCTGGCTTGCTAGTCGTGGACGAAGAGATATTTGTCTGGCCAGCAAGCGATCCGATAAAGAGAATCAA
>WNFC01005932.1_pt1 | contig 13426 bp, 11 predicted proteins | sample 5400541 | NCBI WGS metagenome assembly WNFC01 (sample SAMN13153342, study PRJNA577476) | soil metagenome | isolation source: 120 cm saprolite under Douglas fir tree site 2 hole 2 replicate 1 | place: USA:California | collected 2015-04-18
CGAAGCGATTTGTCTGAAAACGCGCGGGAAAAAAGAAATCGCTCCGCGTTGATCCCTCGACTCCGCTCGCGAAAAAATGCGAGCTCCGCTCGGGATGACAGACGGGAAGCGCCGCCGAACGAGAAAATCGACAGTCTCTCTGGGGGAGATTACAGAGAGGGAAAGCAGGGTGCGGAAGGCCTTTTTCCGCAGCCTGCTAGCTGCAATGCCTCTCTTTAATAGGCTGATTGCAGCCTAAGTTCCGAGTCTCGTCCCGCCGACGAGGCCATCCTATCCCCAGCACATGATGGGGCAGAAGAAAAACGGTACAATCATGGCTCACCGCTCTTGCAGATAAACGCGCGGTCCACGGCGTCCGTGCGACCACGATTAAAAACTCAACTCGCGCTACCCTGAGGTGGCGTTGAACGGATGGGAAAAGCTGATGGCTGATGAGCTGGTCAAACCGGAAAAGTTCTTCCTGTCGCGCTTCGGGATGAACCAAAGCGCTCTCGAACGGACCTTGGGTAGTGCGCTCGAACGCAAGGCCGATTACGCCGATTTGTATTTCGAATATCGCAGCGCCGAGGGACTTGGTCTCGAGGAATCGATTGTCAATCACACCTCCAAAAGTGTCTCCCATGGTGTGGGTGTCAGAGTTTGCGCCGAAGACCGCACCGGCTATGCCTACTCTGACGAGGTAACCTTCGATCGTATGCAACTGGCGGCCGAGGCCGCCCGAGCCGTTGCCGACTCGCGCGGCGATCGTCCAGCGGCGGTGCAAGTCGGGCAACCGGTGCGGCGCCATATGCTGTACGAACTCGACAGTACGCCGCTGGAAGTTCCGCTGGACGAACGCGCCAGGCTGCTCCAGCAAATCGATGAGACGGCGCGGGCATTCGATCCGAGAGTCCGCAACGTAATGGCGTCGTTTGCCGCCGAGCGCAAGCTGGTAATGATTGTCAACAGCGACGGACAAATTGCTGCCGACATTCAGCCACTCTGCCGGCTCAACGTTTCGGTCATCGCCGAGGATGGCAAAAATCGTCAGCTCGGCACCTACGGGGGCGGCGGACGGGTTGAATGGGATTATTTTTTCCAAGCCGACCGCTGGAAGGAATTCACCCTTCGCGCGGCGCGCCAGGCCATCATAAATCTCGATGCGATCGATGCTCCGGCGGGTGAAATGACCGTCGTGCTGGGCCCCGGCTGGCCGGGGATTCTGCTGCACGAGGCGATTGGCCATGGGTTGGAGGGGGATTTCAATCGCAAAGGAGTATCCGCCTTCTCCAATCGTATCGGACAGCCGGTCGCCAGTACTCTGTGCACCGTGGTCGATGACGGTACCCTGCCCAACCGCCGCGGCAGCCTCAACGTCGACGACGAGGGAACTCCAACTTCACGCACGGTGCTGATCGAAAAGGGCATCCTGCGCGGCTATCTGCAGGATCGTCTTAACGCGCGGCTGATGAAAATGACGCCCACCGGCAACGGCCGGCGCGAAAGCTTCGCCCATTCGCCGATGCCCCGCATGACCAACACGTTCATGCTACCGGGCGAATCAACGCCGGAGGAAATTCTCCGCACGGTCAAACAGGGGCTCTACGCGGTTAGTTTCGGCGGCGGCCAGGTCGATATCACCAATGGCAAGTTTGTCTTTTCGGCGAGCGAGGCTTACTTGATCGAAGACGGCCAAGTGACCCGCCCGGTAAAGGGCGCGACTCTGATTGGCAACGGGCCCGACGTCTTAACCCGGGTCTCAATGGTCGGCAATGACCTGTCGCTCGACTCCGGGATCGGCACCTGTGGCAAGGATGGCCAGTCGGTGCCGGTCGGGGTCGGCTTACCAACCACTCGAATCGACGGCATTACCGTCGGCGGAACTCGCGCTTGACGAGCGGAGGAAAACTGATGGGTGAGCTTGATCCAGCACTTGCTCAATGGGTCCTCGGCGAGGCGCGGCGCCGCGGGGCGAGTGCGGCGGAAGTCCTGCTGGTCAGCGCCGAGTCGATCGCGGCGGGGGTGCGGCTGGGCGAAGTCGAAAAACTAAAAAGCTCGCGCGAGCGGCGGCTTGGGCTGCGCATTTTTGTCGATCACGCCTCCGCCAACGCCTCAACCGCGGAAATGGAGCGTGATTCGCTGGACGGGTTTATCCAAAACACGGTGGCAATGGCGCGGCTGACTGCGACTGATCCGTTCTCCGGTCTGCCTGAGCCGAAGCTCCAGGCACAGGATCTGCCGGACCTCGAACTCACCGACTCGGAGCGTGGTATCGTCGGAGCCGATGAGGCGCTTGGACTCGCGCGCGCGGCCGAAAAGGCGGCACTGGGCGCGGACACTCGGATCAAAAATTCGGAAGGCGGCGAATTCCATTCGGGCCTTTATTCGCTCCTGTTCGCGAACAGCAACGGTTTCGCCGGTGAGTATTCGGCGACGTCCTTCAATCTCGGCGTCGCGCCGATCGCGCAGAGCGACGACGGGCGCATGCAGCAAGGTTATTGGTATACCGCCGGCCGCCATTTCAGGATGCTCGAAGATCCTGAAGCCGTCGGAAAAACCGCTGCCAGCCGCGCTCTTCGACGCCTGGGTGCGCGCAAGATTAAAACTACCCGGGCGGCAATTGTGTTCGACCCTGATATGGCAGCCTCGCTCCTGCGCGCGCTGGCGGGCGCAGCCTCGGGTCCCTCACTATATAAGGGAGCCTCCTTCCTGGCCGGCAAACTGGGCGAGCAGATTATGTCGGCCAACGTCGCTATCCGCGACGACGGGCGGATGCGAGCAGGACTCGGCTCGAAACCATTCGACGGCGAGGGTCTGGCGACCAATCGCAAAAGCCTGGTGGAAAAGGGGGTGCTGCAGACTTATCTGCTCGACTGTTATTCCGCGCGCAAGCTTAAGCTTGAGCCGACCGGCAATGCCTCGCGCGGCGTCGGCGAAATCCCTGGCGTCAGTCCGACCAACCTCTACCTGGAGCCCGGACAATACACCCCCGAGCAGATAATCAAGTCGGTAAAGCGTGGTCTGTATGTAACCGAGCTTATCGGCTTCGGCGTTAACAGCGTCACTGGAGATTATTCACGCGGTGCTGGCGGACTCTGGATTGAAGACGGCGAACCGGTTTACCCGGTCCAGGAAATTACGATTGCAGGCAATCTCAAGGACATGTTCATGTCAATCGAGATGATCGGCAACGACCTGAAATGGCGTTCAGCAATTGTCTCGCCGACCCTGAAGATCGCCGAGATGATGATCGCGGGAGAATAGATTCCCACGTAATAGGCATGCCGTGGGACGAGACTTACTATCCGCGCTCGATGCGGACCTGCCGCCGGAAGTCCGGCTTAAGGCGATCGCGATCGCCAACGCACTGCTCGCTCAGAGGGGTATGGCGAGGGTAAGGCGATCCGTATCGCGATCGCCAAGGCCAAGGAATGGGGCGGAGCGGTGCGCAGAATGAATCGGGCACGGTGTGATGCGGCGGCAATCGCACCGGGCAATTCACTTGCTGAGGCAAAGGCAACCGTGATTAAATTAGCTTAAGCAATTTGACAGGAAAGGAGCGAGGTGAACGGCATGAACTATAACGTCATCGACGCTGACGGGCATGTGACGGAGCCGCCGAATCTTTGGGAAGAATATATGGAGCCCAAGTTTCGCGAAGGCTGCCCGAAGCTGATTACGATTGAGGACGGGCACGAAATCCTGCGGCTTGAATATGACGACGCTATCGACCTCAGCCGCGGCAAACAGCGCATCACTTTCGGTGGAGTTGGCGCATTTGGCGCGCGTGATGGCTCGGTAAAGCCCAACGGACCCTATCTCCAGGGCCGCAAAGGCGGATTCGATCCTCATGCGCGCATTCCTGACATGGACGCAGAGGGAATCGACGCGGCATTCCTTTATCCCAGCCTGGGACTGTTCTTCGGCTCGATAAAGAATCCGGAATTCGCGGCGAATGCTGCCCGTGCCTACAACAAATGGCTCGCTGATTACTGCAAGCCGTATCCGGCACGGCTGTTCGGCGCCGCAATGCTGCCGATGCAGTCGGTCGAACTGGCTGTCCAGGAGATGCGCTACGCCGCCAAAGAGTTGGGCTTTCACGCCGGCTTTATCCGTCCCAATCCCTACAACGGCCGCACGCTGCACGACCCCGAATATGATCCGCTCTGGACCGAGGCGCAGGAGATGAATTTTTCCATCGGTATCCACGGCGGCTCGGAGAGCGGACAGCCTACCGTGGCGATGGATCGCTTCACCCGGGGGCGGGCGGTGCGCCATGTCGTCGCGCATACGTTCGAGATGATGGCCGCGGCGACCAGCCTCATCATGTGTGGGGTGTGCGACAAGTATCCGCAACTGAAGATCGCGTTCCTGGAGTCGGGTGGCGGCTGGATGGCCGGATGGCTAGATCGGATGGATCGCCATTTTGATGATGTCGGAATGAACGACACCGGGTTGAAGACGCGGCCGAGTGACATCTTCCGGCGGCAATGCTTCATCTCGTTTGAGCCGGTCGAAGGCACGCTGCCGCTGCTGGCGGATTATCTTGGTTCGGACAACATCCTGTGGGCCACCGATTATCCGCATCTCGACGGTTTCCCCAACGCGCCGCAGATGATCAAGGCGATGGGAATGCCGGAAAAGACGCTGTGGAACGTAATGGCCGGCGGCGCGATGCGCTACTACAACATGCAGTAGCGGCGCTTTGCGCCAGGCTGGAGTCCTCTTCGCCCGGGATGACGCATGCGTCATCCCGGGCGAACGTGTGCCGGCGCGGTGAAATCGTCGGCACGTGTGCATGCCTGCCCGCGACACGCGTGCGCGGAAGCTCCCAGGTTCTCGAGTTGGCAATACCCCAGACGGGGACATGTTTCGTTCGGTAGAGTGGTCTGGTGAGTCTCCCCTGGCACCTTTCTAAGGAATTCCGGCAATTCCTCTGATGCCTACGCCGGACTCATAACCTCGTGCCATGGCAAGTCCGAGCTTACCGCGCATTCCGAATCGGCGAAACGGGTGACAATGTACAAAGTCCTCGTGCGCCCGGACATGATGTAGACCCAGTAGCTTTTCACCACACTTACCTCACGTTCCCGGGCAAATCGCTTCGCGTTGATCCCTCGTCGCCTCTGCTGACGCTCCGGCTCGCTCGGGATGACAAGACGGGGCGACTCCAGACACAGGCTAAAGCCTGTGCCACTTCAGGACATCTAACTAATTAGTGGCACCGGCTTTAGCCGGTGTCTGGTGGAGGGGGAGGGAAGCGTAATACCGGGTGACATTTGCCCTAATCGCCAATTCACGTAAGGTCTACTTCGCTGTGACACCAAGCCGTCAGCCAAACGTAAGCATCCTATTCGACGGGAGCCTTCGCGTCGTCACGACACCGCGAAAGCCCAAGGCGGGTGACATCAACTACCCGAAGTATAACCGCACGGTATTGTCAGCGATCAAGAAAGCGCTCGCTAGTCTCCTAATGCACTCCGGCGTTGGTCGTCATTGCAAAGCTTGAATTGTGGTGACGTGCCATCGTCATCCCGACAGGCGTGGTCGAGTTCCTGCCGGAACCCTACAGAGTCGGGGCCGAGACCTTCGTGGAGCGTTGCTCCGCCTCGCTGGTGCATCTTCTGTTTTTAGGCAGTGGAAGAGGGTCGATGGATCGGGATTCTTTCCAGCGCAGCACCGAGTTGTCGCTCGGCACGCCAGAGATCGTAGGCCTGCTGCATGCGCAACCAGATTCCCGGTCCGTTGCCGCAAAATCTGCCTAGCCGCACGGCCATCTCAGGGGTGACCGCCGCCTTCGCAGCCAAAATCCGATGAAGCGTTTGGCGCGTGACGCCGAGCTGACGGGCTGCCTCGCTGACCGAGAGTTCCAGCGCGGGAAGTACGTCTTCGCGCAGAATAGCTCCGGGATGCGTTGGCGGTCTGGTGCGCTTGGGCGCCGGCCTTGCTTTATAGCGCATATGTCGTTCCTCAATGGTACTGTTCCAAGTCAATATTCCATGCTTCGCTGTCGCGCCACTCGAAGGTGATACACCACGGCCCGTTGATATGAATGCTGTACCGTTGCGGTTTGCCTCTGAGCGGATGGAAGCCGAATCCGGGAACATTCAAATCGCTCAGCGCCGCCGCGTGTTCCAGTGCGTCGAGCCTTCGGACCACCCGGTTTCTGAGTTCCGCCGCTACATTGGCGCTGCGCCCGGTGCGAAACAGCTCCCCCAGTCCTTTGTGGCGGAAATGCCGTATCACCAGGCAAGCGTAATGTTACGCGTTACACGTGTAAAGCGGCTCGCTACAGGCGGACGCGCGAATGCGGCTGATGCTATTGCCGCAATCAATTGCATCAAGCGAAGGGAAGGTTGAATTCTTATTGAAGTAACTTCAATGATACAGCCCTCCTTGCGGACGGCGCGCATGCCACGACGGACCATCTGTCAATTTGCGAGTACCTCCGTGAAGTAGGAAGCCCATGGTTTACGCGGCGAGTGTTATTTGCGCATAAACCGGCGCTCAGCATAGCCGAAAAGGAGGACGAGCCGTTGGGGCTTGACAGCAGGGCGGTCGAACACGGATGACTGCATCAGAAAAAAAAGGAGGTGGCGGCCATGGAATTTGCGATCGCCTATCCGGCTCGCCCGGATGCCTGGCAGGACGTGGTAATTGCCGAAGACAACGGCTTCACTCATGCCTGGTTCTACGATTCACAGATGATTTACAGCGATGTCTATGTGTGCCTGGCACTCGCCGCCGAGCATACCAAGCGCATCAAGCTCGCGACCGGCGTCGCGATCCCGAGTAATCGCATCGAACCCGTCACTGCGCACTCGATTGCGACGATCAATCTGCTCGCGCCCGGCCGCGCTATTCTTGGAATCGGCACGGGCTTTACTGGCCGCAACACGATGGGATTGCCGCCGGTGCCGCTCGGGCAAGTCCGCTCCTACATCAAAATGGTGCGAGCGCTGCTGCATGGCGAAGAGGTGATGTACCGTGACGGCAAGCTCGAACGTGTGATTCGCTTTCTCCATCCGCATCACGGCTATATCAACCTCCAGGATCAAATTCCGATATATCTCGCAGCCGACGGCCCAAAGGCTCTCGAACTAGCCGGCGAACTGGCCGACGGCTGGGTCACGGTATTGTCGGGCCCCGAACGCTTTCGCGAGAAATTCGAATCGGTCAAAAAAGGTGCACAACGAGCCGGGCGATCGGTTGAAACTCTACCGAATGCCGTGCTGACTTCCGGATGTATCCTGCGCGACGGCGAGTCAGTAACATCACCGCGCGTGATCGAGCGGATGGGTCCGTTCGCGATCGTCTTTTTGCATGCGCTATGGGAGCAATCGGCGGTGGCCGCCGCCCTCCCGGCTTCGCTGATGAAATCGTGGGAGCGCTATCGTGACGAGTATGTCGCAAAAATGAAGACGCCACCCGGCCAGCGTTATCTCGAAGTTCACGAAGGCCATTTGATTTATATGAAGCCGGGCGAAGAGAAATATGTGGACGAAACTCTCGTGCGCTCGATGACCCTCACCGGCCGCGGTGATGAAATCATCGCGCGCCTCAAGGCGCTCGAGGCGGCGGGCGTCAAACAGGTTGCAATCCAGGTAGTATGGCCACATGGGCGCGAAATGATCGAAGATTTCAGCCGCGAAGTCATTGCCAAGTATTGAGGTTGTGAGGGTCCTGCATGAGTCTTCCGCTTGACGGTGTGCGCGTCATCGAGCTGGCGCAGATCTACGCCGGCCCCTATTGCGGGCTCCAACTGGCGCATTTTGGCGCTGAGGTAATCAAAGTCGAGCCACCGGGTGAAGGCGAGTTTCTGCGCATGCGCCCGCCGTCTCCGCGTGGCGCCAATTCGAATTTCCTGATGCTCAATCCGGGCAAGAAATCGCTTGCGCTTAATCTCAAAGATCCGCGCGGCCGCGAGCTGCTGATGCGCCTGTTGGAAAGCATCGATGTCCTCGTCGAGAACTACGCGGCCGGCGCACTGGAGCGGCTCGGGCTGGGTTATGACGAACTCGCCGCACAATTTCCGCGGCTGATCTACGCTTCGTGCAAGGGGTACGGCAGCGACAGCCGCTGGGCGCAGCTCGGCGCGATGGACTTCACGGTGCAGGCCGCCTCGGGCATCATCGACATGACCGGCTACGCCGATCGCCCCGGCGTCCGCGCGACCGCCGCGTTGATCGACACCAGTACCGGGATGCATCTGGTGGCCGGAATTCTCGCCAAGCTTATCGAACGCGGACGCACCGGACTCGGCGGCCGAGTGGAAGTGGCGATGCTGGACGTGTGCATTCCGGCCACCGGCGGCATGATCCTCGCCGCGCTCGAAGGGCGCACGCTGCCGCGGCTGGCCAATCGTCATCCGAGCGCATGTCCGAGCAACACCTATCCCGCAGCAGACGGCCAAATCCTGATCTATTGTCTCACGGAAGATCATTGGCGGCGGCTCGCACGTTTGATGGGACGCGCCGACCTACTGGCGGACGCACGTTATCACGACCATCTGAGCCGCTACGCAATTATTGAGGAGGTCGACGGGATTGTCGGCGGATGGGCCGCCCAGCGTACGCGTGAAGAATTGGTCGAAATACTGATCGCGCATGGGATTCCGTGCGCGCCGGTGCGGCCGGTCTCGGAAGTCGCGGCCGATCCGGAACTCGAGCAACGTGGCCTGATTCGCGACGGTGAATTTGATGGTCAACCGATCAAGGTACTCGGTTCTGCGATCAAGCTCTCCGGGGTGAGCGCCGGCGAAGGCCCGACCGCGGTCTCACGATTGGGGCAGGATACCGCCGAGGTGCTCCGCCGGCTCGGTCTCGGTGATCCCGAACTCCATTCGTTGCGCCGCGGCGGCGTGATTGGATGAAGACTAAGCAGCAGGCAAGAGGTGATGCACATGTCCAATTACTTCAAACTCGAAAAAGAGGGCGGGGTCGCCGTTCTCACCTTCGATCGCCTGGAGAAACGCAACCCGCTCAACGAAGACAGCGTCTCTGAGTTCGAGGCCAACCTGATCCACATCCGCGACGACGAAGACGTACGCGCGCTGCTGCTGACCGGTTCCGGCAATACCTTTTCCGCCGGCGCTGATCTCTCCCGTCTCAAGGGTATTACCGACCAGGCCGAACGGCAGCGCATCTTCACGTCAGTTGCACCCAGGCGCCGGCGCGGATTACGCCGCACGCTCGCGCTGCTCACGGATATGGAAATTCCCACGGTGGCCGCAATCAACGGTTATGCGGTAGGCGGCGGATGGTTCATCGCGCTCGCCTGCGATCTGCGGATTGCCGCCGATACAGCCGAGTTCTGGATGCCGGAAGTCGATCTCGGTTCGCCTGGTCCCCGGGCACCCGAACAATGGCTCACCGCACATGTCGGCGCGGCGCGGGCCAAGGAGATTATCTTCACCTGCCGCCATTTCAAGGCCGACGAGCTGTACAGTTGGGGTGTGCTTAATCGCGTGGTGAAAAAAGAGCAGTTGATGCCAACCGCGATGGAATTGGCGCAAAGCCTGGCGGCGAAAAGCCCCAAAGCGATTGCTCAGGCCAAGTCCAACATCAACGGCTTCTTCTTGGAGTAGTGTTCATGGCACAGGCTTCCAGCCTGTGGCTGGAGTTTCTACATTCTAGAGATCGCGAATACCACTGGTGGGATAGCCTGTTTGTTCCCCCTTCCCGTTGAGGGGAAGGGGGTTAGGTCGGCGCGCGAACCAATTTGGATCCTCTCTTCCTTCGACATGAAAAAGCCGCGCTAGCGGGCTATTCTCATGTCGAGGGAAGAAGACCTGAAAGGCCTCTGCACCCTGACCTAACCCCCTAGCCCCCTTTCCTAGAAGGAAAGGGGGAAGCACAGGCTTCGAGCCTGTGCTTTAGGTGCAAATTTGCGCGAGTTCAGACAAATCAGTTGGTGAAGCAATGCCGGAGAATTTTCTATTCGAAACCGCCGGGCTGATTACCACTATCACCTTCAATCGGCCTGAACGGCGCAATTGCATGAATCGCGACGTGATGCTCGAATTCGAGCAGCTAATCCTGCGCGTGCGCGACGACCGCACGACGCGAGTGCTGATCGTTACCGGCAATGGCACCGCGTTTTCTGCCGGCGCCGACACTTCCGGCGCCAAGGGCATCACCGATCCGGCCGAACGCGCGCGCATTTTTGCCACACGCAACAGGGGCTTGCCGCGTATCATTGGACGCGTCTTCGATACAATTTTGCGGCTCGATTGCATGACGATTGGCGCCGTCAACGGCTTCGCAGTCGGCGGAGGATGGGCACTGGCCGCGGCCTTCGATTTCGTCATCGCATCCGAGCACGCGGAGTTCTGGGTGCCTGAGGTTGAACTGGGCGTACCATTCGCGGGGGGGCCGGCGGAGGTGATGGCGAAGCGGTTGGGTCCATGGCTCGCCAAGGAAGCGATGATTATGTGCCGCCATTACAGTGCCCGCGAACTGTTCGACCTGGGAATGCTCAACAAAGTGGTGAAGCAGGCCGAACTAATGCCGGCGGCGCAAGAATTTGCCGAACGCCTGCTGAAGTTGCCAGCCAAGGCGGCCACCGCCACCAAGCACGTCGTCGACGGCGTCTTCGCCGGCCCGCGGCTGTATTGAAGGGTAACCCACCAGCGGCGCGCGTTAGGATAATTGCAAAAGGGCCAGCTTCGTGAATTGCCGGCAGGCGTCTATATTCGTTCTTTTCGGCTGGTATCTGATGCTGCCGCCTCAGCTTTCGGGCAATCCCGTGACGTTTAACGCCGATGCTCCATTGAGCAAATGGTACTTTGCAAGCGTTTACGACACCGCCGAACAGTGCGAGACAGAGCGGGAGACGCTCAACCAACGGTGGCTGGTTGCGGTATCACGCAATGAAACACGGCACTTGAGAAGAACAATTGCTGAGGTAAAGGATTCTCAGAGGCGCGAAAAGTGCGTCTCCGCGGACGATCCGAGACTGGAGGGAAAAGGCCCTCGTTTAAATGTTCCCATTCCCATTTTGCCACGGCCTGGTTCCGTGAATTAGGTAAGCGTTGATTCCGCCATCCTGAGAGTTTGTGAACGAATTGGCAAAAGTGCTCCTTCGGTTGAAAAAACATAAACATTTTCAAAGGCTGATTCTTCGCAAAATCAATTCGCTCACAAACTCTGAGCGAAGCGCAGATCTAGGGGGGGGCGAATGCTTGACGCGAAGCAATTGGCTGTGGCAGTGAAGGACGCCGCTTCCTATTCATTAGTGCAGCGCGATAGACTCGGTTGAGAGTCGGGCTGGGAGTAGTCGTGATAGAGGTACAATGCTGCCGTTCCCTCCCCCTGACCAGGGGGAGGTTAGGTGGGGGTCGTCTGAAAGCTGCGTTCCGTTGTCAGCTTAAGCGTAAAGATGTCATGGTTCCAGCCGTAAATCCAAGAAAACCGCGAAGCGGAGGCGCCAACCAATGATCCTGCCGGACAGAATCGGACATGTCGTGATTAAGGTGCGCAACCTCGAACGCTCGAAGCAGTTTTTCACCGACGTGCTGGGACTCAAGCTCATGATGGAACTGCCCAAGCTCAAGATTGCGTTTTTCGCCAGCAACGGCCGCGACCATCACGAAATCGCCTGCGCCGAGGTCGGCGCCGATGCTGACCGCCAGCACGCCAAGCAGATCGGTCTGCAGCACATCGCATTCCGCCTGAATGACGAGGAGCATCTGCACGCCGCCTACCAGCAACTCAAGGAAAAGAACGTGCCGATCGATTTCACCGTCGATCACGGGGTCACCAAGAGCGTGTATTTCCGCGATCCTGATGGGCTCCTGTTCGAGGTCTATTGCGACAACCCGCCCGATTACGTTGCCCGGCAGAGGGCTAACGGCTACGCGGGGATGGACAAGCTAGACTTCGCGGTGGAGGAACGCAGCCTCGCCGAAGCGATGAGCGGCCTGATGGAATAAATCCCGCAGCTCCGCCGCTCAGGCGCGCGCGTTTACCCAAGAGCTGCTCGTAGACACTTAGCGCGCGCAATCGGGGCCGACAGAACAGGGTCGTCTGCCTGTGGTACAGAGCGCGCCGACAATACCTCTCCCGGCCGGGGAGAGGTATTGTGCTACAGACGTCGCCGAATCGGGCGAGCCGCACGCGCGAGTATCCGACGCCCAATGAAGTGGAGCGCATGATAACAGCCGCGCGTCATGCCGGCGGCCGTCTGGCAGAACGTGATCGACCAGGCGGTATTGACCCGCCTCGATTAATAGTGAACGGGTTTCTTAGTCGAAAGATTGAACAAGTCTCAAAATGTAGTCGCGGGTGAACAGCGCGACTGAAGTCTTGGTCAGTGCCTCAGCCTCGAAAACTTGCGCCCGGCGACCTCGGGCATCGATGAAGTCGGCGTAACCGATAAGGTCTCCTGGCCCGCCCACGTTCGTCAAAATGCGGGTTCCGTTTGATCGCGGGCAATAGTGCTATAGTTAGGAGATGCCTCGGACGATTACAATCATCTCGCCGATGTTCGGGCACTCCCTCGATTCCACCCTTCAGGAGGCATTGCACATCCTGCGCTCACACGGCGTAACGGTCGAGACAACCGCCCAAAACATCAGCGGAGACGGTCGGGCTACCGTGACCATCCTGCTCAGATTCGTAGACGACAAGCCCAGAGCGCTCCGAATTCTCAGCCAGGTCGGCATTCACTCTGAACGTTAATTTTCCGAGTGCAGCAGCGCGACGGCTGCGATGCATGCCCCACATAGCTGAGCGCAAGGGGGTGTCCACTTCGATGCAGAAGCGCTGTTCGAAGGTGTGCTCGTTGGGACCCGTTACGAGGGTCGATTGGTGGTCGAGCTGGACGGCCACCAGCACGCTGCCGCTGAACAGCACGACGTCAGACGAACCACACAGATGTTTCGCTGGCTATTCGGCTGTAAATTAGTAGGGCAAGCGTCTCTGCTTGCGAAGACGCGCGAGCTCCTCGCTCGCGCCCACCTTATTCCTCTGTCGAGCGCGCGTCGCGCTTATCGACGGGCGGTTGAAAGGTGGCGTGAGCGAAGGCGCTCACGCATCGGTGGGCAAACAGGGACGCTTGCCCACTTGGCCGAGCGTGGTTACCGGGTAGTACGGTTCAGTAACCAGGAAGCGCTGGCACACCGGCCAGGTGTTGGCAGAAATTTCAGGCTTGTTGGAGGACCCTCACCGCCGGGCAGAGAGGCACAGGCTAAAGCCTGTGCCACTTCAGGAGATCTAGTTAGTGGAACCGGCTTTAGCCGGTGTCTGGTGGAGGGGAGGGAAGGGTAACATCCGATGACTTGCCCTAGTTCACGTAAGGTCTACTTCGCTGTGACACCAAGCCGTCAGCCAAACGTAAGCATCCTATTCGACGGGAGCCTTCGCGTCGTCACGACACCGCGAAAGCCCAAGGCGGGTGACATTGTCACCCGTTTCGCCGATTCGGAGTGCGCGGTAAGCTCGGACTG
>WNFC01006229.1_pt1 | contig 13426 bp, 9 predicted proteins | sample 5400541 | NCBI WGS metagenome assembly WNFC01 (sample SAMN13153342, study PRJNA577476) | soil metagenome | isolation source: 120 cm saprolite under Douglas fir tree site 2 hole 2 replicate 1 | place: USA:California | collected 2015-04-18
GGGTGGCCGACGGTCTAGCCGACCTCGTCGACGGACTCGAGTACCACTATCCAGGAGAAGTCAACGAGGACAACCTCGACCAGATCCTCGAATTGCTCCATTCAAATGGCATGGAGCTGCCAGTCGTCGCATCAGGCCTATATCCCTCCGAACCAGGCCAGATGATGAAGTTGGCGCCGACTGAGGCAGCGAGATCGACTCCTTTAAGATTCGTGTTTAGAGCTTTCTCGCGCAGAGCTCGGACCGGATTAATCAGCGAACCCATCGCGTATGTGGGATCGGACGGATGGGGCAGTTTTGACGACGACAACATTGTCGGTACCAACTTCTTCATGCAAACGCTTGAGCTAGCAGTGGTGCTCCAGGATGTCGGCTACGGCAGCAAGGGCGAATTGGTTGGTTTCGACCTTTATCCCTACAAGAGGATCCGCTTGCCGCGGTGCGCCGCTCGATCTTCCAGTGGGATTTCATCTGGGACCTTGCATCCAAGATCGACCGCGAGGCGCTGACCAAAGCGCGTGAGAGGGTGGATGCGATCGGGGCTATGCAGACGGTCTACGCCGCGCTGGGGCTGGATCGGGAACATGAAGCTGCGGTTATACGACGTCGGCAGGCAAGGCGTGAGAGCAAACAGCGGAGTGCTTCTGCGTGAGCGTTGTAGTCGGCCTCGACGTCGGAACCAGCGGCGTTCGAGCACTTGCCGTCGAACCTACAGGGAACGTGATCGCTGACGCGTCGGCGGAGTATCCGATCCTCACGCCAAGGCCGGGCTGGTCGGAGCAGCACCCGGAGCAATGGTGGCGAGCGGCCAGAGCCGCAATTCGTAAGGTGACGAGCGCGATAGGCGGGCAGGTAGTAGGTCTCGGTCTGGCAGGCCAGATGCATGGCTCTGTCTTCCTCGATGCTCGCGATCGGGTCATTCGACCTGCGCTGCTCTGGAATGACCAGCGCACGGATCGGCAATGCCAGCAGATAACTGAAACGCTCGGGCGAGACAACCTAGTGGCGATAACTGGCAACCCAGCGTTGACCGGGTTCCAAGCGCCCAAAGTGCTGTGGCTTCGCGACGAGGAGCCCGCGCATTTCAAGCAAGTAGCTCATGTACTCCTCCCGAAGGACTACATTCGGCTACAGCTGTCCCATGAATACGCGACGGATGCGTCAGATGCATCCGGGACGCTGCTGCTGGACCTCCGGCGACGAGTCTGGTCGCAAGAGATTTTGAACGCCTTAGACATACCCAGCCACTGGCTCCCGCCAGTGTTCGAGAGTCCAACAACAGCTGGAACCCTCGACCCTGAAGTTGCCACTGAGCTCGGGCTTCCGCCAGGAATCCCGATTGCTGCCGGAGCTGGTGACAATGCAGCAGCGGCGGTTGGAATCGGCGTCGTTGAGGACGGACTCATCAGCTCATCGATTGGCAGTAGTGGTGTGTTGTTCGCTAACACAGCAAATTTCGAACCGGATCCGTCGGGTCGTCTGCACGCGTTTTGCCACGCGGTCCCCGGTGGCTACCACCTGCTGGGAGTGACACTCTCGGCAGGCGAATCGCTGCGCTGGTGGCGCACCGTGCTGGACAGTCAAGATGGATACGGCTCACTTAGCGAGCTGGCGGCCACCGCGCCCCCAGGTGCTGAAGGACTCATTTTCCTGCCGTATCTCACGGGAGAGCGCACGCCCCACCTCGATCCCCTCGCAAGGGGAGCATTCTTCGGACTCACAGCACGCCACGGCCGTGCACATCTCACGCGCGCGCTGATGGAAGGCGTGGTTTTCAGCCTGGCCGACAGTCTCGCCATCATGCTCGGCCGCGGCGTTTCGATCAAGCAGATGCGGGTCATCGGCGGCGGCGCCCGCAGCCCGCTCTGGCGCCAGATCCAGGCCGATGTTTTTGGAATGCCCGTTTATCAGACCGCCGTCGACGAAGGTCCTGCCTACGGCGCGGCTCTTCTAGCCGGAGTAAGCGCTGGCGTGTTTTCAAGCGTGAAGGAAGCCTGTTCGGTGGTGCGACTTCGTCCAGACGTCACTGAGCCAGACGAGCGCCGAACACAGCTCTACAAGAACTACTTTGAGCTCTACAAGAGCCTCTATCCGCTCACCTCATCGGCAATGGCGCGCCTATCCCGGCTTGCGTTGGAGAACTGATCCATTAATGCGCGGTGACAGCGCGAATATGCTGCTCGGCTTGGCCCTCTTCTACGGCACCTTCGCGATTCCGTTCGGAGTGTTCGTCATGAGGTCGTGGTCACTCAGGATCCGCGATGACTAGTTCGAGCAATCCATCGAATTCGGTCGGGCCCGCTCGCCCGCTCCGTGTAGCGGTGGTCGGTCCAGGTGGGTGGGGCCGCCAGCACATGCGTATCTTCAGCGGGCGCACAGACACCGAATTGGTAGCCATAGTCGGCCGCGACCCAGAGCGAACGCGAAGAGTTGCTGCCGAATTTCACACTGCTTCCTTTACGGACATCGACTCAATGCTGGAAGGCGCCCAACCAGACATGGTCAGCGTCGCACTGCCCAATGAACACCATTTCGAGCCAACATTGCGCCTAGTCCGAGCCGGCCTTCCGCTCCTCGTTGAAAAGCCCCTTGTATTCGATCTAGGGCAGGCCGATCAGCTGCTCGAGGAGGCAAAGCAACGAGAACTCTTCTTTGCAATCAACTTCAACCACCGGTACGCCGAACCGGTGCGTCGGGCGAAAGAGGCGATCGCTCGAGGGGACGTGGGAGATCCCGTTTTCGCAGTGTGGCGATTTGGTGGCGAGCCCAACTTCGGCAGTCATCCGCACGCGCAACTCATTGAGACCCAGTGTCACGGATTCGACATGCTCGAGCACCTCTGCGGGCCGATCGTGTCGGTGATGGCACAGATGACCAACAAGACACACGGCCCCTTCACAACTGTGGTGATTGCGCTCGAGTTCGCTAACGGCGCTGTCGGCGGACTTATCGGTACCTACGACTCCTCGTACGCGCACCCCTTAGCCCACTACCTAGAAGTGAACGGGACAGCCGGTCGAACATTCATCGAGGACACGGTAAGGCGACTCACGATTTCGCGAGTCGGCGACGAGAACAGTTCCGTGTGGCAAGCCGGATATTTCAACGACGAGCCTCGTGAATTCCATCGAACCTTTGACAGGCACGTCGATGAAATCCTCGCAGCGCTGCGTCAGGGTCAGCCGCCGCCAATCCACGCGTCAGCCGGACGACGCGCGCTTGAGCTGGCGATCGCATGCATCGACTCGTTTAGTACGGGACGTCGAGTGAGAACTGAGCCAACCGACCAGTGATTCTTGCGCTTGACCGTAGAGGCTCGGTGGACTGGGAAAGAACCTGGCATTCAAAGTCGAGCTGCGCAACGACGCGAGAGATCCAGTGCGCTGATTCGTACGCGGTGTGGAGATGACGCCGATCTCCACGCCCCGGTTTTCGAAGATGTAGACATACTTCACTTCGGGCAGGGCGCTGAGTTCGAACTTAATGCACCTAGTCGTTCCGCTCAAAAGATGATTGTGCCGCTGTCATCTGTAGTAGTTGAGGTGGCGCAGCCCAAGGACCCGACGTGCCGGCCACGGACGCTGAAATCAAGGAATGGGTCGGACATTGGCCTGGGGCCCCCAGGCGCTGGTCACGCGGAGCGGTTGGAGGCTTGTGGGTGAGGGCTCAGCCTCCGCCCGGAGGAGCCAGAGCTCCGCGACTAATCACAGCCCGAGGCCTCTCGACCAGCCGAGGGACGTTGCGTGCTAAAGAGAAGCTCGCCAAGCCCAAACATCGGCAGTATGCTTGAGTCCGAAACAGGGGCCTGGAGGTCCGGTCGCCAGTCCAATCCCACAAAACCGGATGTTCTCTACTGGTTTCTGTCACTAGGGGGGAAAGCGCCATGATCCAGGCGGCTTCAGGTCATGCGATCACACGCCGCATGCTGGCAGTCAGCATGAGCGCCCTGTTGCTTGCTACAGCGGGCACATTTGCGGCGGGAGCATTTCACGCTGCCTACGCCGCCGGCTGTTGGGGCGACAGCTGTGAAGGCCTGGATCCTTACGCTACATCGGGCTGCACCTCATCCCTCATATCTGAGTACACGAAGTACTTTCCGCCAACGCAGTACAATTCCTGGTTCTACTTCTACCAATTCTGGTCCACGTCCTGCGAGGCGGGGTTCTCAGAACTAATCAGCGGTTCGCAAAGATCAATGATTGCGTGGGTCGATGAATACCGATACTCAAACTGCACCGGATTTGTCAGAAGTGAGCCGCTCAATTGGCAAACAAACGGCGGTTGGGCCGGGACCGACGTCTGGTCACCAATGGCAAGCGAAGCCGTCTATTACGTTCAAGGCCACGGGATCCAGGATGTGTTTAGTGAGAATCGGTGGGCTAACAGCACAGCATGCGTATGAGACCGTCCGTCGATAAGTGAAGCGGCCCGGGCCCTCGTAGGGGTTGCAAAGAACTTTTGCGATAAGTCGCCTGTGGGCGGATCGCGACGTCAACCGCACCGGGTGTGATGCTGGGCCGACGAGGTGGTGCAAAGAGGTTGCTCACGGGTCGCGACAACTGATAAACAGCTACGTAACCTTGGGCCGAAGGGGTCCGATCCTCCCAGCGATCCGGACGGTGCTCTGGATGCCGTGCGGCCATTTACGGTAACGACGGCCCAACTCGCTGCCGGCTAGCTCTTCGCCTTCGACGTCCAGTATTCGATCGGGTTGTCCATCGCCAGAGCCGCTAATTGACGGGTCGCACTCAGCAATTCATCGACAGCGCTTTCGGGTGTACGAGGGGGAATTTCAGGATCAACCATGGGTCAGGCTACCTCTCGCGTCTGCAGACCTGAATGGGTCGGTCGGCGGAGCGATCCGATTCAGCGCGTCAAGGGTCGGCCACGGCGGTCCTTGGCGCAGGGCTCTGAGATTCGATTCCAGCTCCTGCTCGCGGTTCGGGAGCTGGTCGTCGGCCTCGCAGCGGATCAGTGCGACCCTCGCGAGGACGAACCCCCGGCACTCATGGACCAACTCCTGGTTCGCGTCTGAATAGAGCGCAGCGACCTCTGCGGGCACGTAGGCGAGGTCGTACTCGACGGGTCCTCGGCAGGGGGTGTCCCAATCTATGAAGAGAAGACCGTTCTCCGTGTCGAGCACGTTGTCCGGATGCGGTTCGCCGTGCAGGACCTGCTCATGAGCGCCTCGGTCCCGAATGGATCGTGTCAGGCTCGCGAGAGTGTTGCCGATCAGCTCCCGATCTGAGGCTGTGAGCATCGGCGTCTTATCCCGGCGCCCAAGGAGTTCCTGAGCCCCAGGAACCCACTCCATGAAGTGCGGCGGCGCGTCCGTGAGCGTTCGCATCCCGGCGTGGAGTCGTTCCAGGGCTTGTGCGTACCGGGCCGTCGGGCCACCTGGGGACGGGCCGGACTCATAGTGGCTCGAAAGGGTGCCGGACTCGTAGTAACTCCAGAAGCTGACCAAGAAGCCGCCCCTGCTATAGACCCGCAGCTCAACTCGGGGCTCGGGAGCGACGACAGGGCTGCCGGCGTCGGCTAGGCGTTGAGCGAGGCCGAGCTCCAAGGGATTGAGTCCACCCGCATGAGCGACCCTCGCAAGGACGTCACAGGGAACCAGGCGCAGAGCCAGCTTCGTCGAATCGCGGAGGACGACCGCGTTCTCGACCGCTAGACCAAGGCTGGCTGCGATTGACATGGCAGCATCGACCGCGCGCCGCAGGGCCGCTGGTTTCACGCCGCGCTCCTCGTTGTCAGGGTGCGCGGTGACACCCAGAGAGCGCCCTTAACAGAACAAGAGAGCGCGACGAAGCGGAACTGGAGAAGCTTTCGCGGACTATTGGCCGGGATATGAACTTCCTCGACTGACGACACGGCAGGCAGACTCCTTTCGACTAGACGTTGGAGCGTGCCGTGTACCGGATCGGCACGCGATGACCAGGTCAACGGACCTCAGCGTCAGCGCGTGCCTTAGCAGCCGGGTGTCATATGGCGCCCATTCTGCCAGACGGACTGCACTACCACCAGTAGCTTCGGTTCCGGCGGGGTGGGTTGGTCTCGACCAGTCGATCGCAGATTTCAGCTCAGCCGAGGGCGCAACGGATGGATGGCGAATGTCGGGTCGAATCCCGCGGCCTACACCTGCTAATCCGGTCGCCCCGAGATCAGGTCCAGTGCTCCGGCGGCCGCGACCGCGTCCCTGAAGTTGCCGAACATCTTGCGGACCGTCCTCTCGCACGGAGTCATCCGGGCAATGGGCCACGAATCCTGCGTCGGCAAGCAACCGTGCTGCTCAACGAATCGCCGGACGGCCGCGAGCGCGATCTCCTGGCGGTCGCCAGCGACGTCGGGGACGTGGTAGGGCGTTCCCTCGAACTCGTCGGAGCAGTGCTTATGCCGACACCTTGGGTCCACAAGGTCAACGCACTGAACTGTGTCAACGCTTGCCCCTGTAATGCCACTTCCTAATGCGAGGTGGCCGCCGGTCCCCGCCTTTTGATGCACTCGCCGGGGCACAGCCGGGGGACAGATTCCCGGCACAATGCGGATCTAAGAGGACACGGAGGGACACCAAGGCACGGCAATTTGAGTTCAGGCGGACATCTGCGGACCCGACGGGATACTCGAGGAAACGCCACCGACACGGTTCGGGACCGTGAGGCCCCGGGTTCAAATCCCGGGCCCCCGACCATGTCATGTCTCAGGACATCGCGGACACATGTCTCACGACATCGCGGACGAGTGTACGTCCGCCCAGCCGCTGGTAATCGCGGGAGGGGTCCAGGGTCAGCTCGCGGAGCAGCGTCCCTTCCTCGGTGACCACGCGGACGTGGTCGCCGGCGACGAGAAGGCGGACTGGGCGGTTTTTGTAGGCGAGACCGAGGCCGATGTGGCGGAGCCGACCAAGGTAGCGCAGGGTGACTCGACCGAAGCGGTCGACCTTGTCCTTTCGAACTCTGAAATGGGTCGGTGAATCAGCCTGGTGGGGTTTGGCTTTAAGGCGGGCGTCGAAGGCGAATAGAGGGGTCTTGCCGCCGTGGGCGCGGTGGGGTCGCTGCTGGTTGAAGTAGTCGCGGAAGACGTCGAGTTGCAGTTGCAGGTGAGTGAGCGATTGCGGAACCGCCTGCTTGGTCAGGTACCGCTTGAGGGTCTGATGGAAACGTTCGACCTTGCCGCAGGTCTGCGGGTGGTAGGGGGTGGGGTGGATACAGCGAATGCCTAGTCTCTCGAGCTCGGTCTCGATGATGACCTTGCCTCGGCGCGACTCGCCGCTGAACACCGCCGCGTTGTCGCTCAGCCAGGTCGCCGGAAAGCCATACGCCTCGGCCGCCTCATGGAAGGTCTGGACTACATCGGCGGCTTTGATGCTGGAGAAGCTGACCGATGCCAGGACGAGGCGGGAGTGGTCGTCGATCAGGTTGAGAATCTCGACTTCGCTACCGTCGGCGAGCAGCCAGTGGGTGGCGTCAGCCTGCCACATCTCATTTGGTAGCTCCGCCTCAAAGCGCTTGAATGAGGACCGCGGTCGCTTGTGGGGCTCGGGGACAATCAGGCCCCGGCGGCTCAGGATCCGCCAGATGGTGGCTCGCGAAGGCACTCTGTCCACGCGGCCGACCAAGTGGTGGGCGATGGTCAGCGCGCCGGCGTCGTAACCAGCAGCCATGAGCTCCTGGCGCAGCTCGAGGACAGCAGCCTGGACCTCCGGCCCGACCTGATGAGGGCAAGAGCGAGGGCGTCGAGATCCAGGCTCCAACGCCGGATAACCACCCTGACGGAAGCGCGCGACGAGCTCATTGATCCAGCTTCGCGACAGGCCATGGCTCCGAGCTAGCTCAGTTGGGCTCCGGCCCTCGAGGACCACCGCATCGACCACGTACCGCCCCAGGCCCATCGCGACACCCCCTCGATCTGGATGGTGTCCGCTATGTCCTGAGACATGCGAACCCTAGAAGCGTCCGCTATGTGGTGAACTCACACACCCGGCCCCCGACCACTTTTCGAATACGAAGTCGCGCTGCTTTCGCGGCTGATGTGACAACGTCGGTGTCACGTGTAGTAGTCGTGTAATAGTTTCGCGTTCCGGCTCATAGCTGGATGGCAACAGCTGCTGCCCTCGTCAAAGCGCTCACCCAGCGCCCTCAGGTGCGCGGAAAGTCAGTCGCGGTTCCCGAACGATCCACCGTGCTCTACGCGTCCATTTATGTGCTGGTCCGGCTCGTGATCAGCCTCGCAACGTTCGCGACCAGCTCGGACTCGGAGCGACGCGGCCGCGCTAACCGCGAGGCGAAAGAATCAAGCCGCGCTTACCAGACGCTCGCCTGATCGCTCGGTTTACGCCGTGACGGACTTTCTGCGCATCTCAGGGTCAGAACCGCTGCAGGACCAGCACGGATCGAGCGGCCGTCCGCACCACATCGCTGACGGCTCGCGTTTCTGGCTCGGGCTGCAGCCGCTCGGTATCGTAGAGAAGCCTCCAGGGACCGCCGTACTGCTTGGGCAGCGTCCACTTGACCTCCCGCGAATGGGCGTTGAACACCAGGAGAAACGAGTCATCAGAGAGAGGCTGCCCGCGTTCGTCGTGGCCCGGGATCCCTTTTCCGTTCAAAAAGACCCCCAGCGAGCGCTCATGTCCGGCTATCCAGTCCTTGTCGGTCATCACCTTTCCGCTCGGCTTGAACCAGCCAATATCCACAGTGCCGCGAATCCGGCGCCCCTGGAACCACCGGCGCCGGCGAAACACGGGGTGCTCGCGTCGCAGCCCGATCAGCCAGCGCGTCACCTCCAGCAGCTCCCCGTCGACCTGATCCCAGTTGACCCACGACAGCTCGTTGTCCTGGCAGTAAGCATTGTTGTTGCCCTTCTGCGTCCTGCCGAGCTCGTCACCCATGAGCAGCATCGGCACGCCCTGCGCGAGGAAAAGTGTGATCAGGCAGTTACGCTCCTGCTTCGCGCGCAACCTGATGACGGCGGGGTCGTCCGTCTCGCCCTCCACGCCGCAGTTCCACGAGCGGTTGTGCGATTCCCCGTCGGCGTTGTGCTCGCCGTTCGCCTCGTTGTGCTTCTCGTTGTAGGACACAAGATCCCGGAGGGTGAAGCCATCGTGCGCGGTAACAAAGTTGATGCTGGCCACCGGCCGGCGTGAGTCGTTCTGGTAGAGGTCGGAGCTGCCGGTGAGCCGCGACGCCAGCTCCGCGACGGTCGACGGGGCACCCCGCCAGAAGTCTCGCACCGCGTCTCTGAATCTGCCGTTCCATTCCGACCACAGGGCTGGAAAGTTTCCCACCTGGTAGCCACCCTCGCCGATGTCCCATGGCTCGGCGATGAGCTTGGCACGGCTCACGACGGGGTCCTGGTGAATGAGGTCGAAAAATGTCGAAAGCCTGTCGACCTCGTGAAACTCCCGGGCCAGCGTTGCCGCGAGGTCAAACCGGAAACCGTCGACATGCATCTCGGTGATCCAGTAGCGAAGCGAATCCATGATCAGCTGCAGCGTGTGCGGATGCTGCACATTGAGGCTATTGCCGGTGCCTGTGGTGTCGTAATAGAACTGCGTGTCGTCGGCGACGAGCCGGTAGTACGCTGCGTTGTCTATGCCGCGGAAACAGAGAGTCGGCCCGAGGTGGTTGCCCTCCGCGGTGTGGTTGTAGACGACGTCGAGGATGACTTCGATACCTGCATCGTGCAGCGTGCGGACCATGGCCTTGAACTCGTTGACCTGCTGTCCGATCTGGCCGCTGCTTGCGTATCCGTTATGCGGCGCAAAGAACCCGATCGTGTTGTATCCCCAGTAGTTGCGGAGCGACATGTCGAGCAATCGATGGTCCTGAACAAACTGGTGGATCGGCATGAGCTCGACAGCCGTGACGCCCAGCCTCTGCAGATGCTCAACCACGGTCGGATGCGCAAGACCGGCATACGTGCCGCGCAACTCCTCCTCCACATCTGGATGACATTGCGTCATTCCCTTCACGTGCGCTTCATAGATGATTGTTTCGTGCAGCGGGGTTTCAGGAGGACGGTCATTGCCCCACTCGAAATAGGGGTTGTGCACCACAGATCGGAAAACGTACGGAGCGCTGTCGGTGGTGTTGATGGAGCCCTCATTGCCGAGCTCATACGAGTAGCAGGCCGGGTTCCACTGGATCTCTCCCTCAATGGCGCGGGCGTACGGATCCAGCAGAAGCTTGCTTGGATTGCACCGCGCGCCTCGCTCGGGCGCATATGGACCTCTGACGCGGTACCCATAGCGCTGACCGGGCTCGATGTTGGGTAGGTACGCGTGCCAGGAGAAAGCGTCGACTTCCTCCAGGGGCACTCTACGTTCTTGTCCTTCGTCGTCGAAGAGACAGAGATCGACCGCTTCGGCGACCTCGCTGAAGAGCGCAAAGTTCGTCCCGGTCCCGTCGAAGTTGGCGCCTAGCGGATAGGCGCGGCCAGGCCAGACCTCGAGGTCATGCATGCTCAACGACCTCGACCTCGGTGCAGTCGGGCACGCACAGGTTCACGCGGACGACGACGCCGTCTCGCTCGAAAACGATTCGGTCCCCATCCACGCGCGCCTTGACTTCCTGAGCAACCGCCGGCATGCGGCGTCGCATGGCGATCAAGTCGCGGTGCCACCCGAGCATGCGTCGATGGTAAGGCTCGTCCAGCTCGTCCCATTTCAGCTTCGACTGCTCGAAGGTGCCTGGGTCTTGCGGGTCCGGCACCCTGTCTGGGCTCCAGCCGAAAGCGGCGAACTCGCGGCGCCGTCCTTCCGACACGGCCTTGCCCAGCACCGGGTCGGCGTGGGCGGTGAAGTAGAGGAAGGGCGTGCTCGCCGCCCATTCCTCTCCCTGGAACAACAGCGGCGTGAAGGGCGTCGTCAGGAGCAGCGCGGCCGCTGCTTTGACCCTGCCTTCGTCAACCAGCGCCGCGAGCCGGTCACCCGCGGCCCGGTTTCCCACCTGATCGTGGTTTTGAGCCGCGACCACGAAGGCGTTGGGAGGGACACCGGCCGGTTTGGCGCCGCGCACCTTCTGCCGGTGGCGTGACCACACGCCGTCGTAGACCCATCCCTGGCGCAGCGCCTTCGCGAGCATCCCCGGAGACGTGAAGTCCTCGTAATAGCCCGTGCGCTGGCCGGTCAACACGACGTGAAGCGCGTGATGCCAGTCGTCCGCCCACGCCGCGTCGAGTCCGTAGCCGCCCGCGTCGCGGGCGCGCACCAGGCGAGGGTCGTTGGCGTCAGTTTCGGCGAACAGCAGCGCCGACCTATGGAGCTCCGCCGACGCCGCATGCACTTCGGTGGCCAGCTGCTCGAGGATGTTCAGGGGCGAATCGTCGACGATCGCATGCACCGCGTCCAGGCGCAGGCCGTCGATGCGGTAATCGCGAATCCACATCAACGCGTTGTCCACGATGAAGCGGCGGACCTCGTCGCTGCCGTCTCCGTCGAAATTGAAAGGAGCCCCCCAGGCGGTCCGATGTCGATCGGTGAAGTAAGGGCCGAACTCGCCCAGGTGGTTGCCCACCGGGCCCGCGTGGTTATAGACGACGTCGAGAACGACTCCGAGACCGGCGGCATGACACCTGTCGACCAGGCGCTTGAGACCGGCCGGACCTCCATAGGCGTGGTGCGGAGCGAAGAAATCCACACCGTCATACCCCCACCCGCGATCGCCCGAGAACTCGGCGACCGGCATGAGCTCGATGGCATCGACCCCGAGCGAGACGAGGTGGGGGAGATGCTCGATCACGCTGTCGAAGGTGCCCGCGGACGTAAAGGTCCCGACGTGCAGCTCATAAAGGACGAGGCGGGACAGTGAGAGGCCGTTCCAGCTCGCGTCAGTCCAGGAGTGCAGCTCGTGATCGACCACCTCGGACAGGCCAAGCACACCGTCGGGTTGCGAAGCGGAGCGTGGGTCGGGCCGTGTCTTACCGCCGTCGACCGCAAAGCCATAACGCGTCCCTGGACCGGCCGCCGCATCGGCGCCTTCCCACCAGCCGCCTTCGAGCTCGGTCATTGGAACGCGACTCGCGCCGGACACGAGGTCGACGCGTTGTTTGCCGGGCGCCCAGACCCTGAACCGATGCATCGCGCCTAGCGAGATGCGGCGCGCCGCGCCAGGACGGCCACCGGAAACCGGCGCGTCAGCTCGGCGACCGGGACGCCAGGTCCGCCCTGCTGTACCTCGCCCGTCAGCAGACTTTCCCAGCTGCCGTCAGGGATGTCGGTCGCCGTGCCGGCCCAATCGCCGCCCAACCCGACCACGAGCCGGGGCACCACGACCAGCAGGCGATCGCGGACAAAGCCGACGGCGTGGCGCGCCTTGGCTCCGGATGCCAGGAGTGGCGTGTAGCTCGAGCTGCCGAGAAGATCGGGGTCAGTCCTGCGCCGCTCGAGGAGGCGGTTGATTAGCCACAGCTTCGGAGCGCCCTCGTCCGCCCGCGCCATGACGTCGCTCAATGCGGCACTGCGAATCTCCGACAGCAGGCTCGCGAGATGCTCAAAGTCCACCGGACGCCGGTTGTCCGGGTCGACGAGGCTCAGGTTCCACACTTCCGTGCCCTGGTACAGGTCGGGCACTCCCGGCGAGGTCATCAGGAGGGTGGTCTGGGCGAGCGACGCAAGCCGCCCCAGGGCCACCAGCTGGTGACGGCCGATGAACGACTCGAGGTCGCCCTTGAACTCAGCGTCCGCCATCACGCTGCCGGCGAATTGAGTCAACGCGTCCTCGAATGCCTGAACCGGGTTGATCCATGAGGTGTGGACCTTGGCTTCGCGGGCGGCTTTCTGGAGGAACCCCACCAGCCGTTGCTCATCGACCGGCCAGGCTCCGATCATCGTCTGGTACATGAGGTATTCGAGGTTTCGGTCGGGGAATCCCTGCGCCCGATGGCGCTCGTTGTGCTCGGCCCACCGCCGGACCGCTGCCTCCCACTCCGCCGGGATCTCCGACAAGAGGCTTGTCCTCGCTCGCACGTCGGCACTGCGCTTGGTGTCGTGGGTGGACAAGGTGAGCATCGTGGCCGGCCACTTCTCGGCGGTTTTGAGGCAGTGAGCGTGGAATGCCTCGACAGACCGGCCGAATAAGCCTGGATCGCCGCCGACCTCGTTGAGTGAGACGAGGCGGTTGTAGCGATAGAACGCTGTGTCCTCGACTCCTTTGGCGATCACCGCGGGCGTGACCTGCTGGAATCTCGCGGAGAACTCGGCCTCGTTGGCGCCTTCATGCTGCATGAGCAAAAGCTCGCCCACAAACGAAAGAAGCTCGGCGTCGATGTCCGGCCGGCGGCGCGTGGCTCCCTGAACGGCGATCGAAACCTGACGCCGGTCTTGTTCAGAGGGCGCCGAACCGTGACTGACGTAGGTCCTGTATACGTCCTGGCAAGCGGCGATCTCGCGGACAGCCTCCCGCAGCTCGCGGCGCGTGCGATCGCGGTG
>WNFC01005933.1_pt1 | contig 13425 bp, 8 predicted proteins | sample 5400541 | NCBI WGS metagenome assembly WNFC01 (sample SAMN13153342, study PRJNA577476) | soil metagenome | isolation source: 120 cm saprolite under Douglas fir tree site 2 hole 2 replicate 1 | place: USA:California | collected 2015-04-18
GCGGAATCTGCACACCCGGCATGTTGATGTCAGCGACCGCTCTGTTGGAGCACAATCCCAACCCGACTGAAGCCGAAGTGATGGACGCAATAGGCGGTGTCCTTTGCCGTTGTACGGGCTATCGAAAGATTGTTTCTGCGATCCTGACCGCGCACTCTGAGCCCGTCCCCGCACCCACCGCACATGCCGGCAGCGCCGTGGGACAACGGTTGGTTCGCCTCGACGGCCAACGCAAGGCCGACGGCGCCGAAATTTTTGGGGCTGACGAAATGCCAGCCGACGCGTTGCTCCTCCGCGTCATTCGCAGCCCCTATCACCGAGCCCGTTTCACCTTCAGAGACTTTCGCTCCTACCTCGAGGCGCACCCGGGCATTCACGCGATTTTTACCGCCAAGGACATTCCCGGTAAAAATTGTTTCGGCGTGATTCCACGCTTCGCCGATCAGCCCGTTTTTGCGGAAGGCGAAGCCCGATTTCGCGGCGAAGCCGTCGCCGCCGTTGTCGGCGAGGAGCAAGAGGTGGAGCGCCTCGATCTTGAACAATTTCCGCTCTCGTGGGACGAGCGCCCTGCGCTCATGGAGATCGACGAAGCCTTGCAACCCAGCGCGCCGCTGCTTCACTCAAACCGGCCCGGCAACGTGCTGGTCCGCGGCAGGGTGGTGCGCGGAAACGTCGAGAAGGCCCTTGCCCAAGCCGATGTCGTAGTGGAAGGCGAGTACGAAACCAGTTTCGTCGAACACGCCTGCATTGAGCCGGAAGCTGGTTTTGCGCGGCGAGTCGGCGATTGCATCGAAATCCAGGCTTGTACGCAGTCGCCTTACATGGACCGTGCCGATCTCGCGGCCATCCTTGCCCTTCCCGCCGACCGCGTTCGCATTATCCCCACTGCAGTGGGAGGCGGATTCGGCACCAAGCTCGATCTCTCCGTGCAGACCTTCATCGCACTGGCCGCCTGGCATCTCAACCTCCCCGTGAAGATGACTTACTCGCGCGTCGAGTCCATCATGAGCACGACCAAGCGGCATCCAGCCCGCATTCGCGCGCGCGCCGGCGCGAGCAAGGATGGCAAGCTGCTCGCCATGGATCTCACCGCCGACTTCAACACTGGAGCCTATGCTTCGTGGGGACCGACGGTGGCGGCCCGCGTTCCTGTCCATGGCTCCGGCCCCTATCGTGTGCCGCATTATCGCGCGCTCACCCGTGCAGTCCACACGCATCTCGTGCCTGCGGGAGCGTTTCGCGGTTTCGGCGTGCCCCAGGGAACGATCGCGCAGGAGCAACTCTACGACGACCTTGCGGATCGGCTCGGGATGGATCGCCTCGAATTCCGGATCCTGAATGCCCTCGACGATGATTCTCCAACCGTGACCGGACAGGTGCTCGGAGAAGGAGTTGGCATTCGCGAATGTTTTGAAGCGTTGCGGCCACGTTGGAATACGGCTCGCGCGGAAGCGGCTGAGTTTAACCGCACGACCAGCACCCCACTACGCCGAGGCGTTGGCGTCGCCGGCATGTGGTACGGATGCGGGAACACTTCCCTCTCGAATCCGTCCACCATCCGCATCGGCCTCAAGCGCGATGCGCGGATTGTGCTGCACCAGGGCGCGGTGGATATCGGTCAGGGCTCGAACACGATCGTTACGCAAATTTGCGCCGACGCTCTTGGCGCGCCCGTCGACCAATTCGATTTGCTTTCCGGAGATACCGCCATTACGCCTGACTGCGGGAAGACCTCCGCATCGCGCCAGACGTTTGTAACCGGGAAGGCGGCATACATGGCTGGGAGAGCCATGCGCCAAATTCTCTTACGCATGGCCGGCGCCTGTGATTGCGCGTCCCTCGAATTTCGCGATGGAAGTGTGATCGCCGTCGACAACGGCAAGACTCTCCCGATCAACCTTGCCGATCTGCCCCTCGACGAGCACGGGTACGTCTTGACGCAGGAAACCACATTCGATCCTCCGACCAGCCCGCTCGACGAGAATGGTCAAGGGAATCCGTATGCCGTGTACGGTTTCGGCGCGCATCTGGCCGAGGTGCAGGTGGATATCGAACTCGGAACCGTGCGCGTGCTCCGGATTACGGCGGCCCATGATGTCGGACGGGCCATCAATCCCACTCTGATTGAGGGTCAGGTCGAAGGCGGTGCCGCACAAGGATTGGGCATGGCGCTCATGGAAGAGTTCACTCCCGGCAAAGGCGAGAATCTGCACGACTACCTGATTCCCACGGCGGGCGACATGCCTCCGGTAGAAACTATACTGATCGAAAAGCGTTCGTCCGTCGGTCCCTTCGGCGCCAAGGGAATCGGGGAGCAAGCGGTGATCCCGACTGCGCCCGCCATCCTCAACGCGATTCATGACGCCGTCGGCGTTCGCATTCGCAAAGTGCCCGCAACCCCTGATCGGATTCGTGCCGCCATTCTGGCCGCGCGCGGGCTCGGAGACCCTCGTGGGTGATGACGACACCATCCGCTGTGACGCTTGCCCGGTCCTGTGCTACATCAAGCCTGGCCGGACCGGATCGTGCGACCGCTACGCCAATCACGATGGAAAGCTGGTTCGTCTCGATCCCCATGTGCTGCTCGATCAGGCGGTTTCGCGCGGAGAGTCTGTCGTCCCCTTCCTGGAACACAGTCAAGACTGGAACGGTAACCTCGTCAATCAAGCCGGAACATTCGTGACCGCCATCGGAGCGGGCACCACCTATCCTGATTACAAACCGGCTCCTTTCATCATCTCCTCCTCCATCAACGACGTGGACATGGTGACGGTCGTGACCGAGGGCATCTTCAGTTACTGCGGCGTCAAAGTGAAGATCGATACCGATCGCTATCTCGGACCCGAAACCAACACCGTGCGCGCCCAGGGCGAAGCCGTCGGCCACGTGACCACTAGCGAATACGGCTCCCAGATGCTCTCGCTCGGCGGCGTTCGCCACCTTACCGGCGGAAGCCGCAAGGAAGGCACCGTTACCTGTCAAACTCTGCTCGATTTATGCAACGGAAAGCCGGCGGAACTGCAAATCGATGGCGGCGCGTCGATCGTGGTGCAATCCGGACAACCTCCCATCGTCGATGGTGTGCGCGAAGAGCGAATGCGCGTCGGGTGTGGTTCGGCGGCGATCGGAATGTTCGCCAAGCAGTGGTTTGGCAAGGTGGATGAAGTCGTGGTCGTCGACGATCACATCACCGGCGTTCTCTCACAGCACCAGGCCGGCAAGTTGCTCGGCGTGCCCGAGACCGGCATTCGACTGAAGGGCCGACGCTCCACGCCGGGCCGATATTTTCAGGTAGCGGAGCCGGGCACCGCATGGGGTGGAACAAATCTCGATGACCCACGCTCCATCCTGAAACGTTTCGATCCGAAATCCGCCTGGCCCGGACTGCACTTGTTAATGGTAAGCACCACGGGCGAGCACTCGGCCTACTACGAGCTCGATGACAACCTCGAGCTCGTCGAAAAACTTCTTCCCCGCGCTCTGCAAGAGTCTGTCGCAAGGATTCGAGAGAACTGTGAGCCCGCGCTCTCGACCGTTCTCTTCATGGGCGGTGCCGGAGGCTCCTTGCGTGCCGGGGTCACAGAAAACCCGGTTCGTCTCACGCACTCCGTCAAGGACGCTCTCACGCGGATCACCTGCGGCGGTGCGCCGGCCTATGTCTGGCCCGGCGGCGGCATCACCTTCATGGTAGACGTCAGCCGCATGCCGGCGAATGCCTTCGGCTATGTGCCGACACCGGCGATTGTCGCCCCCATCGAGTTCACGTTGAAGCTTGCCGACTACGCAACCCTCGGCGGACACATGGATCACGTGCGTCCTCTCGCCTCTATCACGTCCGGCGAGGACCGCCAGCGCCGCATCGCACATCCCGAAAATCCCTGGCCGCTGGAACCCGCAAAAGGTCCGAGGCGCGCGGAATGAGAGTGCCTCCGCAAATTCGCTGGCTGCCCGATGGCAGGCGCCTCCATCTGAGCGACGGCCCCATCGATCTGATAGTGGAAGCTTTCGGGGATCAAGACCAAATTCAGACCGCGTATCGCGCAGCCGCGACTCGCTTCGTCACTGTTCTTGACGAGCTCTGCCAGGAACTCCCACTCTTGCGCAAGCCCATGCTTTTGGATTCAGTTCTCCCCACGGGCGTCGTAGCGCGGCGTATGGCCGACGCCGTCGCTCCCTTCGCTCAGCGCTGCTTCATCACTCCCATGGCTGCGGTGGCCGGCGCTGTGGCCGAAGAGATCCTCGCCGCGATGACCTCCGCCTCATACTTGACTCGCGCGTATGTGAACAACGGCGGCGACATCGCCTTCCACCTCGCTTCCGGTCAACAGTTTGTGGCCGGCATGATCGAACGTCCCGACCGTCCTTCCCTCCTCGGCACAGTCACTTTGCGGTCCGATCAGCCGAGCCGCGGCATCGCGACCAGTGGATGGCGAGGACGCAGTTTTTCTCTCGGCATCGCAGACGCCGTCACCGTTTTGGCCCGCAGTGCGTCGCTCGCGGACGCAGTCGGCACCGTCATTGCCAATGCCGTGGACTTGCCCGGCCACCCCGGCATCGTGCGCCAACCAGCCTGCGAGCTTGCGCCTGACAGTGACTTGGGCAGCATCCCCGTAACGCGTTCTGTCGGCGAACTGGCCGAAGACGAAATTCAGAAAGCTCTTGATTCCGGTGCGCACGTCGCCGAAGAGCTGCTGGCAAGTGACCTGATCTCATCCGCTGCGCTCAGTCTTCAAAGCCATTCGCGCATCGTCAGTTCACCGCAGCATCACACTCTCCACTCTGAGTCCTGGAGCCTTCTTCATGCCTGAGGTCCGTGTCAGGAAAAAGCTCATTCTTCTGGAAGAGATCTTCCATGAAGGCGGCCCGGTGGCCGCCGTACCCCAGCGGCGGGGAGCCACGCTCGCCGTCATTCACAATCCGTTTGCCGGTACGTACGTCGAAAACATCGCGGAGTTCATGGAAGACCTGAAGCCCTTCGGCCTCTCGATGGCGCAATCGCTCATCGCTGCCCTCGGCGGCAACCCGCGCGTCGTCGAAGGCTACGGCAAGGGCGCAATCGTCGGCACCGCCGGCGAGCTCGAACACGGCGCGCTCTGGCATGTTCCCGGCGGCTATGCCATGCGCGACCTTCTGGGCGGAGCCAAGGCCATCGTCCCCTCCACCAAAAAGGTTGGCGCGCCGGGCACTCGGCTCGACGTTCCAGTCACTCACATCAACGCCTCCTACGTCCGCAGCCACTTCGACGCCATGGAGGTCGGCATCAATGACGCTCCGCGCGCCGATGAGATCCTGCTGGCCCTCGTCATGACCACGGGACCGCGCATTCACGCGCGCGTGGGTGGACTCAAGGCTTCCGAAATCAAAGGAGAGGACGGACTCAGATGAAGGCAAAGATTCGCAAGATCGCGGTATTTCTCGAAGAGACGCTCAGCGAAATGGGCCGCACCGTCGATCCTCCCTCCCGTCGCGCCGCCGCGGCCGCCGTTATCGAGAATCCGTATGCGGGCCGATACGTCGAGGACCTGTCGGAATTGATGGATATTGGAGAAGAACTCGGCGAATTACTCACACAGAAAGCCGTGGCCGCGCTCGGCATTCCGGCCAGCACTGCCGAAAGCTACGGCAAGGCGGCCGCCGTCGGAGAGAATGGAGAACTGGAGCACGCTGCCGCCATTTTGCATCCCAAGCTGGGTACGCCGGTGCGCCGTGTGCTCGGCAAGGGCGCGGCGCTGATTCCGTCGTCGAAGAAACGCGGGCCTTGCGGCGTGTGCCTTGATATCCCGCTCGGCCACAAGGACGCCGCCTTTGTCCGCAGCCATTTTGACGGCATGGAAGTGCGCATCAACGATGCTCCCCGTGCTAACGAAATCCTGGTCGCGATCGCTGTCACCGACAGTGGGCGTCCTCTCCCGCGGGTCGGAGGTTTGACCAAATCCCAGATCAAGGGCGAAGACGGTTTGCGCTGAGCCAAGGCTCTTGCAGGCTGAGGAAAAACTGGGCTTTGATTTTGCTTTGAAAGGGCGCGGCTTGAAGCCGCGCCGTAAGTGCCGAAAATCAACTGTGGCTTCAAGCCGCTGAGGGCGTCCTCAGCCTGCAATGCCACTTTTTCAGCACCTGCTAAGCTGACACAACTTCTGGTATGGTCGTTGCCGGTGGCGTATTCCGGCTGCGCTGCACGCTGACCAGCCCGTCCACCACCACCATCCCGATCCCGGGCAAATCTCCCACCTGAATGCTCTCCAGCAAATTCTTCCCGGCGGAATGCTGGGCCTTGTCCATCAGCACGAACGTGGCCGCGCGTCCCGGAGCTACCAGCCCGCCGTCCAGCTTTCGGATCTTGGCAGTGTTCCCCGTTGCAAAGCACAGTGCGACCTCCGCAGGAACTTCCCCCAACGCTGCCAGCATGGAAATCATCCGCAAAATTCCCAACGGCTGCACTCCCGATCCCGCCGGAGAATCCGTCCCGAGTATCACGCGATCCAGTTGCTTCAACTCCTTCGCGGTGCGCAGCGTGAGCAAGGCCGCCTTCTCGTTTCCGTTATGCACGATCTCCAGCGCCCGCGTGGACTTCTCGCAGAGCGCCACGATCTGATCGCCGGGCAGCGCCGTGTGCCCGCCATTGATGTGCCCGATGACATCCGCATCCGTCTCCAACACCATGTCCTTATCGATCAGACTCGATCCCGGGATCGACGGCCCTCCGGTGTGAATCGTGCTCTGGATACCATACTTCCGCGCCCACAAAACCATCTGCCGCGCTGTCTTCCCGTCCTTCACGCTACCCAGCCCGACTTCCCCCAGGATGGTTACGCCCGCCGCCGCGAGCTCTTTGAAATCCTCTTCGACCATGCCGTGCTCGATCACCGGCGCTCCGCCATGAACCCTCACTCCACCCGGCCGGAACGCCGTGAATATTCGCTGCGCAAATACCGCCATCGCCTTGACGCCCACCACGTCCCGCGGCCGCCCCGGCGTGTGCACCTCGCCGGCAGACACCATCGTGGTCACCCCGCCGTGCAGATAGCTGTCGATCCAGCCGAGTTGGTTCTGGCGCGGTGTCCAATCCCCCGCGACCGGATGCACGTGACTGTCAATCAATCCCGGCGCCAGCGTCGTTCCCTTCGCATCGATCGTAGTGGTCGCCCCTGCGACATCAACGTCCCCCTGTTTGCCCACCGCTGTGATCTTTCCACCCACGGCCACCACGGTGTCGGCATCCAGAATCGGCTCTCGTAGATCTCCCGAGAGCAGCAACCCAATGTTGCGGATGACCAGCTTGTTTGCACCGCCAGCAGGCTTTGCGTTCGCCATGATGAGAGGACCCTTCGAGACCAGAGTGTCGCAGACGCGGTTCGCGCCGCTGAAAGTGGCATTGCAGGCTGAGGGCGCCCTCAGCGGCTGAAGCCGCGGTTGACTTTCGGCATTTACGGCGCGGCTTGAAGCCGCGCCCTTTCAAAGCAAAATCAACAGTCGAGTCTTTCCGCAGCCCGCTAGTATACAAATTTTTCGCCGAAGGTCTTCCAAGTCAATTTCCTACCCGTTCCGAAGCCTCGAACGCGGCTTCCCCCGCCCTTGAAATTTGGATGCGAGCCGGATAAGCTCGAACCGCTGAACTCACCGGGGCAAACACTTTGCGAGACGACGTCATCTTCTGGGAAGTGGATACTCAAGCCGACTTCATGCTGCCCCACGGAAAGCTTTACGTCCCAGGGGCCGAACGCCTTTTGCCCAATATCCGTCGCCTTACGGACGCCGCCCGTCACGGCCAAGTCTTTCTGGTTTCGCACGGCTGCTTTCATACCGTTGACGACCCTGAGTTCAAACTATTCCCGCCGCACTGCATCGAGGGAACCGACGGCGCGAAGTATGTACCCGAGGCTCTCACCGACCAAGTCGCGGTCGTCCCCAACCGTGAGTCGGCGAGCCTGCCCGACGACCTCTCGCAGTTCCAACAGGTTCTGCTTCAGAAGCAGACGCTCGACATCTTCGAGAGCCGCCACGCTGAGGCGCTGGTACAGCGCCTTCCTTGCACCGCGGAAATTGCCGTCTTCGGCGTGGTCACGGAGTACTGCGTGCGTTTCGCAGCCAAAGGCTTGCTGCAGCGCGGGCGGCGCGTCTGCATCGTTCGCGATGCGATCGAGACTTTGAATCCCGAGGAAGGCCGGAAGGCCCTCGACGAACTCCAATCGCTGGGTGCGAGGCTTGTCTCCACCGAGCAGGTGCTGGCCCAATTGCAGTCCCCGGCCGCCTGAGCCCTCACATCGGCCGATCGGATGCCGCGATATACTTGGGCATTGCCAACTTTGAACGCAATGTCCTTTCTCGACCCGGTGTGAAGCGGAACCGTCTTGAAATTCCTTGGGATGCGATCAATTCGTCCGGCTAGGATTTCCTCCGTGCACTCTGACCGGCTGCCGAGATCCGGAGTCTACGGTAACTTGCGATCCTTCGCTTCAACCTACGAAACCTTCCAGGCCGCAGCCACGGTGTTGGCGCTCTGGCTGATCTTGTGTCCCGTAGCCTTGCCCCAGAGCCAACCGTTACTGGCGCTCATTCGCGAAGGCCAACAAGCTCTGCAGGCAGACGACTTTGCCCGCGCGGCGAGTTATTTCGAGCGGGCTAGGCAGCTTGCCCCGGAGAATCTCGAAGTCAACCGCGGGCTGTTGCTCAGCTATCTTCAGCTTGGCCGCCTCGATGAGGCGCAAAGCACAGGCCAGGCTGCCGTAGTGCGTTGGCCGAAGGATGCCCAACTGCAACACTGGCTAGGGTTGGTTTACTTCAAGAAAGCGCAGAACTCAACCGCGTTGACGTGGTTGCAACGCTCTGAAAATCTGGATAGCACGCAGTATGACGTTCACTTCGATCTTGCACTCGTGCTGCTCTCGGACGCCAACTTTTCACAAGCGGCGAGTGAGTTAGAAAAGGCAATCAAGCTCGACCCCAAGGCCGCACTTGCCCATGTACTGTTGGGGCGGACCTATCAGAATACGAACCGTACTGTGCAAGCCATCGAACAATTTCAGCTCGCTCTGCGCCTGGATCCCGGCATTTCACTGGGCCACTATCACCTGGGCTTTGCATACGCCAGTCTCGGGCGCAACCAGGAGGCGATCGTCGAGTACGAGAAAGAACCGCAGCACTCGGTCAACAGTCCCACGGTCCTCTATCAGCTCGGACATTGTCAGTTGGAAGCGGGGGATGGGAGGTCGGCGATCGAACATTTGCAGAGGGCCGCGGAGCTCGATCCTAAAAATCCGGACGCGCCCTATGACCTGGGCAAGGCGCTCTTGCTTCAAGGGGAGACGCAGGACGCGCTGCTCTGGCTGCGGAGGGCGGTCGAATTGAGGCCCGCGAATCCGAGTCCTCACTATCAACTGGCGCGGGCGCTCCAAAAGACCGGCAAGAAAGAGGAGGGCGAGCAAGAGCTCGCGACTTTCGTCGCACTGAAGAAAGCCCAGCCCGCGACAGGAGGAATGGCGGCAGGGGCGGTTCCGTGATGCGGAAGCTCTCCTGGCTCAAGTTAGCGTCCGCTGCGGTGGGGATGGCTGCCACCGTTTTGCTCCCCAGCTTCGTATTGCCGCAATCGACGGTTTCGAAAGTGGCACCAGCTTTCGGATCGTCATCACGCGCCCAAGAACCTTCGTCCACATCCAGGGTCTCTTTCACCGACATCACGCGCGCTGCCGGAATTGAATTCCATCTTACCTGCGGTGGACCCGAAAAACGATACATCCTGGAGTCCATGTGCGGCGGCGTTGCCGTGTTCGACTATGACGGCGACGGGTGGATGGACATCTTTCTGGTCAATGGTTCTACACTCGAAGACCTGAAAGCAGGCAAGTGTCATCCGGGCAAGCTCTACCATAACAACCACGACGGCACATTCACCGACGTGACCGCGAAATCAGGAATCAATCATTGCGGCTGGGGATTCGGAGTCGCGGTCGGCGACTACGACAACGACGGCAAAGAAGACCTCTACATTACCTATCTCGACGGCGCCGTGCTGTATCACAACAACGGGGACGGAACCTTCACCGATGTGACCGCTAAAGCTGGAGTTGGCAACGCCGGGCATTGGGGCACGAGCGCAGCATTTGGCGACTATGACAATGACGGCTATCTCGACCTGTACGTGGCCAACTACGTCGATCTGGATCTCAACCATCTGCCGGAATTCGGCCAGGGACCATTCTGCCAGTATCGCGGAATCCCCGTCTCCTGCGGCCCGCGCGGACTGAAGGGCGGACGGGATCGCCTGTACCACAACAACGGGGACGGCACATTCACCGACGTAACCGAAAAACTCAAAATCGATGCTAATTCCTACTACGGCCTCGGCGTGCTGTGGCTCGATTACGACCTCGACGGTTGTCTAGATCTGTACGTGGCCGACGATTCAACTCCGAGCACGCTTTATCACGGTGACTGCAAGGGCGGCTTCACCGAAGTGGGGGTCCAGGCTGGCGTGGCCTACAGCGGCGACGGGCGGGAGCAGGCCGGGATGGGGATCGACTCCGCGGACTATGACAACGATGGCTGGCCGGACATCGCCAAGGCGAATTTCTCCGATGACGCCAACAATCTGTTTCACAACGATCACTCAGGTGAGTTCACGGATTTAGCCGGCCCCGCAAACTTTGGACCGGTAAGCATTCCTTTCCTTGGCTTTGGGGTTAAGTTCCTCGACCTCGACAATGATGGATGGAAGGATGTCTTTGTCGCAAATGGCCATGTGAATCCGCAGGTCGATCAACATTCCTTTGGTGTGACCTATGCTGAACGACCGCTGCTCTTCCGCAATCTGAAGAACGGAAAGTTCGAAGAGATTGGAAAGCAAGCCGGAGCGTCGATGGCCCGCCATGACGTAGCCCGCGGGGCCGCCTCAGCCGACTTCTTCAATGACGGAAGCGAGGACCTGCTGGTCAGCGTGCTTGACGGTTCTCCGCTTCTACTCCGCAACAAGACAGCCCCAACCGGGCACTGGCTGCGCATTAAGACTATCGGAGTTCATTCGAACCGCGATGGCTTCGGCTCCCGAGTGGAGCTCAAGGCTGGCGGATTAACGCAAACTGCCGAAGTTCGCGCCAATTCCAGCTTCGAGTCGGCCAGCGATCCCCGTGTGCACTTCGGCTTGGGTCAGGCGACCCAGGCAGATTCCATCGTCATCCGCTGGCCATCCGGCACCGTCGACCGCCTCGGCCCCCAAGCTGCCGACCAGGAAATCGTCGTGGAAGAGGGCAAGGGCGTGGTTGCAAGGCACGGCAGCACAACTCCCAAACAAATTCGGCTCAAGCTGGGTTCGCCCCGCTCCAAACGTCTGCCGAGATAGCAAAGTTTCGATTCGCAGGATCAGTTAAATCCTTATTTGATCTCGCCTTCCCGGGGAATCAGCCTGCACAAGTACCCGATCGCAGCCCGTTGATGTTAGTAAACTATTGATAATATTGCAGTAAGTCGACTTCAGGCTCCCTCAGTCCCGTCCGTTGCCGTCCCCGGTCTTGTCGGAATTCCTTCTCATAAGGTTGGGAGGTTTCTAGGGGCAGCGCCAATAATACGAAAACACTAAACATTTCTTGACAGTTCATATAAACAGAGCGCAGAATTCCGTCCGCCTCACAATTACGTGTGATTTCGTTCACATGGCGTGCATTCGTTGGAGTGAAGATTTTCTCAACAGATTCGTTCGGGCAGTAAGGTCGCTGCATTTCTCGAACACTATTTTGCCTGGGAGAAGCCAATGACGAAGCTGCGTTTTTGCTCGATTTCGCTGTGCGTCCTCTTGTTTGCCCTGACTGCGGTAGCCCAAGTTCAAAACGGTCAATTCGAGGGCACCGTAACTGATCCTTCCGGCGCGGCCGTGCCCAAGGCCAAGGTGACGATCACTAACCAGGCGACCAACTTGTCCGTCGGAGTCACCACGAACCAGAACGGTCTCTACACCGCGAGAGAACTCCCCGTCGGTACCTACACGATCAAAGTTGAAGCACCGGGTTTCAAGACCTTCAGCGACGTTGGCGTAGCGCTGAACGCCGGCGCCATCGCCCACGTCGACGCAAAAATGGAGTTGGGCCAGGCCCACGAGGTGGTTGAGGTTACCGGCCAGGAAGTGGCCGTGCAAACTGACGATGCCAAGTTGTCTTCTACGATTAGTTCCGCGCAGATTTCCAACCTTCCACTAAACGGCCGTAACGTTTTCGACCTGATGCAACTCAGTGCCGGGGCCGTCAACGTCGCGGGGGTTGACTTTGAAAACGGTCACAACACCGTGGTGAACGGCGTGCGCGAAGACTTCAACGGCTTCCTGATCAACGGCGTTTCCAACAAAGGACTGAGCGGGGGCAACGTCAACACCCCGATTCAGGATACGGTTGAAGAATTCCAGCAATTGGGGCTGAACATGTCGGCGCAGTACGGCAATAGTGCCGGCAGCACGGTCAACCTGGTGACCAAATCGGGCACCAACCAGCTCCACGGCAGCGTGTGGGAGTATCTCCGAAATGACGCCGCCAATGCCAACGACTTTTTTCTAAACCAACAAAATGTGAAAAGGCCAGCGCTTCGCTGGAACCAGTTTGGCTTCACCCTGGGCGGACCGATTCAGAAAGACAAGTTATTTTTCTTCGGATCCTACCAGGGAAGCCGTTTCACTACCGTAGGCACTCCGTCGCCGGTTGTCGTCGAATCGCAGGACTGGCGGAATGCGGTCATACAGGCGGACAAGAACACCGGTACGCAATCAGTCGCGGCGCTGCTTTATGGCACATTCACCCCGAGCGTGGCTGGAACTCCGTCCGTCACGATGGACGCTTACGTGCTTGGTGGACTATCTTCTTCCGGGTTGACAAGCTACGAGGGCTACAACTGCCCAGACAACACCAGCGCTGCCATTGCGGCAAGGTTTCAGTCTATCTTAGGTGTGCTGCCGACTGACAACTATTCCGGGTGCCCAACTTACGTCAAGAATGGCCCACCCGCGCCACAGTCGGGCACGATCGGCCGGACTGCCACTGGTTCTACCTTGGCGCTCCAGAACACGAGCGTAGCCCTCTTCAAATCGCAAACCGGTAGCGGCATCAACCAAAACTTATTCAACGGCAACGAGGCTACGTTGCGCCTGGATTACAACTGGAATACCAACAACCGCCTCTCAGTGAATTATAACGACGCGCGGACTACCGACGGCTTCGGTCCCTGTTCAAGCTCCTGTATGCGCGGGTTTACCAACCCGATTAAGGGCCGGACCCCTAACGGGCAATTTAGCTATATCCATACCTTCAGCCCGGCCATTTTGAATGACTTCCGGGCTGGTTACACGCAGAACGTAGGCTTGATCAATACCTCCCAAGGCGGGATTCCCTCCACGGCCTTTGACGACGGGGCTGTTGGATTTGGTTCGTACAGCGGGTACCCGCAGTTCTTCAA
>WNFC01020862.1_pt1 | contig 13424 bp, 19 predicted proteins | sample 5400541 | NCBI WGS metagenome assembly WNFC01 (sample SAMN13153342, study PRJNA577476) | soil metagenome | isolation source: 120 cm saprolite under Douglas fir tree site 2 hole 2 replicate 1 | place: USA:California | collected 2015-04-18
TGACGTTGATGCCCCGGTTGCGAAAGACGACATTTGCCCGGATCATGGCGCGCTCCCACTCAATCGCCGCATGAGTAGCGAGCGTGGTCGCGGCAGCGACGGCGAGAATAGAGCCGAGCAGCACGTCGGCGGAGACGGAAGCCAGATTCTGCTGGGCAGCGGCGAGTTGCTTGGCGGCGGCGGCTTGCTGGGCGGTGCTGACAGCCAGCGCTTGCGAGGCCGCTGCTGTCTGAACCAGTCCCCGCGCGTACTGCGCCTGACCGACGAGGCGCAGGACGGTGACCAGGCTGTTAGTTATCGTTGCCATGGCAGCGCCGCTCCTGGTTGATCCCAGTCGATATCGCCGGAACTGGCCGGCTTCCGCTCTTTCATGGCGTCGGCGTAGGCGATCATGGCTGCCATCAACTCGCTCGTGGGAATGTGGATCAGCTCACAGGGGAGACGGTGGAGTTGGTCGATACACCAGACCTTGAGGTTGCGGCTGAGGCGTCCCTGGGGGCTGGCGTAAAATCCTCGAGGGCGGCTACCTCCTCATCCGCCAGGCTGTTCACCCGCTCGATGGCGGCAATAAGACGATCCCAGTCCCGACCACGCAACTTCTGGATGACCGGAATGTCCGTCATCTCGAAGACCCGAGCTGCCTCGGCGGTGGGGCCCGTATAGCAGGACACCACAACCTGCCAGAGGAGCACGCTGCCGCTGTCGATGCTAGGCACACCCCCAGGGCCGGAGGGCCGCTGCGACCGCTCCAACACGAACAACTTGTCGGAGGCCATCATCTCCTTGACGCAGATCCGACCGCCGTCGAGCGTGACCCACTCCGAGGCGCGCTGGTCCGGATGCGCCTCACGCGGATTGAAGATCAGTGTTTCGGTTTCGCTCATGGAAGGGCGCTGCTTCCCGGCGCGCCGTTGCCGCGGATCTCCGCTTCTTGCTCCACCATCGCCATCGGTGCGGCCCAATGAGCGCGCACGAGATAACCGTTGGCAGTAAAGATCGAGGTCGGTGTCGTGGTGCGGCCAGCGACAAAGCTCACCGGCACGATATCCGCCGTGCCACCGGCGATGGCTCCGGCTGTGCCTTTGTAGGCCGAGAGATAACTCGTGGCGCCGCTATCGAAGTAGCCCTTCACCCGGGCCGTCCACATGTATTTCAGCGGTACCGGTACGTCCCAAAAGTCGCCATGCGCCGTCGCGTCCGCGAACTCGGTGTGGATCTCCATCTCCCAGTCGAAGACATTCAGGGTCCCGATCCCGGCGAAGGTGCAGACGGCATAGCGCCCATGGATGCGAGTGAGCTGGCCCGGCGCGGCAGGAGGAGTGTAGGGCATGGGCTAGACCACCGTGACCACGGAGCCGTCGACCTGGATCTCTAACTCATCCGTCACTATGCCGTCACGGGCAACATGGAGCTGGGAGCGCATGATATAGCCGTGACCCAGCACCTGACTCGTCGTGGACTGATCAGTATCAAGAGTAAAGAGCGCGAAGTTCACCGGCGTGCCGGCACCCGCCGCGCCGACTAGATCGGCATTCATCGGCACCGTCAAGGGGCTACCGAGCGTCAGGAAGCTCTGCACGCGCGCCCGACCTGAACCGACATTGGGGACGTAGCGCATGAAGGGCTCGCCCTTGATCGAGCATTCGGCCAGGTCCTGGGTTTCCTCGAACTCCCACGAATAGGAGTCGGCCAACTTCGTCGTGGACTGGGCCAGATAGATAGAGCCGTTCTTCCCGGTTAGGCGCGGAGGCATGGGCTACTCCGGTCCTTCCGAGAAGATCCGAAGTTGCATTCGGCTGAAGGCTTCCGGCATCTCGTCTTTGAGCTGCGCCATGGTATCGTCTTGCCAGTGAGCGGTTCGTGCAGGGTTGATCTGCCGCCGGCCCGGCTTGTTGGCTTCGTGCCGGGGTTCGGCATAGCTTGCCGTGTTTACCAGCGCGAAGCTATCCGAGGATTCTTCGACCAGCTCCTCAGAGAGAAGCAAGTTTCCCGTCTGTATCCACTTCGGCCGCCCGCTTTTACTGAAGTCCGGTGGCTTGCTGTAAATCTCATTCCGCATCTTGATCCGGGAGAGTTGGACCGCCTTCTGGCCGAAACGGCGCAACTCGTTTCGCATCGCCGGCCCGTGCCGCTCAACGCGCGTTTTCCAGACCAACGCCAACTCTTCGGCAGTCACCGGCGAACTGTCCCTATATCACTAACCGAAAGCCCCCTTGCAAAGTCAAGCTGTTCCGAGTACTGCTCGCTCATCGTTTCGAGATCCTGTTCCTCGGCGCGATCGATGCCGGTCGTCACGAGGAACAGCGGCAGCGCGAAGGCGCGCGTCCCGCCGATCTCGGGCGTCACCCACAGGTCGAGCGCCGCAATGGCCCGCTCGCCCCAATCGGTCTCGATCAGCGTTTGAAACGCCGGGCTGTCCTCCTGCACATACGGGAAGTGCGTGCCTTGTGTTTTCAGGCTCTTCAGGGTTGCTGACAGCTTCTCCAGCGTCAGGTAAATCTGCCCCTCTTCCTGCAGCACCGGCGCCCAGACAGGGGTCAGCAGGTTGTAGAACTGCGTGCCCATATGGCCCTGCATCCAGGCGTCCGCCCGGTCTCTGAACCGGGTCACAAAGGCGTCAAGGGTCGGCTGATCCGGCATGTTAAAGAGGCTCGGAGTCAACCCCGCTGTTTCCTCGACCAGTGATACAGCGACAGGAAGAGGCATCTCATCCCTCTACGTGGGCACAACGATGCCGAAGATGGAGCCGCCGGGTAAGGTGTTCGGCAGCGTGCCGGTGCCAGTGATCGTCACGTCGAACACGTCCCGCTGTGCCACCGTGAACGGGCCCGTCGCCAGTGTCAGCACGTACGGCACATAAGCCGTGATCGCGGTGCCGCCGGTGGCCTTGGTGGTATTCGTGCCGGCCGGACTGGTCGCCAGGAACTGGGTTGTGCCCGCACCGTTGGTGCCCTTGTCAGTGATTGCCACCGTGATGTAGTTGGTATCGGAAGCCACTAATCCCACCGGGAACCGCAGCTCCAGGGCCGTCAGCGTGCCACCGCGGCCCGGGCAGACTAACTGCTCGGTCGCGCCCGCCGCGGTCGGGATCGTGATCAGCGAAGCGCTGAAGCGATAGGCGTCCGGCTGCGGCGCCACGCCCGAAAGAATGTTGAAGTCGACCACGCCAACGGAGGCGCTCTTGACCGCAACCCTCCCCACGACCTGATAGTAGCCGGCCGTGGCCGAGGGCGTCGTCATCGTGTAGCCGCCGGCCGTGGTGCCAAGGTACACGGGATCGCCGGCGGTCGCGGCATTCGTGTTCTGCGCGGTGAGTGAGAAGTGCAGGCCCACGGGGCCGGCGCTGCCGTTGGTGATCGCGGCCAGGGTGACGAACTGCGCGCCCGTATAGCGCCCCGAGGCTACCGCAAGATCAATCTGCGGCATCGCGTGTGTGACGTTCCAACCAGAGACATACACCAGCTTGCCGACCGCGATATCCGAGCCGGAGGCGTTCCAGACCTGCATCCCGAGTTGATCAGGCGTGATCTGTCCCTGCGCAATCGAGGTCGACGGCAGCTTGAAGGCAGGCGACAGGTCCGTCTGATCGAGATAGCCGCTGAAGAAACGCGGAATAGGCATCTACAGAGCCTCCAGACGCGGCCGGGAAGCATCGTCCCGGCGGCAGATCACATCACCCGGCCGCAGGATCACTTTAAACCGCTCCCAGAGCCAGTAACAGAAATCAGGGTGCGGCCGGTCGTTCTCGTTGAACAGGCCGACCTGCGGATGCTGGCGGATCTCCCGCAGCTCGGACAGCGTGAAGTTTAGCCGCCGGCCGGTCATCCGCACGCCTCCATTTGAGTTTTTCTTGAGCCCTGCAGGCTACAATACCACTGAAGGAGGGCTCTATGGAAACTGAATGGATCAGGATTGAGGAAGCCGCGCAGATTCTGGGATTGTCGACGAGCGGCGCCTTCTACCGCAAGAGTATTGGGCTGCTCGAAAGCCGCATGGAGCGGAACGGCAGTTACCAATGGCTGCTGTTTCGGCGTTCGCAGTGCGAAGAGCAAGCGGCCACTCCGCCGGAGTTCTTTCGACAAGATCCTCGGCTGAAGAAAGACCTGGCCCAATGGAGTGAGGTGGAGATCGCTCAGCTTGCAACCTTCATCGACTGTGAGGGCTGTATTGCTATCCACTGCAACCGTTCCTATCGCGGCACCTACTCTCCGACGCACAGCCTTCGCCTCTTTGTGGCGAACACTTACGGCCCGGTGATCGACCATCTGAAGCAGCTGTTTGGAGGCAGCATCCAAACACAGCGCCGCGACCTGAAGAATCCGACATGGCGCCCGCATTACCGCTGGTGGACGGGCGCCAGCCATGCGCTTCTCTTGCTCGAATTGGCCCAGCCCTACTTCCTGATCAAGCAGGAAGAGGTCGCTGTCGCCATTGCTTTTCAGCAGCGAATGAATGCTTACAATGCCAAGCGATGGAAGCGGCTCGGCGTTGACACGGCGGAAATCGCCTGGAGACAAGCACAGATGGATCGGTTGAGCGCCCTCAAGCATCTTGATCGGCCTTGAAACACGCTTACTTGTGCAGCTTGCTAGTCTAGGCAAAACCGGTGCCTACACGAACAGCCGCCCTGTCCCAGACGCTGGGAATCAGGTACCACGAAGTTTTGACAATAGTTGTTTCAGTACGGGGGTCCCTATCGCTCTCCGTGCTTAATCCCCCTTCCTGATAAAGGATGAGTGCTCGCTGTCGCTGCACGGTGAGCATGTTCGTGCCCGTGCCGACCGTAGTGCCAGCGCGTGGAGCCGACGCTATCCCAGCGGTGGGTCATCAGACCGAAAATCTCGGGAAACACGCCCATATTCTGAAATTTGAAGCCGGCCAACGGGTCCTGGAACTGCGGGATATTCAGCGCCTTGATGATGCCGGCCCTGGTCAAGATCCTGTCCGTCGGCTCATAGCCGATGTCGAAGTTCAGATCATTGGTGATGTAATCGCTGTACGTGGGCGAACCAGCGACCGCGGCGGCTACCGTGGTGGCCGCGCCATTCACGCCCCCATACTGGCTATCGCCGCCCATGGCGACTTCGATGCACAGATCGGTCATGTCGATGCCGATCTGCCGGCCAATTCTCGCGATGCCGCGCGCGAACACCGGTATCCGCTGCCGCCGCATCGCCTCATCGGAGATCGTGACTAGGCCGCCGAACTTTTTGAGGCGTACCGGGCTTTCCTGCGAGGTGATGTTCACTTCCTGGAACGAGGCGAACTCGCCGGTCTCCCCCATCTGCCGGTCGGCCAGCGTCTCGTTCATCACCGCGTGGACGGCGGTGCCCGAGGCGACCGTCACCGTATCCATCAGCAGCACGTCGAGCAGCGGGACAGCGAGGATGCCTTCCACGATCTGCGTGTCCCAGAAGAAGGGGAAGACCGTGAGTTCCGCCGGCACCACCTGGAACGCCTTCATGACATCCGGTTCGTGCTCGGAGAGAGGAGAATAAAGGTGGACGGGTTCGTTGCCCTTCAGCTTCGGCGCCTCCTCAAAATACTTCTGGAGGAACCAGGTGTCTTCCGCGTAGGCTTTCACCCGGGCGGCGCGGTTCTCGGCCCATTCGGGGACCTTGAGCTTTTTGAGGTAGTGGTTCTGCCGCTTCTCCAGCTCCTTGGCCTCCGGGTAGAAGCCCTCTTTGCGGGCCATGGCGGCCGCGAACTGATACGACATGCACTTCTTGCCCTCCGGCTGGCCGGTATCGGTCCAGGCCAGACTTGCCTGATGCATGCCGCGGTCAAAATCTTTGACAAAGCTTACAAACGACAATCCCCTCTCTCATTCCCGGTGCGCTACGCCGGATTGACGCTGGAGGCCGGCGCCGGCTGCGTTCAAACGCAGCTTTTGTGCCTCCCTCGGGCCTAAAGATCGGCGATGGAAACTCCTGCTGGGAACTCGACGATGCAGAGACCGGTGACCGGTGAGTCTAAGGCAACCACAATCCCCACGCCATCTGAGTTGTCGGTGATGATCTGGTCGCGCAGGACGCCATCAATCGGGATGACGCCTGCCGTCCCGTTGGCGGTGATACTATCGCCCCGCGCCGGCGCGACGTTGTACTCCAACACCACGCGCTGTTGATCGAGAGCACCATGCCATAAGGCTCCTCGGTTGAGGCGCAGCGCAGCACGCCGTCATTGATCGCGGGGTCACGCTTGACGAGATGCCCGACAGCCGGCGTGGGCGCGGTGTAGGAGGCCGAGAACGTCTTCGGAACGACGGTCCCGATATGCGTGAGCGACCAGCGATCCCCGGAGAGTGATTTTGAGAATGCCATGGCTAGAACGCCTTCTTCATTGAGGCGAACGGGTCAAAGACTTTCACGGCCGGCTGTTCACCAGTGACGGGGATGGGGATCGAATACCCTTCGCCCTCGCCCATGGGCTTGGAGATCGGGGAGGGCGGGAACTTCGCATCGAACCGTTCTTGCCACAGCTTATCCCACGCCTGCAGTGTCTCCGTGTTCGCCGGCTCGAGCGTCTTCAGCAGCATGCTGATCTCGGGGTCCGGCGTCTTCTCGTCGTGGGGGCGCCCCGCCACAGCCGCCATGTTCCGGGCAATCTGCCCTTTCAGAATGCCGTGGTAGGCATCGCCGTCCTTCGCCCGCGACTCGAACGGTGTGAGGCGCTTGATCTCATCCTCTTGCTCAGCGATCTTGGCCTGCAGAGCGACTTCTTCTTCTTTCGTCATGTCCTTCTCTCCCTGACCCTCGTAACGCAGCACGTGGCCACCATAGAGGCCGTCTGCTTTGGCGCCCGTCACCGCCGCGCCGATCTGACAGGGCCAGTAGACGAGCGAGCCTTCGAGGGCCGCTACTCGCGAAGGCTCGCCGCTGTAAGTAACGGTGCAGAGCCGGCCATCATAGGTCTGTCCCTTGACATGCTCACAGCCTTTCACGCCATCATAGGGTTCACCACACAGGTCGCAGGTGCGGCCCGCCGCCCGAAAGCCGATCGACACGTAACGAGCGATGCCCATCCTGACCCGGGTAGCGACATCGCTCTTGACGGGCATGTAAAAACCGGCTTTGAGACGGTAGGCATCCGCGGCGCCGGCCGTCGGTTGAACCCCCCCGGAAAGCCACAATCCCAGCGGAATAGCCGCCCTATCGTGACCGGGAAGGAGCGATTTGCCTTCGATCGTCTGGTCGAAACGATCCAAATAGAACTTCGGAAAGCGTTCGTGACTGCGGTCGTACTCGGTGTTGGCGAGATCCGCCCAGGTGAAATAGAGCTGATCGGCGGGCACGGGCTCCGGGGCGAGCGCGTTGATCTTCGCAAGGATCTCCGGCGGCACGGTGGCCGGCGCCTCGAAGTGCGCCTCGAACTGTTTGGAGATGATCAGATCGACCGGCATGTCCTTCGGTTTCTCAGCCCGCCTGGCCTGGCTTTGCTCGGCCGCATACCCCTGGACGAACGCCCGCCGCTTCGCTTCCCGGCGAGCCGCTTCATCTCCTGAAGCATACGAGTAACAAGCGCCAGATCCGCCCCACTGATAACCGGGCTTTCCATTCTCACTACACTCATGGACAGGCATCAGCGTCGCCGCTGTCGCCTCGCATCGTCAAGCGGCGTCCAGCAATACGGAAGGCCGCTGAACCAGGAAGCCACCTCAGCTTTGGCCTCTCGCAGGGCGTGAACGATCATGGCCTGTTCTCTTGTCCAGTCCGGCCGAAAGAGCAGTCCCGGAGGCAGCGCCCACCATGGAGGATCACTCGCTGCCGAATATCCCCACGCCCCTGGTCTCAACGGCAGGGGAGGCCGAGGAGGTCTTACAGCCATGCGTCTCCCTCAACGGCAACCGTGGCCGGTGCGCGGTGCTCCCATTCCTATCCTCACCGCCGGACAAAGCGTGTCCGGCGGTCGTCGCTGATGCACCTGTCCCATTGCCCCTCTCCTTAAAAAATCCGCCTGCCTCCGGAGTACCCGATCCGAAGGCAAGCGGCCCCTGCATTAAGGAGGATCACACCCGAAAGATTTGTGCTTGGGAAAGGAATCAATCGATGAAACGCACGTCTTGGTCCGCCCCTCGGCGTAGTCCGTCCACGAGGCATGGACGGCGCCACACACGGCGCAGACGCTCTTTTCGCCGGGGAGCAGCGGGATGTAGTTCGGACAGCGCGAACCGTCTTCGCGCCGCTCCCCGCAGCGAACGAGATAGCCTGCTAATGCAACGTCCGCACCGTGAGCCGAGTCTCGGACCATAGCCCGTTTCTATCGTAGGCAGCCCACAGAGGTCAAGAACTATTTTTGTGCCTGGAGAATGAATAGCAAACGAAGGAGGCGAAACTGTTCGCAGTGGGCAACCAGTGTGACGGACTGGGAAAAGCAAGCACAAACGTCGGGGGACGCTTCCCAAAACGATGACCGCTTGGCTGGCCCGGCAGCTTCCGGGAGAGGTTGAAAGAGGTGTTGAACCCCAGCACAACCGGGAGGTGGCCTCTCCAAAGGGGGATGGCGAGGCGTGACTCGCCTACAGAGAAGGGCGAACAACAGTCCTTTTCAGAACACGCGCCAGAAGAGCCGGCGCGCCTCCGTGGGACGCCGGCTCTTTTGCTGTACGGGGAGGAAGAACTTCGCTCCGGGCCGAACCTGATCTCGTCAGGTTGAATCGCGCTCGTGTAAGAACAGGCTCCCGGGCCAGGGGAGCCTGTTCGCTATTCCCGGTAGCTAATATGCTTCACAAGCTTGCCGATGGTCTCGGGGGCACACTGCAGCTCGCGGGCGAGGGCGCGGATGGAGGGGCGGGGCGTGGTAGTAGTGAAGCGCTTGCAGATAGCAGCGGCCTCCTCCGGGGTGAAGCGCGCTAAGGGATGATCGGCCCCCCGCCGCGTGTTGAGCCGCATCGCTGTCTCTTCCTCGTCATCTATCTGTTCTCGCCAACAGTATATCTAGCGCTAAGTCTTGCGAATCGATGCCGACCTGTCTGCCGATCCGTGCTAGCTCTCGCTCGAAAAGAAGGAATCGCTGCAGGCGAATTGCTTCGTCACTGACGGTCACCACACCGCCATAACGCTTCAGTTCAATCTTCGGCGACCAGAGGGCTTCGGCCTCTTGCGGGGGATACTTCTGGAAAGGCTGAAGCCAGCGAGGCACGGTCATTGCGCCGAGAACCGCACCGGCGCCCATCAGGAACACGCGGCGGTTGAACCGCTTCTCTAGCCAGAGACGCTCTTCTTCTGCTTCCTGGGGGCTCTTTCTCAATTCGCGCTGTACCATTTCACTGCCTGCCTCAAGGCTAGAATCAGGCCCATCGCTTCGTCCTGGGAACGGTTCTCCTGCAGCTTCAGCGCGGCGCGGGGGAGAATGAACCAGGCTGGCTGGCGACCCGGCTCTCCACCGCTCACTTGTTTCGCTTCCGTTATCAGCGCATAGCCCTGGATCGTCTCATCCCAGCCGTGCAGCCGGTAGACCATCCCCGAAGCGACGGTTCCCGTCCAGCCCGCCTCCTCCTCCAGCTCGCGCACCGCCGTCTCCACGGGCGTCTCATTCTCCTCCTGGTGGCCCTTAGGGAAAATCCAGCGCTTCTCTGATGAAGCCTTCACCAGCAGCGCTTGAATCTCATCGCCTACTCGCCGCAGGCAGACCGCGGCGATGACCATCAGGGTGCGCCCCCAGCGATCACCCAACCTATTCCATCCGCCGCGTCCCGCTGCGGGTACGAAATCCATTCCGGGCAATACGGCTGGGCCGCTTCGTACAGCCGGTTAGCAAGCAGCCGGATCTCGGCGTCGGCAGCATCCGTCGCTCGCAGCTCGAGGAAGTGCCGCACGGCGCGGAGGTTCATCGTGAGGACAAGCTCGGTGGCAAGGGCATTCCCCAGCACGCCGCGCGCCGCGCCGCGCGCTTGTTTCCGCCCTACTTCTGGCTCCAGGGTCTCGACGAGGCGTCGGTAGGTTTCTTGCGCCCGCTGCTGTAGAACCTCGATCAAGGGCCAGCTATCGCGGCCTCGCGCCCGCTCAATCGCGGGATGCCATGCCCACTCGCTCTCACTCTCATCCACATAGCGGGTAGACCGCTGCGAGATCGCTGTGCCCACGCGGTGCCGGACCAACTCGTGAGAGCATCCCCGGCTGATGCTCGAGATGAAGAACGATAGGCTTGCGTGCTCGATCACCGAGAGATGGTTGACTTCTTTCAGATGCTGATGGAAGGCGGCACTGCCACGGCCTTTGCCATACGACGAGTAACAGGTGCGGCCGGCGCACTCGATCAGGCGCGCCATATCCGTTCCCTGATCCTGATCCGCAGTCGCCGCGAGGGTGAGCGAATAAAGCGCCGGGAGATGGATCACCGTCGCGGCGATCACCTGGACCTGGGGGCCATTCACCAGACGCGCTCCGACGTCGCCTCTTCCTGATCGCCCGCCCAACTCCAGACGCGCTCCGTGGGGACTTCTTTCGGCGCGTCAGCGGGGCGCGCGGCGGCTGGAACGGGCTCGCCCTCGAAGCGATCCGGAAAGAAGATCCTCGCCTCCTGATACGCCTCCTCACCCGTGCGGCTGCCGTGAACGAGATTGAAGATCCGGTTGTCAGCCATACTGCCCCGGATACTGCCCGCTTCACTGTCGAGGGGCTCTTTGGCGCCCACCAGTTGCCGACCCTTGGCGCTGGCATCTTCGCCAGCCCAGAGCATCGCGATCACCGGCTTATCCACGAGATAAGCGAGAATATCGGGAAAGATGGAGTATACTTGCTTATCCTCATACATCAGGCGGATCTGCTGCTCGGTGGGCCGCACATAACGCATGTCGATCAGGTTCAGGCCCTTTTCCTCGAAGCGGCTAATGACCTTGCCCACCAGTCTCCGCTCAATGCAGTCTGGCTTCGCCAAATTGAAGGAATATTCGTAGGCCATCAGCGCCCCTCCAACCGCTTCACCGTCTCCGACAGTCGCCGATTGATCTCCGCCCACGACAGATCACGCTGCCACTCCCCCGGCGCCTTGATGGCTGCCCCGCCACTGAACGAAGCCCGGGCACCGCGATGCACGGGGGTGTTCTGAAGCAGCAGCCGCCCTTGCCGCTGTGCCGAGAGCGACCGGACCATATACTGCGTCATCTCACACTCCCGCATGACATCTCGCTGGCTGCCTCCCTCATCCAAGAGCGCCAGAGCGCGCGACCGTCGCTCTTCCCAGTCCGGATAAAGCCGGGCATAGACGCGCCGCCACAGATTGAGTTGTCGTGCCCTTGTCGATGCCATCTCAGCCTTTGCCGCGACGCTTTCCGGCCGCCTCGCGTTCACAGGCCCGGCACTGGCGCCGCCCCGTGGTCGAGAGGATACGGGTATTGTCTGCGTTCCACGGATGCCCATTGCCGCAGTGGGTTCTGAGCTGGGGCACCGGCAGAATCTCCGCCGCCGCCGGGCCGGCCGATCCGGACCCGAAGTCGTTAAGGGAAAGCGGCGGCGAAGTCAAGGCGCCACCTGGAAGGCGAACGACTCGTAGTAAGCGCCATCCGGGCGGCGAACGAGCAAGGCGCAGGGCCCCGCCGTCAGAGAGGGAACGATGATGACGATCGCCGTGTCCGTCCACGCCTGTACGGAAGCCGGCTCGTGGCAGACCTCCACTCGTCCCGGCGCCATCCCGAAGCCGTGACCTTGCACCGTCACCACCTGGCCCGGATGGACGGTAGAGAGACGCCCCCCAGTAGCATCAACGACAGCGGTAGCGTACAGCCCGATAGCCGCGGGAGGGAGCGGCGCCGGCACTGCTTCCAGGGCCAAGGGAGGCCCATTAGCGAGCAGCAGCGGGGCTGCAGTCGGACTAGCCAACCAGAAGAGCGTTACCGCGGCCGTGACAATGCCTGGCGCCAGATCAGGGATCTGAAGATTGATTTCGCTGTCAGACCAACCCTTCACTACCGCTTCCATACCGCCGATCTGCACCCGGCCGAAAGCGGCGCCCGCGGGCGTGCCAAAACCCGAGCCCAAGATCCAGAAGTTTTCTCCTCTCACCGCGATCGTCGTCCAGTCCCGGTTGCCGTGCTTGTAACCGCCGATGCGGGCGTTAGGCGGCGGCGGGGGCGGGGGCGGGGGAGCTGGGCCAGCGCCTACCGGCGCAAGCCCTGGCGAGACGACGAAAATCTGTCCGCCAATGATGACTTGATCGCCTAGTTGCAGCGTCACCGGCGCCGCGGCGTGGGGGCGGGCCTTCTGCTTCACGGGCGGCAATCGCGGCGGTGCTCCGTGCATCAAGTTTCCTCTCGCCGCAACAGCCACGGCTCGGCCTGCTCTCCACCCGGCTTCAGGCCCAGATTACGGGCGACATCGAAGTACTGCTGGGCTACCCGGGTCCGGCGCTTTAACTCAGCTTGCAGGGTGTCCCAATCCCGGAAGCCCTCGTTGATGCCTTGTTGAGCCCAGACCGGCGCTGCGGCCAGTTGGTCCGCTCGATCTTTCTGACGGGCACATTCCGCTTCAAGGAATTGGCAGCGCTCCTTCTCTTCCTCGAGCGCTGCCCTGAGCTTCACCGTTCCTCCGATCTGCTGCTGATACGCCCGGGCCTGCTGGTCATACAAGCTCGCCACGCGAGTGCGATCGGCCTCCAGATCGCGGATGCGCGCCCGCTGCTCATTGATCTCGTGCAGTAGGGCCGCTTCCCGCTCAGCCTGTTTGGCTTTGCGCTTCGCCCAGCTCTCTTTGACTGCCTGCGACTGGCGGCTCTTCGTCGTAGGGGTCGCTTTCATGATCGCCTAGAACCCCGCTCCTCGCTGGCTAGTTACCGTACCAGTTGCTGTCAGATTGACGGCGTTCACGTTGCTGTCGAGCCAGGTCGGGCTTCCGGTCGCCTGGTCGAAGTTATACCAGACTGATAGACTGGTCCCGGTAGTTGCCGCTTGACCCGCCCCGACCTCACTGAACTGCGAACTGCCCGCATAATCGCTATAGTCCCGCGCCTTCCCGTTGTCGGGGAGGTAAGCGGCCAGGGTTGTTCCTCCAGCCGGATTGCCCGAGCGCCAATGAGCAAAACTATCGATCTCGCCAGTAATACCGAAGCCGCCATCCGAGCGCTGTCCGAGATAAAGGGGCGGCGTCAGAATCTGCTTGTAGCTGCCATCACCGGCCGGAGTGCCCGATGCTCCCCCGACCGAGGTGCCAGTGCCATCGTAGATGTTCGAGGTCACCACACCGCCCCAGTTGCATTCCGCATAGTACCACTGACCGGCAAGGGGAGTGAAGCCGCTGTCTACCGTCCCGAACACTCCCGGCCCCCCCGCGCCGGCGGAGTTGTCGTACTTGAAGCTTACCAGGTGTCCGGTGGGGCCATCGATACGCATGCCCAGAACTTCATTGGCCACGATACCGATATCGAACAGCGAATAGTAAGTCGCCGCCAGGATGGTATCTAGTTTGAACCAGAAAGCCGTAAACGCGTTC
>WNFC01011151.1_pt1 | contig 13422 bp, 11 predicted proteins | sample 5400541 | NCBI WGS metagenome assembly WNFC01 (sample SAMN13153342, study PRJNA577476) | soil metagenome | isolation source: 120 cm saprolite under Douglas fir tree site 2 hole 2 replicate 1 | place: USA:California | collected 2015-04-18
CTGGGATTTTTGATTGATGTGAGAACGATGTTGTCTGCGGCGGGAAACAGAATCTCTGCCATTTGTTCGAGTCGCTTATCCCGCATTGTGCCAAAGATGACGGTCAGCGGCCGTCGGCCAAACTCGTCAAGAAAGGCGCGCAACGACTCAGCCCCTGCTGGATTGTGCGCCCCGTCCAACAGAAGCGCCGGACTACCGGGAATCAATTCCAGGCGTCCGGGGTGTGTTGCCGTCTCGATTCCGGCGACCATTGCCGAATCAGGTATCTGTAATCCCCGGGACCGGATTTCTTCGGCCAACTGGATCGAAAGCGCGACGTTGCCGATTTGATGCCGCCCACGCAAGCCGAGCCAAACCTGCTCGTACTTGTGCTCCGCAGTCACAAAAGTAACGCAGAGCCTGCCGTCTTCAGTGGTTCGGTTAACCTCCCAGCTACATCCGTCGAGCAAAGGTTTTACGTTACTCGCCTCAGATTGATGAAGAACAACCGCCAGAGCTTCGGGAGTTTGCGCGGCGACGATGGCACTAACTCCCGGTCGAATGATTGCTGCCTTTTCACCAGCTATACTTTCGAGAGTGTTGCCGAGGTACTCTTCATGATCGAATGCAATCTGAGTGATGGCAACGATCCCGGCGTTAGCAGCAGTAGTGGAATCGAGTCGTCCACCCAGACCCGTCTCGAGGATTGCCAGGTCGACCTTTGCCTCTCGAAAGGCCAGCAGAGCAATTGCGGTAACCTGTTCAAAAAAAGTTGGCCGCGCTTCGAGCTGTTCGCTCTCCACAAGTTTGTACGCAGCGTTGCGAACTTGAGTCGGAAGTTTAGCAAAGGTATCTGGGCTGATATCGATGCCGTTGATTTTCACGCGCTCCGTCATTGAAACGAGGTGAGGCGACGTGTAAAGGCCGGTTTTGATTCCTGCTGACCGACAGATCGAATCGAGCACAACCGCAGTTGAGCCTTTGCCATTAGTTCCCGCAATCTGCACGGCAGGAAACGCGCGTTCGGGATTATCCAGGGTTTGGAGAAGAAGTTCGGTCGTTCTCAGACCCAGTTTGATTGTTAGTGTCTCGTGTCCTAAACCGAGAAGATATTGGACGGCTTCTTCGAATTGCATTGGCTGCTCTGGAAACGACGGCGGAGTGTTGGCCGAGATTGTAGGGGCGTCACTCCGTGGGCGCCCCTGGTTCGCAAGAGAGAACCCTCGCGCGCAAATGGGGGCGCCCACGGAGTGACGCCCCTACAATGTGCTATCAACGGCTGAGAAGGATTAAGGAGACGGGTGTTATTTTCGAGAAATTGCGCGCCGACGCGCTCTTTCGATATCTGACTCGCCATGAATCTCCGGGTTCATCATGAAGTTCAGCAATCTGATGATGTAGTTGCGCATTTCACGCCGATCGACAATGTCGTCAATCATGCCATGTTCGAGAAGAAACTCGGACTTCTGGAAGTCTTTCGGCAGCTTCTGACGAATAGTTTGCTCGATAACTCTCGGACCAGCGAAACCAATCAACGCCTTTGGTTCGGCGATTATCACATCCCCAAGCATCGCAAAACTTGCGGTTACACCGCCGGTGGTTGGATCAGTTAATACGGAGATAAAGGGTAGACGAGCTTCATCCATAACCGCGAGCGCGGCGGATATCTTGGCCATCTGCATTAACGAGAGCGTGCCTTCCTGCATGCGTGCGCCTCCCGAGGTGGAGAAAATTACCAGCGCGCTACGCTCTTTCATCGCCCGCTCAATCAGCCTGGTGACTTTCTCGCCCACTGCCGAGCCCATCGACCCGCCAATGAAAAGCATGTCCATCGCACCTGCCACTACCGAGTGATCGGCCACAGTGCCGCGCGCGTTGATTATTGCTTCGGGGAGACCGGAAGTTCCTTTGGCCAGTGCCAGCCTTTCCGGGTAAGGTTTGCTATCGACAAATTCAAGGGGGTCGAGGGAGATTACCTCTGCATCGAGTTCCTCATAGTTGCCGTCGTCAAAAAGCATTGCCAATCTCTCGCGGGCCCCAATGCGAAAGTGGTAGCCACAATGGCTGCAGACCTGTAAACCGTCTTCAAGTTCGCCCTTGAACAAGTGTGCTTCACACCCGTCGCACTTCACGAAGACATTTTCAGTCTTCACTACCCGCTCTTCAGGCGGAACGGCCTCAATTCTTTTGCTCTTTTTGTTAAACCAAGCCATAAATGCGTACAATCTTACGCTAGGCTGTTTCGGGAATGCGCAAAGGTTAGCATAGAAAGGATCAAGGACGAAGGATGAAGGATGAAGGCGGAAGGATGAAGGATGAGTCGCCGCGTCTTATCTTCATCCTTCCGACTTCATCCTTCATCCCTTCAGAACTCTATCCCCTGCTGGGCGCGAATGCCCGCCGTGAATGGATGCTTGATCTCGCGCATCTCAGTCACCAGGTCCGCAGCTTCAATCAGTTCCGCCGGCGCATCACGCCCGGTTACAACAATGTGCAATGCCGGCTGCGCAGCATGGATCGTACGAAACGCCTCCAGGATTTCGGCAACTGGCAGCATCTTGTAACTGAGCACATAAACCAGCTCGTCAAAGACCAGTAGATCGTAGTCGCCAGAATTCATTTTCTCGAGACACAGATTCCACGTTTTGCGAGCAGTCTCCATATCCTGCTCCGGATTTTTTGTATCCCAGGTAAACCCGTCACCCATCGTGTGCACTTCGATGCCCAGTTGCTCGGCGGCGAGATGTTCGCCGTAGCGGTCGTTGCGTGATTTCATAAATTGAATCATGCAGCACTTTAACCCGCGCCCGGCGGCACGCATCATTAGCCCCAACGCAGAGGTTGTTTTTCCTTTTCCGTCGCCTGTGTGCACGATGAGCAGCCCACGGGTCTTCTCCTGGTAGTCCTCACGACGCCACTTGTATTGTTTTTCTTTGGAAGCCATTAATCCTGAACAGTCAAACGCGGAGCGATGAACAGGTTCACGGCTCCGCGCTAGTGTATCCGGCTTAGCTTAGACAACTGGCGCTGGTCTCGATTCCAGTTCCGAGTCCTTCAGGGCATCTTCAGTAATGTCTTTCAATCCATTCGCGCGCTTCACCGCTTCCTGCAGGAGACGGACGATTTCGTTTTCGGTTTCTTCCCAATCTCCTTTGAGCGTGCATCCGGCCGCGTTCCGGTGGCCTCCGCCACCGAATTTCTCCGCGACCTTCGCTACATTCACGTCGCCCTTCGAACGTAGGCTGGTGCGGTAAACTCCGGGCTCAGACTCTTTGAGCATGGCAACCGCCTCTACTTCGCCAACAGTGAGCGGATAGTTGACAAAGCCATCCGCGTCTTCGTCTGAAGCATGAGCCTGCCTCTGCATATCGAGTGTCTGGCGCATACAAGCCACATGGCCGCTTTCATCGCGCCGGGCCGTCGAGAGCACCGCCCCCATCAACTGAATGCGACTCCAGGGATAACTGGCAAAAACCGCCTCCGCGGTCTTGGCCGGCTTGACACCGGTGCGCACCAGTTCCGAAGCGACTTTGAAAGTCCGCTCGGTTGTATTTGAGTAATGGAAGGACCAGTTAATTGCTCCAAACAGCGCGGTAGTTGAGTGATGATCAATATTTACGACGAACTGTTTTTCCAGATCGACCAGTCCTGGGCGGGTGACATCGGAGCATTCAATAACAAAAACAGCGTGATAAGAAGGATCGACCGCCGGCATGACGCGAACCGCATTAGCTCCCGGAAGCTGCTGGTAGGCATGCGGCACGGGATCCCGCATGATGACCTCGACATCTTTATCCAGTGCGCGCAGCAGCCAGTAGAGACCGAGGGATGATCCCAAACTATCGCCATCAGGACGAATGTGAGAAGTGATCGCGAACCGGCGTTTCGCTTCAATCAACTCGACAACTTGACTAAGCATCGTAACTCCGTGTCAGTGCCCCATCATCCCTCATTCTCCACCCCTTCTTTCCTCTTCCATTCATTTTCAATTTTCTCGAGCAGCTGATCGACGCGCGCGCCTTCTTCCTCGATCTTATCCAGAACAAAATGGATTTCAGGCGTACGCGGAAGATTCAGTGACAATCCCAATTTCTTGCGGACATAAGGTGTGGCGTGGCGCAGCGCAGCCAAGGCCGATTTGTGTTCTTCCTCATTACCCGCAACCGTTACGTAGACGCGCGCAGCTCGCATGTTATCGGAGAGGCGGACCTCGGTTACGGTCACCATCGTCAGCCGCGGATCCTCCATCTCGTACCCGACAATCTGAGCGATCTCTTCCCGAAGAATGTCCGCGACTCTTTCCGAGCGTTGCATGGTCAAGAAAGGATGAAGGCAGAGGGATGAAGGATGAAAGCGTCTCATCCTTCCGCCTTCATCCTTCATCCTTTCTAAAGTTCTGTGGCCGCGACTCGTTCAATAATATAGGCCTCGATCTGGTCACTAACTTTTACATCGTTGAAGTTTTCCAGACTGATGCCACACTCAAAGCCTTCGCGAACTTCGGACACATCATCCTTGAAGCGTCGCAGCGACGAGATGTTGCCTTCCCAACTGACGACACCATCACGTATTAACCGCGCTCGCGCGTTGCGCCGAATGACGCCGTCGATAACCATGCAACCCGCCACCACTCCCGCCTTCGGCACGCGAAATACCTCGCGTACATCGGCCTTGCCGATAATCTTTTCTTTCTCGATCGCCTCCAACATGCCGATCATGGCGGCGCGAATCTCCTCCTCGACCTTATAGATAATTGAATGGAGACGAATATCTACAGCCTCTTGTTTGGCTAGATCGGCCGCTCGTGCTTCCGGCCGGACGTTAAAGCCAATGATTACGACTGCCGAGGAAGATGAACCAGCCTGCGTGGCCGAGCCGAGCAAGACGTCCGACTCGGTGATGGCGCCCACGCCTGATCGGATGACCTTAACCTTAACCCGATCGGTGGAAAGCTTTTGCAATGTTGACTTCAAGACTTCCACTGAACCCTGGACGTCAGCCTTGATGATGACCAGCAGTTCTTTTACTTCACTCTCACCCAGTGCCTCGATACCGCGTTTCGTGGTCTGGAGCAGAGTAGCCTGACGACTCAACATCTGGCGGTGCTGAGATATCGACTGGGCTTTCGTGATGTCTGACACAACCTGGAAGCTTTCTCCCGCTTGCGGCACACCTTGAAGACCCAGGACCTCAACCGGAGTTGCCGGTCCGGCTTCCGTGATCGCCTCGCCACGATCATTAAACATGGCCCGGACCTTGCCATAGATCTGGCCGACGATAAAGGGCTCATGAACTTTCAAAGTTCCTTGCTGGACCAAGACGGTAGCCACTGCTCCACGACCGCGATCGAGTTTTGCTTCCAATACGACACCGGAAGCGAGACGCGTCGGGCTGGCACGCAGATTCAGAATGTCCGAAGTAAGCAGAATCGTCTCGAGCAGCGTGCCGATATTTTCTCGCTTCTTCGCGGAGACCTGGACCATCTCGGTCTCGCCGCCCCATTCAAGCGGCGATAGCCCCTGCTGAGACAGTTCTTGCTTAACCCGCTCCGGGTTTGCGTCGGGCTTGTCGATCTTGTTGATCGCAACAATGATCGGCACGTTTGCCGCCCTGGAATGTTCGATCGCCTCGATAGTTTGCGGCATAACTCCATCGTCAGCCGCCACGACAAGCACGACGATGTCGGTCGCTTTCGCACCGCGCGCGCGCATCATTGTGAAAGCCTCGTGACCCGGCGTGTCGAGAAAAACTACGCGCCGGGTTTCGGCAGGATTGTCCGGACTGGGAACTTGCACACTGTAGGCCCCGATATGCTGCGTGATACCTCCTGCTTCACCGCCCGCGACATCGGTGGTTCGAATTCCGTCGAGCAATGAAGTCTTACCATGATCGACGTGGCCCATCACCGTGACTACTGGAGCGCGTGGTAATTCGACGTCGTCAGCATCTGTGGCGATCAGTTCTTCAAACTCCTCTTCCGCAACCATCTCTTCAAAAGGAACAAAGGAGACGTCGTAGCCGAAGCGTTTACCAAGATCGGAAGCAACATCATCCATTAATGGCTGATTGATCGTAGCGAAAACGCCGCGCTGCAGCAGAAGGGTTACTACGTCTTTTGGTTTGATACCGAGCTTCTCGGCGAATTCCTTAACTGTAGAGCCTTCGATAAGACGAACTTCTTTTAGCTCGCCCTCGGTGGGCATCTCCATTCTGCCCGCAATGCGATCTTCGAGCGAGAGGGCCTTCGGTGGCGGAATGAAATCGCCCCGGTCGAAGCGCCCGCCCTTGCCTTCAATAGTTTTCCTTGCGCCTCGTGGACTGCTGCGTCGCGAGCGACGGCGTCCGGCGTCTGGAGGAGGAATGTAGGTTGTTTGCGGTGTAGCTGTTTCGCCCGGGGTTCCCAAACGTTCTGCCCGTGGCAGAGAAGGTCTCTGTCTGCCACTACGTTCGGCACGTTCTCGGGGAGTAACCGGTGGCGGTGCGACTACAGGGGCCGGTGCGCGCTCACCCGGCCGGATGCCCGCATTTAGGGCGGCAGCTGTTGGGCGCATCACTCTTACCTGGCGCGAAGGCATCGGAATGTTTTTTGGTTCGACGTCCAGGACATCCGGCGGGAAGTCGCCATTGGTTGCCGGTGGCACGGCAGCAATCTCTATATCCTCGTCCGGCTCGTCCTCCGCTACGGGAGCAACAGCTTCACTAGTAGCGGCTGCCGGCGGTTCTGCGCGCGTTGCAGGCGTGAGTTTCTTGATCAGCCTTGCCGAGCCGGGTTGTTTCGGAACAGGAGGTGTTGGCACCGGAGCTACCTCTAGTTCCACTGGCGCGGCAGCGACAGCCTCTGGCTCGTCGGCGACCACCTCTATTTCCGCCGGTGACGTTTCATCGACCGGACGGGCGGCGCGCTTCACGACCTTCACCGTGCGTTTGACGGCAGCCTCTTTTTTGGGGAAGTACTTGTTTCGAATCTTCTCGGCCATCTCTTTGGAGACCGAGTTTGACGGAACACTTACGTCGACCCCTTCGCGGCGGACTTCTTCAATCAGTCGCTTTGTGTCGAGCTTTAGTTCTTTCGCGAGATCGTAAATGCGAACTTTTGACGTAACTGTCATGCACTCCTTCTTGGACGCTTATCATGAGAAGCGTCCGTACGCCTTCAAAAGTGACTAAGAACGCTCGCTCTTAACCACTTTCCCAAGCGTGCGTCAGAAGTGCGACGCGGGACTGTAGCAGTGGAGCGAGCAACGCAAAGCGCCCGAGAAAGCGACTTCTGCGTTGATTCTAATTTGCTGCATCGTTGGAAGCATCCTGCTTCTCTTCGTCAGTGCTCCCGCTTGATGCAGCATCCGAAACTGCGGGAACCGGCGTTGATGCTTCGTCAGCCGTTGCTTCCAAAGCACTATTCTCGTCCGCCTCGGTTAGATCTTCGGCAAGTTCAATTGCGGCGGTCTCTTCAAAGTGATCGAGCGCAGCAACGTCCGAAGAAGTAATCTCCGGCGAAGGCGTAACGGTATCAGGTCGCAAATCGCGTCCCGGTTCCTGCAGCACGATCTCGTCCTCCGTGAATGGCTCAGACTCAGTTACTGGAACAGGATCGGCCGAATCTCGGGCCAGAATGACAGGCTCAGCGGAGAAGGGGACTCCCTTTTCCACTGCCTCGTCGTAGCCTGCGGCAGTCATATCATTGGAGGGTTCAACCTCGCCTGCTTCAATCGACTCATCGAGCTCTGCAGAAACTGCGTGAGTTTCTAATTGCTCGCCTGCCGCTTCGCCTTCTTCGCCGGCCTCACTTGTTTCGCCTTCGCCATGAAGACTTCGGTCGCGCATCGCCACCACCGCTTGCGCTGCGTTCAAAATGACCTCGGCTTCGTCGAGACTCAGATCCAGAAACTCGACCAGATCATCAACCGAGGTTTGGGCGAGCGCGTCGATATCGTTTATTCCATGCTCCGCGAGCGCGTCAGCTTGCTGAGCAGTTACACCTTCAATCGCGGAAAGCGGCACAGACTCGCCCGAAGCAATGAGCGCACCCATCTGTTCGGTGACTTCTCGCTTGATCTCTTCTTCACTGCGGATATCAATGTTCCAGCCGACCAGCTTGGTGGCTAGCCTGACGTTCTGCCCGCGCTTGCCAATTGCGAGAGACAATTGGTCTTCGTTAACAATGACTTCCATTTGGCGGTTTTCAATGTCAGTGATCCGCACCTGGTTAACTTTGGCTGGGGACAGTGCGTTGGCGGCGAAAACGGAAGGCTCATCGGACCATTCAATAATGTCAATCTTCTCACCACGCAGTTCACGAATGATGGCCTGCACCCGAGAACCTTTCATACCAACGCAAGCACCGACAGGATCGACGTCGCGCTCGTTGGACATCACGGCAATCTTCGCGCGTTCGCCCGGCTCACGCACAGCAGATTTGATTACTACCGTACCGTCGTAGATCTCCGGAACTTCCATTTCAAAGAGTCGCAAGAGAAGCTCTGGAGAAGTGCGGGAAACCTCAACCTGTGGTCCCTTCGACTCCTTGGAAACATTATTGATGACTACGCGAATGCGCTCACCCTGATTCCACTGCTCACCACGCGATTGCTGAGACCGAGGCAAAATCGCTTCAAGATTGCCAAGATCCACAATAATGTTGCCGCGCTCGAATCTCTTTACGTAGCCGTTAACCAGGTCGCCAATCTTGTCGATGTATTGCTCATAGACATTACTGCGAACAGCGTCACGAACTTTCTGAAACAAGATCTGTTTGGCAGTCTGGGCAGCGATGCGACCCAGCTCTTCCATAGGGAGCGGGAGCAGCAGGGCATCGCCCAACTCGACTTCATCACCGGCGAGCTCGCGAGCTTCATCTATCGAGAGTTCAGTGGCGGGGTTTTCCACCTCGTCGACAACGACCTTCGACGCAGACAATTCAATTCCAGTTTCGGCATTCCAGTCGACCTGAATGTCCTCGCCGGACTTGAACTGTTTTTTTGCCGCCGCGCGAACGGCTTCTTTCATTGCTTCGATTACCAGATCGCGCTCAATACCCTGCTCCTGGCAAAGTGCTTCAATGTTTTGTGCAATCGATGAACTCATGGAACTCTCGCTATCTCATTGGCTCGGCGCCAGAATAATAATCCGCGTCGTTGAGCCTATTCAGTTGTTAGTTGTTGCGAGTTGGGGCTCGCAGTTTTACTTGTCTTACCGCCCTTTGGCTTTGCGCAGTTCTTCGTCAAAATCCAATTCCAAATTTGCCTTGGCAATCGACTCCAGCGGAATTTGCACGCGCCCATTGGTACGATCTTCAAACAGGACGCATTCGCCATCCAAACCTAGCAAGCGTCCGCGAAAATTGCGCTGACCCTGGATCATCTGACGCGTCTTCACTTTTGCCAGGCTTCCGGAAAAACGCTCGTAATCCGCACGCTTGTAGAGTCCTCGTTCGATTCCCGGCGAAGACACTTCCAAAGTGTAGGACGCATGAATGAAGTCTTCTACGTCGAGAATCGTGCCGAGATGAAAACTCACTGCCGAGCAATCTTCGTGAGTAACACCCTGCGGTTTATCAATGAAGATACGCACAATCGGCTTATTGTCCGGGCCGGCAACTTCCGCGTGCACCAGTTCGACTCCGTGGTCGATTGCGACCTGCTCAGCCAGTGCCTGAACGCGTTCTGCAATCGAAATCGAACCCATTGCTAACCTCCGAGACACCTCTCGCCCAAAAGAAAAAGTGGGCGCGAACCCACCGGACGAGACCCCGTGCTTCGAGCAAGCCGTGAATTATACGGAAAGGTATCTAGGGAAGCAAGTTGCCCAACTTCGGGGCGGTGGGGTGAAACTGTGGAGATGAGGCATGACCACACAATCACCCACTACCAACGTCGGGGTAGCATCTTGATTGGGCGGGATCTTAATTTCGGCGGGCAGTTCTGCCACGAAAGGTCAGCCACTCACCTGCTACCATCTCACAGGTTAGGAAGGCGGACCCTGTCCCCGCCTCAAGGTTGAATGCCACGCAACATCAACTAAATCACTCTACTCCGACAAATCAGAGTCCTTTGATCAAGCCCCCTTTGGCTCAAGGGGTGCTGAGATTTGAGTTGTTGAGTTGCTGGTTAGTGTCTTTCAGGCTTGGGGCAGGGACAGGGTCCGCCTTCCTTACCTGTGAGGGTATAAGGTTGAGTGTAATTATCTGGATGGCTCACCTTCGGCAAATTAAGGCACTGTCAGCTCGTGGTTGCCATTGCTCAGAATTCAGAATCAACGCTCTACTTTCCTCGCGTAAGCAAGTAATCGATTGAGAAACGATCGCCTTCCGCGGGTAGCATCAACACAAAAAGCAGGAGCGCCAGCCTTGGAATCACGTGTTCATGAAAGGGATAGAGGGGCTCCTTTAACAGGTGGCCAAAGGTTACGACTATCAGCACGAAACCGAGCGAGATGAGAGCACAACGGATGCGCAGTCCCACCAACAGCAGAGCCCCGGCTATTAGTTCTACAAACGGAATGACGACGCCTGTTGCCCAAAGCGACCATATGGGAAGAAAGGTGTCAGCGTAGGGAAGGAAGTATTTGCGAGCGTGGCCGAGCGGACCCAACTGAAAGACCTTATAGACCCCCGCCATGAAGAAGATAAAGCCCAGAATCTCACGTGCAAAGAAAATCGCCCAGCTTCTGTAGCTACTTTGCTTCATCAGTTTTCGTCATCGACTTCGATAGGTTCCCAGAGTTCGATACGGTTCCCTTCGGGATCGGCGATCCAGGCAAAGCGCCCGTATTCATAAGTTTCGATACGTTCGTCCACCCAGACACCCTCTTCACGTAGTTGGGCCAGGAGACCATCCAGATCAGTTACACGATAGTTGATCATGAAGGGGGCGGTAGACGGCTCGAAATATCGCGTATCTGTTGGAAAGGGCGCCCAAACAGTGATACCAATCTTTTCAGGGTGTTCATCCTCTCTCCAGTGGAAGGCAACACCACCGGTGCTATCCGAAGGGACGCCAAGGTTCTGCTGATACCACTTTTTTAACCCTTCCGGATCCTTTGCCTTGAAGAAGATGCCGCCGATACCTATTACGCGTTTCATCAGCCGTCCTTTAAATGATTTAACTCCGACGCTTGTCGGGATCGTTTCAATTCACTGAAATAGTCTCATTCACACCGTGGCTTTAGCCCGGTGCTCATTTGGGCCGCGACAGCCTGAAACCGTTTAAACGGTTTCCGCCCCAGCCAGCTTGAGGCCACCGGGCTGAAGCCACGGTGTGAATGAGAGAAGCCGAAGCTTCGCCCAGACTTGAGAGGCGAATCGGCCAGAATGGTCTACACATTTACGTGATTGATAATTGTCATCGGTTACTAAAAAACTTCAGCGTCGTGGCTTTGCACTAGCAGTCACACTAACTCAATTTCGCCTTTACGATCTCACTAACCACTCGACCGTCAGCGTTCTTACCGGCAAGCTGAGATTGCGTGGCCTTCATCACTTGGCCCATGTCTTTCATTGAGGAAGCGCCGGTCTCGGCGATTGCAGTGGCTACTGCTCGTTCTATTTCTTCCTGCGAGGCGGCCTGCGGAAGGTAAGCTTCAATTATCCCGATCTCGGCTTTTTCTTTGTCGGCAAGATCCTGGCGCGCAGCTTTTTCATATTGCTCCACTGAATCGCGTCGTTGCTTCACCAGTGAACGAAGCAGTTTCAACATGTCCTCGTCGTCAAGTTCGCTGCCTTTCTCAATCTGACGGTTCATCATGGCTGCCTTTACCATCCGCAGCGTTGATGTGCGCGGTGTGTCCTGCGCTTTCATCGAAGCCGTCAAATCCGCGACTATTTTTTGATTCAGACTCATTTTCCACATCCCTCCCCGGGACAATATACCGCAAGGTCTACGGAATAAACTCTGGAACATTCAACTCCCCAAGCATTCTATTTGCCGAGAACCGCTTGAGGATCTCCGAGGCCATTAACCGGTGGCCCATGTGATTCGGGTGGATCAATTCACCAAAGAAACCTTCATTCGCCGGTGAAGCCGCCTCCGTAAGTTCAAGAATTTCGAGGTATGGCACCTGGTTTTGTTGCATGCTGGAGCGTAACGCCGCTCGGTAGCGAATCATCAACTCAGCCTCGGGTGGATTTGTGACCCGGTCGCGGTAGGGTGCTCCGATAACCATGATGCCTGCCCTGCGGGCCCGGGCCAGGTTCACGATCGCGAGAAAGTTGTTAACGTATTCAGCCTCAGAAACACGCGGCGAAGGTTTGATGAGTGGAGCCTGCGGCAGTTTATTCCTCCTGCGTAGCCAGTTTGTCGCATGCGCAAAGGCTTGACTGTGATCAATCAACCAACGTACAGCAACCGGGTACCAATCTGTTCGGACTGCCTCACGATCGGGAATATCGCTCGAACTAGCATCATTCCAGCCGAAACTGACTATTACCAGATCCGGCTGCAGATAATCGATATCGTGGCGCAGCCACGCAAGTCCCTGGTGGCTTGTATAACCCGGAACGGCCATCGCAATCACTTCAATCTGACGGCCAAGGTTGGCCTGTCGCAACTGCTTCTCCAAAAGCATCGGATAAGGTAACCACTCCGGGTCGTAACCTTTTGGCTTGTCCGGCCAGACCACAGGAACGCGATAACCGAAAGTAACTGAATCGCCAAGGCAGATTATGCGTAATGTTCCGGGCGGCTTGGCTTTGATCGGGTAATCAGCGCGAAAACTCTGCGCATTGGTGGAGAGCACCGTGAAGTCCCAAACCGCGTGATCGAGATTTGGTTTTAGACGCCACAGTAGCAAAGGATCGCCTTCAAAGATTCCCGCCTGTTGCTGATTTGCCACCTGCATTCTCTGTTGGGGCGTCGCGACGAAAAGATCGAGGCTCGCAAGATGCGGTAACGCCAGACGAGTTCCCACTTCGACAGCAAGCAGCAACAGGAGAAAGACAGAGTAGATGAGTGTAATGTAAAGAAGTCGACGTCGAATGGGAATCGACTGTTTACCACGCTCGACTGTGATGGGTGCGATGGACCTATCGAGTTGTTCAGAGGAACTCATTTACTTACGCAAAATGCCCATTTGATTTCGCCAGATACTGGCGCAAGAAACGTCCCGTATAAGACTCCGGGAGATTCATGATCTCTTCCGGCGTTCCTGCGCCAACTACAAAACCACCAGCATCGCCGCCTTCGGCCCCGAGATCGATGACGTAATCGGCTGTCTTGATCACATCGAGGTTGTGTTCAATTACCAGCAAAGACCCGCCCGCATCAATCAATGCGCGGAAGGCAGAAAGCAGTTTGTTGATGTCGTCGAAGTGCAAGCCCGTGGTTGGCTCGTCGAAGATGTAGAGCGTTTTGGCTCCCGTTCTTTTCAGAAGATGGGAGGCGAGTTTAATACGCTGTGCTTCGCCGCCAGAAAGTGTGGTCGCCGATTGCCCCAAACGCAGATAGCCGA
>WNFC01027431.1_pt1 | contig 13422 bp, 15 predicted proteins | sample 5400541 | NCBI WGS metagenome assembly WNFC01 (sample SAMN13153342, study PRJNA577476) | soil metagenome | isolation source: 120 cm saprolite under Douglas fir tree site 2 hole 2 replicate 1 | place: USA:California | collected 2015-04-18
AGCCGGGTGAGCGAACTTTGCTGTCTGCCGCCTCGAGCTGCTCGATCTGGCGAGCCAACGCAACCTGCTGATCGCCTAGACCTATTAGCTGCGTCCGGAGCTGTGCCAGCTGTTGCTCGCGGCTCAACGGCGAGGCGGACTGTATCTGTGTCGTGTCCTGTTTTCCTTGCCGCGCACCCATTCCCTGCATGCCGACCATCATGACCACCATCGACAGGGGGCACGCGAGCAGCAAAAGCACAGGCAGAATCCCGACCATTGCGTTCGGCGCGACAACGTAGACCGCGACGCCAACCGCTGCGAGCCCGGCGAGCACCTTCCAGTTCAAACACATCTTGAGCATGTTCATGAAGTCGTCGTCGAACCTCCTAATGATTGTGTCTGCACCGCGGCGCCGGGCGTATCTGCGAAGCTGGATTTCGCGCGGGGCGCGGGCGAGACACGCCGCATGGATCGGTTCAATCGCCATAGCGCAACCACCCCAAGTGCCTCGCTTCCAGAAGACGGGTTGCGGGCCTGGGCCTGCCGACGGTTGGCGCGGCCGATCATGAGGAAACCGCCGAGGACGAGCACCGCCAGAACAAGCGCCGCCGCCACGCACAGCGCCATCGCCTCCGCACCAGCTGGATCCATGCCGACGACTTGCCACAACTCCATGCTCTGAATTCCCTCAGTGTCGAAGCGTGCAGACGAGCGGCAGCGCCGTCGCGCTCAAGGTGAGCAGCCGTGGCGCCAGCTCACCAACCGTGATGACGGTGATACCGGCGAGTAGCCGACCTGCGCTTGGAGGAGCGCAGCTTGCCCGGCCCTCCACAAGCCGCGTCACCCGCTCCTCGAGCTGCGCCAAAGAGGCACCCGCATACGCGGGCACTCCCGCCACGCCCGTGGGCTGGGATGTCGCGACGATGGCACGCCACACCTTGCCCAGGGCGCTCGCCATTGCCAATGGCCTTTGCGTGGCCGCCACCGCCAGAGCGTCGGCAGTGAGTTCTTCGTCAGCCTCGAGCGCTTGCAGCGCGTACCAACTGCCGGGCAGGTATGCGGTCCCGTCGCGCAGTAGCCGTGCAAGCCAACGAACCAGATGGTCGCGTCGGGCGAGATGCACCATTTCATGACCGAGCACTGCCTGAAGCTCGCTCCGATCCAGGTGTTCGGTCAGCCACGCCGACAGCACGATGGTCGGGCGCCAAAGTCCGCCCGAGACCGCCAGAGGCGCCGCGCTCGCAAGCACTCGGACTGTGGGGACGCTAATAGCCACGGCTCGAGCTAGTTCGGCCGCGGTGGCCGTCACGGCGTGGTCGCTCAGTACGGGACAGACCAGGAGCAGTCGTTCGACGAGTGCCTGGCGTGCCACATTCTGGACAGTTGCACCAAGACCGACGGCGCCGAGCGTGCCCAGTAACGCGAAGGTTGCCACTCGGTCCCAGCCCACGAGCGGGGCGCAATCGGGCCAAAAGTGCGGGACCAGGTGCGCGACCGCGAGCGCGAGCAAGACGGGTGGGGCCGCCAGGGTGACCAGCGCGAGTGGACGCCGTCCGGTGGGAGGTGCGAACTGCAGCAGCACGGCGCCCACGCCACTCAGCACGGCGACCAACAGAAGCGCGGATAGGAGGAAGAAGGTGTGCACTGCGGGCCTTAGTCTGTCCCTTCCTCGACGGCTCGGCGCCGCTCGATGTCATCGAGGAGCCGTCCGAGCCGCTCTTGCACCGATGGGTCCTCGATCCGCTCCAGATGACTCCTGGTCGCTCCGCCGAAATTGAGCAACAGGCGTTCAAGCGCGTCGCCGACGAACCGATCGACGAAGGCCTGGCGGCTCAGCGTCGCCCGATACACAAACGCCTGACCGCCTTTCTCAGCCCCGAGCAAACCCTTCTTTGCAAGGCGCGTCATGGTGTTCATGACCGTCGTGTACATCACCGGCCGCGTGGCATACAGGTCCTGCCAGACGGCTCGCACGGTCACGGTGTCCGCGCCTTCCTGCGCCAACTGCCAGACGCGTTCCATGATCTCGCTCTCGAGATCGCCTAAGGCGACCCGAATGCCAGGCTGGTCCAGCCGCAGGGTGTTGAGGTCGATGCTTGGATCCTGATCGGTCATGTAGCCACGGGGTGCAGGAACGGTCGTGCACAGCTTCGCTAGCCAGCACAGTATATAGGCGATGTGTACGACTGCCAATCGTAGACTGATAAACTTGATGTCGGTTCGGCTTGTCCGCTCGCGCTTGATCTGTTCGTCGGTCGCTGCGCCAAACGGGCTATGAGTGGCCGTGAGGCGCGGCCTACGGACGGGCTTTGAGCGTCGGAGGATCAGGCCGGTGGCACCCGAAAAACGGTTGTCGGAGTGTCACAAAAACCCAAACTTTATTTCCGGAACCCAAACTTTATTTCCGGGGGACAACTCAGACGAGGCGGGCGGTGACCACCAGGCGATGGGAGTAGATGCCGTCGGGGACGCAGGTGATGAGCGTGACGGTTGGGTCGGGCGTCTGGTCCAGGACCGAGACTTCGTCTGGGGTGACGGTCTTCACGTCCACCACCCGATACAGGTACTGGCGCTCTTCGGTGCCGACGATGACACCTTCGCCGACTTTCAGGTCGGGCAGATGGTGGAAGACCCCGCCTTCGTTCGGCGAGGAGATGTGGCCCGATAGGACCATGTTGCCGTTTTGACCTGGGCCGGCCAGGCCTTTGTGCTGGCCGACGGCAAATGGCGCTGTCTCCCAGGCAAGCTGGCCGCGCCGGTCGAGCTTCGTTCCCAGTTGGATGACCTTGCTGTCCAGGCCAAGTGTCGGGATGACCAATCGGCGGGCTGGCAACGCGGCGGCGATCGGCGGCTTGCCAGACAGGACGGGCACGACGTGCATCTCCGCATCGGTCGAGCCAGCGGTCAAAGTCGGCAGCGCATCGGACGCGACGATTGGCTCGGGCGCCGCGGTCGGCACAGGCACGAGTGTGGGAATCGGGCGCGTGGCCGGCGTCGGCTCGAGCGCGGGCACCGGGGTCGGCGGCGTCTCGGCCTCGCGCGGGTACAGGATGGTGCCGTTGCCGCGTAGGCCAGCTGCTTCGGTGGAGCTGCACGCCGCGCCCAACAGGGCTACCGCGGAGAGCAGCATGAAGCGGCGGCGGTTCAACGTCGCCATGGGTTAGTTGGCCGTGGGGCTTTTGAGCGCGGCGCGGTGGCGGCTCAGAGTCGCCGCGTAGTCGTTCAGGTATTTCGACATCGCCTGAACTTCCTTGGATGGCGTCTCGCTGAGCACCTGGTCGGTCGCCGAGTCGCGGATGCGCAGGACAACGTCGTGCGTGTCCGGGTTGACGTCATATTGAGCGTACGCTTCCCGAAGACTGCCGCCAGTTGTCGCGGCTGCCGCGGGATGCGGGTCGCGCGCCGGCTTGCGTTCCGCGGGGTCGGCAGCATGGGTCTCATGCTGGACAACCCGGACAGGCGCCGGGCTAGACACCGCTGGCGTGGGCTCAATGCGAAGATCTCTACCGTACGACATGATCCTTAATCCCTAGTAGCACGATTATCGGCCGGTAATCTTCAGACTTTAATCAGACGTCGTTAGATCGCCGCGGCGAGATGACGGACTGGCTTGGCGCCCGCATCGCGGGTGGCTTGCTCCCACGCGGGCAGCAGCTCACGTAGCAAGCGCTCAACCTCGCGCGCAGGCGTTGCGTCCTTGCGCAAGTTCGCCTCAACCAGTCGGTGGTTCATGTATTCGTAGATCTGCATCAGATTGCGGGCGAGCTCACCGCCGCGTTCCAGATCGAGCGTCTCGAGGAGCTCGCTGATGACCGCCTGGGCGCGGACGAGGTTGTTGTGCGCTGTCGGCACATTGCGGGCGTCGATCGCCTCGACAGCGCTGCCGACGAAGCGCGCGGCGCCTCGATAGAGCATCACGACGAGCTCGCCGGGGGCGGCCGTCTCAGCTTGGGTCTGGCGGTATGACTGGTACGCATTCATCCTGTGTGGTCACTCGCAGGCCTGATTTGGAATCTGCAGAGAGTATCGGCCGCCGACCGGAGTCACCGCAGAGGGACGTTCGTCCTGTTCTCGTAAAATGGCCGCGATGGCGACGGGACGGGTGGCCGCGTTTTACGGGCCTGGCCAGCCTATGCGAATCAAGGAATACGCGGTGCCTGAGCCTGAGGCGGGCTGCATCGTCGTCAAAATGACCGTGGCCAACGTGTGCGGATCGGACCTGCACCAGTGGCGGGGTGAGTTCGACGTCGCCAGGTTCGGGCGACCCTATCCGCAGATCCTCGGCCACGAGATGACCGGCACGGTGTACCAATTGGGCACAGGAGTCTCGAGGGACACCGCCGGTCTGCCCTTGCGCGAGGGTGACCGGGTGGTGTGGCGGTACTTCTACCCGTGCGGCACCTGTCGCGCCTGCATGAAGCGGATCACACGTGCCTGTCCGAACGCGCGCACCTATCTCACCAACTCGTGCGACGTGGCACCGCACTTCTACGGCGCTTTCGGGGACTATTACTACGTTCGACCCGGCGCGGCCATCTTCAAGGTGCCCGACGAGCTGAGCGACACCATGGTCGCCGGGGTCAACTGTGCGCTCTCGCAAGTGGTCGGAGGCATGCAGCTCGCCGGGCTCAAATTGGGCGAGAACGTCGTCATCCAGGGTGCGGGCGGACTGGGGGTGTACGCCACGGCCGTTGCCAAGGAGATGGGCGCTGGCCGCGTCATCGTCATCGACAGCATTCGTGAGCGCCTCGAGCTGGCGCGGGGCTTCGGCGCCGACGAGATCATCGATCTCGAACAGTTTCCCGACCCGGAAATGCGCGTTCGGCGCGTGCTCGAGCTAACCGATAACTGGGGCGCGGACCTCGTGGCTGAGCTGGTCGGCCATCCGCGGGTGTGCAACGAAGGCTTGCAAATGGTCGGCCGCACGGGTCGCTATCTCGAGATTGGCAACATCAATCCGGGCCTGAAGTACGAGCTCGACCCATCGACGCTTATCTTTGGTAATCGGTCCATCCTGGGCATGGTCTATTACGAGGCCGAGCACCTGCAGCAGGCCCTGGACCTGATGCGCCGAACGCGCGATCGCTACCCCTGGGACAAAGTGGTCAGCCACACATTCCCGCTCGAGCGGATCAACGAAGCGTTCGTCGAGGCCGATCAGGGACGAGTCACACGCGCGGCGATTGTTCCCTAGACGACAAGAACCCCCTCGAGGAGAGGGGGCTCCGATTACTTCTTGCCGTTCTTACTCGCGGTGGCCGCCTTGCCGCCCTTTGGCTTCTTGGCGCCGCCTTTGCTGCCCGGTCCCTTGTCAGGCATACGACATTTCCTCCCTTGAGATCGTTCCTAGGCAGACATAGTGCCCCGTCGGCCAGCGACCGTCAAGATTCGACAGACTCCATCCTGGCCAGCACGTCCTCGCGCGACGCCTTCATGTTGTGGACCTGCTCGGCATGCTCCTGGGTGGCGGCAACGACCTCGTCCTCGGTGCCGACGACCTCCCAGCCGCAGGCACAGCCCAATCGCTTCATTTGATCCATCTCCTCACTTAACCCAGATTCCGAAACGGCTCGGGGACATAGCCGGCGAGCGCCTGCTTCCAGGCCGGCGACAGTTCGTGCGACACGACCGGGTCATCCTTAGCGAGCCAGGCCAGATGCCGCAGGCCATGCTCGACAACCTGCGCTGATGCGATCTCCTTTGGCGCGGCGGTGGCTTCGGAGCGCGCGAGCGCGGCGCGGCCGATGGTGACACTCTGCATCGCACCCACATCAGCCGCGTCGACGACCACCACGAAACTGAGAATCACCGCGTCGCGATCGTGGCGCCAGGATGTCGAATGAACGAGCAGCGGATTCTTACCCAGCGCATGGCGTGCCACACGCTCGACGACTTCGACCGGGTGATCGGTTGCGCCGAGCTCGACGTACCACGCCGCCGCGGCACATGGACCGGTCAACTCGAGCTTCTGCTCCTCGTCGAGCCACACGACAAAGATTTCGGCCTGGACAGGTCCCTCGACATCCGGGTCGCGTGCGGCTCCAACCATGCCAGCTCGAGGCGAAGTCTAGCGAGGTAGTTGGCGCGGCGTCGACTGGGGCGGCTAGACTTGTGCTCGGCGCATTGTGCGCCGTCGCATGTCTTCCGAGCCTCCGAGTACCCAACTCAACAAACCGCAGCCGATGGCGTCCCCTCGCCTGGGAGGACTCGCTTAGTCGTTCCGTCTCACTGACGCGGCACGGCTACAGCGGGCGCTCCCCAGTTCTGTGGGGGTGCCCGCCCGCCGACGCGGACTACCCGGCCGTCGAAGCCCTCTCCCTCAAGCCGCGTAAAGGCGACCCGCAGATCGTGCCCTGGTCCGCGGTGCGCGTGCTCGACAACGGGGCGGTCAGCCTGTTCACGCAACTGTCCGATACGCCGACGTTCGTCCCATCGCCAAACGAGCTCTCGCTCGCGCGCCAGGTGCTCGATCACCAGATCATCGACGTCAACGGCGTGCGTGTGGTGCGGGTCAACGATCTGCAGATCGCGTCGACGCCTTCGGACGGCAGCTACCACCTGGTAGGTGTGGACATCTCCACCGCCGGTTTGCTGCGGCGGCTCGGCGCAGGTCGCGTCCTCGGCGCCCTGGGCGTACGGCTGACGCCCAAGGCTATCGCCTGGGAAGACATCGAACCGGTCGAGTCAGGTACCGCGGGAGTCAAGCTCAAGATGTCCCACGAAGATCTGGCCAAGCTGCACCCATCGGACATCGCCGAGATCATCTCCCAACTCGACCAGCACCACGTTCACGAGGTCCTCGAGACGTTGGACGACGAGGCGGCGGCCGACGCGATACAGGAAGTCAGCCCCGACCTACAGCTGTCCCTCATTCGCAACATGGAGCCCGAGCGCGCCGCCGACATCCTCGAAGAGATGGAACCCGACGATGCCGCGGACATCCTCGGCGACCTCGAGCCCGAGCGCGCACGGGACCTGCTGAGCCGCATGGAGGCGGACGAAGCAGACGATGTTCGCGAGCTACTGACGTACGACGATGATTCGGCCGGTGGCCTGATGACCACCGACGTGGTCACCGTACCGCCGACGGCCACCGCCGACGAAGCGATCGGCCTGGTCCGACAGCAGGCGGCGGCCATGGACAATGTCTACTACGTCTACGTGGTCGACGAGGGCGAGCGCTTGCTTGGCGTGTTATCCCTGCGCGAGTTGATCGTGGCCGATCCGAGCACCCCCATCGGCCGCGTCATGCACCGCGAGCTGATCCGCGGTCGGCTGGACGACTCAAAGGAGGAAGTCGCGCGCATCATTGCCAAGTACAACGTGCTGGCGCTGCCCATCGTGGACGACGTCGGACGGCTGCGGGGCATCGTCACGGTAGATGATGCGATGGACGTCATCCTGCCCGACGATTGGAAGGCGCGACTGCCGCGGATCTACTCGCGCACCTGAGGCGTGCGGCCTGACCACTGGCGACGCCTCCGCGCCGTTGGCGCCATACTCGGGTTTCTTGGGCCAGGTGTCATCACCGGGGCCGCGGGCGACGACGCCGGCGGCATCGCCACTTATGCCTCGATCGGCGCCCAGTACGGGTACACGCTGCTGTGGGTCATGGGTCCGATCACGATCGCCTTGATCGTGGTGCAGATCATGGTTGCGCGCATGGGCGTGGTCACTGGCAAGGGTTTCGCCGAGCTCATCCGCGAGGAGTTCGGCGTCAAATGGTCGGCGTTTGCGATGCTCGTCCTGCTCATCGCCAACAGCACCGTGACGGTTGCCGAGTTCGCGGGCATCGCCGCGGCCGGCGAGCTGTTCAACATCCCGCGCATTATCAGCGTGCCGCTCATGGCGGTAGTGGTGTGGCTGATCGTGGTGCGCGCTTCGTACACCGTCGCCGAGAAGATCTTCATCCTGTTGTCGACGGCGTTGTTGACGTACGTCGGCGCGGCCTTCTTGGCGAATCCCGACTGGGGCGACGTTGGGCGCGGCCTGGTCACCCCGTCATTTATCCCCGAAGCGGGTTACCTGACGACACTTGTCGCACTCGTCGGAACGACGATCACGCCCTACATGCTGTTCTACTTGCAATCCTCGATCTCGGATAAGGGGGTCAGGGTGGCGGACTATGCCGCCGAACGTACGGATGTGGTGCTCGGCTCGCTGCTGACGACGGTCATCGCGGTGTTCATCATCGTCTCGACGGCCGCGACGCTGCATACCCAGGGCGTCCTGGTCAATACACCAGAGGACGCCGCCCGCGCGCTCGAACCGCTGGCCGGACCCTACGCGCGCGTTCTGTTTGGTCTGGGGCTCTTTGGCGCCAGCATGCTGGCCGCTTCCGTGCTCCCGCTGAGCACTGCTTACGCGGTGTGCGGCGCGTTCGGCTGGGAGCGCGGCGTGTCGCGCTCCTGGTCTGAGGCGCCCATCTTCAACGGCCTCTACACCGCGTTGATCGCCATCGCCGCCGCCTTCGTGCTGATTCCTGGTTTGCCACTGATCCAGGTGATCGTGGCGACGCAGTTCCTGAACGGCTTGTTGCTGCCGATCGTACTCATCTTTGTGCTCAGGTTGGTCAACGACCGCGACGTGATGGGTAGACACACAAACAACCGCGCTTTCAATGTGATTTCGTACGGGACTACGGGGATCTTGATCTTGCTCACGATCGCCTTGCTCGTTTCTTCCGTCCTGGGGATTGGCTAGGGGCGATCGAGCGCGGCCTGGGCGAAGGCGCGAATACGTCCGACTGCGATCTCGGTCGTGAGATCTGGGCGGCCCAGGATGCGATACGCCACGGCCCACTCGGGCATATCGCGCACAGCCTCGATCGAGATCAACAACTCCCAGAACCTCAGGTCCCGGACATCGATGCCGGCGGCACGCTCGTACTCACGTAGAAACTCATCGGCGGCTGGCTGACCGCATAAGACCCACAGATCTCCGCGGCAGGTGGCGACATCTTTGACACGCTCGCCCAAACGGGGTTGTTCCCAATCGACGACGCCGACCAGTCGACCGCGCACCCACAGCAGGTTGCCCGGCCAGTAGTCGCCATGCACCAGGACTCGCCGCTCGTCGATCTCACTGATCCGCGACCATTCGGCCACGGCAGCCGTCCAGACGTCCAGTTGCAGGGCATCGTCGGTTTCAGGACGTTTGCTGAGCACCCGCGTGACCCTGTCGCGTTGATCGCGCAGGAAGCCGAGCTCGTGCGTCGGCAGCTGGTGCAACTCGGCGAGCGTGCGTGCGATCTGGCGTAAATACCCCGACAGATCGCGCGGTGCAAGCAATGGCCGGCCGGGGATGCGAGTCATGACGATGGTCGGTGTTCCGAACGGGCCGCCCTCGGCGTCGACCATCAGCGGGCGGGGCGATGGGAACGCGGCGCGCGCCAGGATCTCGAGCAGTTTGAACTCGCGCTCGCTCGCCGATGGCTTTGAAGGCAGCCAGTGCTCACCGTAGCGGCGGACGACCACCGTGCGGCGGCCGCCGCCCGCGTCCTCGAGCTGCACCGCGTGGACACTCGACGAGATGCCACCGCGTAGCGGGCGCACGCGCAGCACCTGCCCGTCGGGTGCGAGTGCCTGGCGCACGCGTTCGACCGCGGCAGCGGGCAGAACGTTGCGGGTTACCTGCGCACCGCCATATCGATCAGCGTCCGGGCAATTGGCGCGGCGACGGTCCCACCGTGTTGTCCGCCTTCAACCATGACCAGGACGAGCAGACTGGGCTTGTCGGGCGGCAGGAAACCGACGAACCACGCGTGCGCGTCTGGGTTCTCATTTTCGGCCGATCCCGTCTTGGCGGCGATGGGCAGCTTCTCATCTCGGAAGGCATAGTACGCGGTGCCCTTGGATGTGCTGGTCACGCGCTTCATGCCGTCGAGGATCGTGCTCAGGGTAGCCGCGCTCAGGTTGAGTGAGCCGAGCGCCTGGCGCTCCTGACCCGCGACGAGCTCTGGCACGAGCAGCGTGCCGCCCCGGCCGAGCGCGGCGTAGGCGTTGGCCATCTGCAGCGGGGTCGCCAGCAGGTATCCCTGGCCGATGGCCAGATTGACGCTATCACCGGCAGTCCACGGCTCACGCAGCTGCTGTTGCTTCCAGCTCGAGTCGGGCACGATTCCAGGGGCGTCGTGGACGCCCGCCGCGCGCGTCGGCTGGCCCAAGCCGAAGGTGCGCGCGAACGTTGGCAAAATGTTCGGGTCCAATCGATCCAGTCTGAGCCCCATTTCGTAGAACGCTGGGTTACAGGACTCGGTCAGCGCTTCGGTCAGTTGGAGTGTCCCCTGCGGTTGCCAATTATGGAGCGTCACACCAGGCAGGCCGTTCCAGTCCGGCCCACAATCGAAACTGTCCGACGTCTTGACTACCCCATTTTCCAGGGCCGCGACGAGAGTCACCACTTTGAAGATGGACCCTGTTGGGTAGGCCGCCACGGCCGCGCGCAACACCAGCGGGTGGTCGGTACCATTCAACGCCTGCCACTGCGCGTCGCTGAGACCGATCACGAACTGGTTCGGATCGAAACTCGGCAGGCTGACCAGGGCCAGCAGGCTGTTGTCGCGCGGGTCCATGATCACGACACTGCCCAGCTTGTCGCCGAGCACGCTGGACGCCTCTTGCTGAAGCGCACTGTCGATGGTCAGCTTGACGTCGCGCCCGGGTACCGCCGCCTTCTGTGCGATTGCACGCAGTACTCGGCCGCCTTGATCGACGATTTGAATGCTGCCGCCTTTCTTACCCGCCAACTGATCTTCGCCCCAGCCTTCGATGCCGCTGCGGCCGATCCAGTCCGTTTCGGTCACACCCGCCGATGCACCCTGCCGAAGTTCGTCGGCAGTCGGGTGGCCGACGTAGCCAACAACGTGCGCGGCGGCAGCGCCCAGCGGATACACGCGCGCGGGCCGGTCCTGGAGCGCCACGCCAGGTACCGCGCCGATCTTCGACTCTAGATCGGCCCGGGCAGATTCCGGGCGGTCGGCAATGGGCATGAACCAGGTCGGCTGACCGCCTTGAATACGCTGCTTGATCGTTTCGGGCGGCACGCTCAGGGCATCCGAAAGGGTTTTCAACAGCGCCGGCTCATCCTTGATTTCGCCTGGGACCACGCCGACGGACAGGATCGAACCGTTGTCGGCCAGTGGTTTTTCAGATCGATCAAGAATGCGGCCGCGGGTCGGCACATCAGGTGTGACGCGCACCGTTGAACTGGCGGTCAAGCCAGCGAAGATCAAGCCCGGCTGCCAGGCGACCTTCCACACGCCTTGCTGCTGAACAAGCGGCAGCGTATTGGCCTCGGTGACGTCGCCGAAGATGGCCAGCGTGTGGGTGACGTTGAACGGCACCTGGTTGCTTGCCGCATCCTTTTGAACGGCTGGCCCCGACACCGCGACCGTGAGTTTGATCTCGCCGATACCGTCACGGATATTCGAATAGCGCCGCAGGAACACGTCGCGTGGCGTCGCCGCCTGCGCCTCCGCCGACAGCAGGTCATACATCGCCGAAAATTGACTCTGCTGCCAGGCGCTGAAGAATGCCGCGGCAGCGTCTTCAGGTCGTTTCGGCACCGCCGTGGCCGTCGGCGCTGGGACAGTCGGCACCGCGGGCTGCTGGATCGGCTCAGGTAGGCCGCACGCCGCCACGAGCAGCACGCACCCCACCAGGGCATGGCGCCACGCCATGACGTTCAGGGTACCCGTCTGTGCACGCATGCACAGTGGCGAACTCGTGAGGCGCCGGTGGCGAGCGGCCGCTGTGCAGTGAGGTAAGGTGGCCAGGGTGCGCCTGGTCGCTCGCGTTGCGTTGCTCTCGTTGCTGCTCGTGTCGCCGGAGGTGGCCTCGTCGCAGGACGTGGCGGCGACCTCGGCGCCGACCGTGCGCCTGTGGGCGACCCGTGAAGGACTCGTCGGCCGGACCACGGCGGCCGGGCACCTGATTACCGCCGACGATCACTTCGTGGCCCTGCCCTCGCGCAAGGCGCTAAACAAGTCGGTGATCGTCGCCTACCGCGGCAAGAGTGTTACCGCGCCGGTCCTGGACATTGGCCCGTGGAATCGCGACGACTCGTGGTGGGAGCCAGGCGCCACGCGCGGCCTGTTCGCCGACTTGCCACGCTTCGTGCCCGAAGTCTGGGCCGCCTATGAAAGCGGCTACAACGGTGGCCGCGACGCCATCGGTCGCTTTGTGACCTTCCCAGCGATGATCGACCTGGCTGACGGTGTCTACGCAGACCTGGGCATGCAGCAGGCCGATTGGATCGACGTCACCCTCACCTGGGTTGACGCGCCCTCGCCGCAGCCCCTGGCGCCGGCGGACCGCAAAATCGTGAAGAAGGTCGACCCTTCGCCGTCATCGAAAGCGCCCGAGTTGGCACATGACGGGCGCTATTTCGCTGAAACCGGGTATCGAGTCGACGACGATGGCATCTGGTCGTACTTCGTCGCCCGCGGGCGGGTGCCCGTATTCGGCTTCCCGGTGTCGAGGACCTTCGTCCTGCTCGGATGTTCCGCCCAGATCTTCCAGCGCCAGCTGGCGCAGAACTGCGCCGGCCGCGGCGTCTCAGAGATCGTCGACTTTGTGCGCGCCAACGCGCCGGACAGTTTTGAAGGCCAGGCTGTCGCCTTCGGCAGGACGTTTTTCGGCTTGATCACAGCGGCCATCGCCGGGTCGGACAATCCGCTCTTCAACCTCGAGGTCTGGGGCGCTCCGATCTCGCGCGCTCGGCGCGATCCGGGCAACTCGAACTTCGTCTATCAGCGGTTTCAGCGCGGTGTGATGCACTTCGACGCGACCACCGGGCGCACTCAGGGCCTGCTGTTGGCCGACTATCTGAAAGCCATCCTGCGTGCCCGCGATCTACCCGCCGATCTGGCCCAGGCGGCGCGCCCGAGCAAGTACTTCAACCAGTACTGCCCAACCGCACCGCGCTGGCTGTGCCGCCCGGCCGACCTCCAGGCCAGCGACCTCACCTTCGCCTTCGAACAGGGATGAGGGTGGCCCGGCTTGTGCTACCACCTTTTTGTGTGTAAGAGGGGTAGCAACGACGATGGATAGCGAAGAACAAGAACAAAACACAGGTCGGTTGGCATACCTCGCCGAATTACAGTGCTTTATGTGCGGGAGCCTGGCAGGTTCGATCGAGGCCGATCGCAAGCCGTTGCCGCCCTACGGTATCTGGCACCCCGCGGGCGGCGGCCCATCGCAACGTGTCGCGGACTGGCGTCAACAGCGCTGCGGTCGATGCGGCGGCGCACTCTTCGCCGAGTCCGTTGAAGCCGTGGTTCGCCACGACGACACGGAGGGCTCGCGCCGCGAAGCGCCCCGCCGCGGCCGGCCTCCCAAGTGGCTGGTCGAAGAGCGCCGCCGCGCGCGGGACTCTGCTGAAAGCCGCCTGTAAATCTTCAGCTCGACAAACCTACGGGTCGGGGGAGCCTGCGGCCCC
>WNFC01007450.1_pt1 | contig 13421 bp, 12 predicted proteins | sample 5400541 | NCBI WGS metagenome assembly WNFC01 (sample SAMN13153342, study PRJNA577476) | soil metagenome | isolation source: 120 cm saprolite under Douglas fir tree site 2 hole 2 replicate 1 | place: USA:California | collected 2015-04-18
GACGGCCTTGAACTCCGGCAGCGCGCCGAGGTCGTAGTTGCCCTTGCCGTGGACCGTGGGAAATCCGCCACCGACCACGAGCTTGCTGTCCAGGAATGCGAGCCAGTTGCCGTCGAAGGAAAAGGCGAAGCGGCCCACCGGGGTCGGCAGCGCATACCTGATGGCGAAGTCGATGCCTCCGGTCGATTTCTGGCCAGCGTTCGTATAGAAGTCGTTGATGTATTGGATGGCTCCGAAATTGTTCCGGACGATCAGGGCGCAGAAGGGCTGGTAGAGGCCGATGTAGCAGCCCTGCAGGATGTAAGGGGCGCCAATGAAGCCGATCGCGTCGTCGATCTTGATGTTGTAGTAGTCGACCGTGACCGACAGGCCCGCGACCGCCCGCGGCTGGACCACGATGCCCGCGCTGTAGCTCTTGGCCGTCTCGGCCTTGAGGTTCGGATTGCCGCTTTGGCGGACCAATTCCTGAAGACCGGTATCGGCCGACCCCGTTCCCTTCACGCCAGTGGCCAGGCACTGATTCTTCGTCGCCGTAGAGACCGTGGGCAGGGTCAGGTCGGCGCAAGGGTCGGTCGCGGCCGGGTCGGTCTCGTTCCCGCCGAGGAACAGCTCGGAGATGCTCGGGGCGCGGAATGCGGTCGAATAGGTGCCGCGGACAGTGAAGTCGCGGATCGGCGTGTAGCGGGCGCCGAATTTGTAGCTGAAGTTATCGCCGAAGGTGCTGTAGTTCACGTAGCGGGCGGCGACGCTGGCCTCGAGCGCCTCGACGCCGGGCAGGTTGGAGAGGATCGGCAGCGACAGCTCCGCGAAGGCCTCGTTGACGGTGAAGTAGCCGCTGGTCGACTTGAAGTTGAAGTCGGCCGAGTCGCCCGCCTGGACGATCGGGTCGGCGACCTGCGAGCCCGACTGCCGGCGGAACTCGTAGCCGACCGCCAGCGACACCGGCTGCTCCGCGGCTATCCTGAACAGCTCACCACCGAGGTTGAGGTTGACGGCGAAGAGCGCATCGAAGGCGCGCGAGGTGCCGGTGAAGCCCAGGTACCCTGCCTGTGACTGGTCGATGCTGCCAGGGCCGCCGAGGAGGTTGAGCGGGGCACAGCCGTCGGAGAGCGTGGTGGTGAGATTATTCGGCGTGCTGACGCAGACCGGGTTGCCCTTGGCGTCGAGCGTGCTCGCCCCGACGGCGTTGGCCACGCGCGAGTTGCGGAACGACCCGCCGGTGGTGAAGGTGCCCGCAGTCCTGCCGTAGTTCATTGACGCGTCCCAGAACCAGCCCCCGAGCGGCCCGAGCGCGCCGGGCAGCGAGCCGTCGATGCCGGTGACGACGCGGAAGGTGCCCAATTCCTCGGCGTAGGTGCGGTGGCCGAACTCGACAAGGCGGCGGCCCAGGTAGTTGAGGTCGGTGCCGAACGGGAGGGTTGAGCGGCATCGGCGCCGCGTTCTGGGTCGAGTTGCGCTGGACGTATGACGCCTCGTAGTAGCCGCGCACGCCCGGGAACTTCACGTCACCGGCGGCGAAGGCCTGCACGGTCGTCGAGGGGATGGTGAGGTAGTTCTCGGCGGCGTAGTTGTAGAAGTCATTCCCGGTGTTGTTGTTGTCGGGCGCGGGCGTGTTGAACTTGCGGAAGCACTCGTTCTGGCCGAGGCCGTTGTTACCGCAGAAAACGACCCCGGGGATGGGCGTTAACCTGGAGTCGCGGATGAAGCGCGTGCTCGGCTTCCAGCCGGGGATCGACGACATCGCAATGCAGAGCGCGTTGCCGTTGCAGAGAGGATTGCCGTTGGCGTCCTGGGGAATGCGCAACGTCCCCTGCGGGGTGCGGCTGCTGCCGCTCACGCCCTGTGCCGTGGCCGGAGGCGCCGTGTAGTCGTAGTCGAGGGCCTGGGCCGACCAGTCGCGGTCGCGCAGCCAGGAGTCCTTCTGGTTGAAGTAGCGCACCGAGAAGATCGCACTCGACCTCTCGTCAGTGCGGCCGGCGGTGACGTGGGCGTCGAAGGTCTGCGCGTCGCCGCGCTGGGAGAGACCGTACTGCGCCCCCAGGTTCGCGCCGTCGTAAGTGCGGCGAGTGATGATGTTGACCACGCCGGCGATGGCGTCGGAGCCGTAGACGGCCGAGGCGCCATCCTTGAGCACTTCGATCCTCTCGACCGCCTCGGTCGGGATGGTGTTCAGGTCGACCGCGGACGACGCGCCGAGCCCGCCCGGCACCACGCGCCGCCCGTTGATGAGCACCAGCGTGCGCTGGATGCCGAGGCTGTGCAGGTTGATGCGGGTGGTGCCGTCGGCGCCGTAGTTGATGCCGCCGGTGTTGAGCTGGAAGTTGGGCGCGTTGCCCTGCTCGGGAAGGGTCTGCAGGAAGTCGCCGATGGTCATCTTGCCGCTCGCCTCGAATTGCTGGCGCGAGACCACGGTCACGGGCGCTGGGGTGGTCAGGTCCTTGCGGCGGATGCGCGATCCGGTGACGACGATCTGCTCCTCCATCGGCCTTTCGATGGGGGTTTCGGGCGCCGCCTCTGGAGCGGCCGGCGGCGCGGCGGTGGACGGGGTGGCGGGGGGCGGCGTCTGCTGCGCGGCGAGGCCCGCCGCCCAGAGGAGGGTGAGAAGCAAGGGCGATACTCCCAACAGGCTTCGCATCGGTGTCATGGCGGGGTCCGATCTCCGGGGAAGGGACGACGGGCGCCAGACTAGCGGGTCCGCGCGAAGCTGCAAGCACCCCCCGCCGTCGGGCCATGGACAATTCTCTCCTGCAGCCCGTTGCCTCGCGCCGCGCGGCTGTTGGAGAGTCGCGCTTTTTCAGAGGGGGTTTCATGCTTGCCGCCGCGCTTCTAGCCGCCGCCTATCACGCCTGCCCCGCCGACCTGACCGCCTGGCGCGACCTGCTCGACGCGGAGTGGATCGACTGCCACCGCGTGGCGGATCTCACCACGACCGGCAATCCCTTCACCGATCCGCAGAGCCTCACCGGCATGGGCTTCCCGCCGCCCGGCACGGGAACGCTCAATTCGCACTACACCAACCCGACCTCGCCGCCCGTGAGCGGTCTGCAGATCGACGGCTGGTTCGCCGACGCGTGCAACGCCTTCCAGGCCGAGCCGGCTCTCACCGCCAAGGACGGGACGCCGTTCATCCCCGGCTGCACGCCACCGCCCATCCCGGGCCAGACGTGCGTGTCGGGCTGCCACCACGATTCGCAGTTCGTCATCCGCATCCCCGACGCCTGGGACGGCCATCTCCTCACCGCCGGCACGCCGGGCATCCGCGACGCGTTCGCGAGCGACTTCATCCTCTCCGACCAGGCTTTGGAGAAGTCGTGGGCCTACGTCTCGCAGGACAAGGGCAACATGGGCGCGAACTTCTTCCGCGACGGCACCGACGAGACCGCCTCGAGCGGCACGCCCTGGGTGCCCGGCGCGGCGGTCCACGAGTGGATGCACCGCATGCGGCAGGCCACCGCGGCGGCGCGCAAGCTGCTCGGCGCACTCGCGCCGCAGTACGGCCTGCGCGGCGTCACGCGCTCGTACGCCGCCGGCATCTCCAACGGAGGGTACCAGGTCCGCCGCGCCATCGAGACGGACTTCCGCCACCAACAGCTCTACGACGGCGGCGTCGATTGGGAGGGCACGCTCTTCCTTCCCACGCTTCCGCCGGGCATCAAGACGCAAGCGCCGACGACCGGGTACAACCTCTTCACCTATCTGCCGACGGCGCTGCTCAACTATCCCGGCGACGTGCTGGGCTTGCCGCCCTCGGCGGCGGCGCTGGCGGCGGTCGGGTTCAACCCGCAGTCGCAGCCCCTCTGGGCGTATCACTGGTCGATCTACTGGGGGCTGACCCAGAAGATCTACCGCCTCGAGTTCGACCCCGAGTACACGGGCTACACCTGCTCCGACCCGCTCGGCGCCGGCCCCTCGTGCGTCTCGCCGCCGGCGCTCACGGTGCCGCCCGGCGATCCCGACGCGCTCTACGATTACCAGGCGCGCATCGCGCAGAACCCCGCCATCCTGGCGCGCATGCAGGAGGTGGCCAACACCGGCAACATCCAGCGGCCGCTCATCACGCTGCACGGCGATCAGGATTCGCTGCTGCCCATCGCCACCGACTCGGACATCTATACGCAGTTGGTGGCGCGGGCGCGCAAGTCTTCGGGCCACCGTTATTACCTCGTGCAAGGCGGAAACCACGTCGACCCGCAGTACGACGATCACGCGGGCATCGATTCGTACGGCGACACCGTCTTGCGGCCCATGCTGCCTTGCGTGCGCGCGGCCATCGACGCGCTGGCGCTCTGGGTGGAGAGCGGCGTCGCGCCGCCGCCGAGCCACACCATCGCCCGGCCCCAGGGAGCCACGCCGGCGCAGCTCGCCAACACCTGCACCCTGCAGTGACGCCCGGCGACGACATCGCCGCGCGCGTCGACCGCCTCGAACTGCCCTTCGACGCGCGTGGGATCGATCCCTACGGCATCTCCAAGTGGCATTTGACGGTCGCCTTCCGCGTCCTCGGGCTGCTCTACAAGCGTTACTTCCACATGCGCAGCTTCGGCACCGAGCACATCCCGCCGAACGGCCGGGCCATGCTGGTGGGAAACCACTCGGGCGGCATCGCGCTCGACGGCGCCATGGTCATCGCCTCCTGCTTCTTCGAGATGGAGCCGCCGCGGCTCGCGCAGGGAATGGCGGAGAAGTTCATCAACCGCCTCCCTTTCGCCTCGGTGTGGGCCAGCCGCTGCGGCCAGTTCACCGGCCTGCCCGATCTCGCGCAGCGGCTGCTCGAAGACGGCCGGCTGCTGCTCGTCTTTCCCGAGGGCGCGCGCGGCACCGCCAAGCTGTGGAAGGAGCGCTGGTCGCTGGTCGACTTCGGCACCGGCTTCGTGCGCCTCGCGCTGCGCACCAAGACGCCCATCATCCCCTTTGGTTTCATCGGCGGCGGCGACGCCATTCCGACCGTCACCAATCTTTATCGGATCGGCAAGCTGTTCGGGATGCCGTACATCCCCGTGACGCCGTGGATCGCGCCCCTGCCCCGGCCCATCCCCCTCGAAGTCCACTACGGCGCGCCGCTCCTCTTCCAGGGCACCGGCTCCGAGGACGACGAGGTCGTCCAGCGCTATGTCGAAGAGGTGAAGAGCAACGTGGCCGCGCTCATCGAGAAGGGCCGCGAGTCGCGCCGGAGCGCCAGATGAGGGTGCTCATCCCCGGCATCGCGGGCCTGCTCGCGCGCAAGGTGGCGACGCGCCTCTTGCGCGACGGCCACGAGGTGATGGGCGTCGATGCGCGCGGCTGGCCCGGCGCACCGAAGGAGATCGAACTGCACGCGGTGGACATCCGCAAGCGCGGCGCGGAGGACGTCTTTCGCAAGCGCCGTCCCCAGGCGGTCGTCCACATGGCCACCGTCAGCGCGCTGCAAGTCTCGTCGGAGGAGCGCTACCGCATCAACCTGGGCGGCACGCGCGCCGTCTTCGAGCACTGCGCGGCGTACGGCGTGGAGCAGCTCGTCTTCGTCGGCCGCCACACCTACTACGGCGCGGGCCCCGACGCGCCGCTCTACCACACCGAGGCCGAGCCTCCACAAGAATTGGGCTCCTATGCCGAGCTGGCCGATCTGGTCGCCGCCGATCTCTACGCGGCAAACGCGCTCTGGCGATTGCCGGAATTATCGACGGCCGTGCTGCGCGTCTGTTACACGCTGGGACCCTCGGGACACGGCACGCTGGCGGGCTTCTTGCGCGGCCGCTTCGTGCCCATGGTGCTGGGGTTCGATCCGCTCTTCCACTTCATGCACGAAGACGACGCCGCCGAGGCCATCGTGCTGGCGCTGGCGAAGAAGCTGCGCGGCGTCTACAACGTTGCCGGGCCGCAACCGTTGCCGCTGAGCGTGATCGCGCACGAGGCAGGGCGCACCACGCTGCCCCTGCCCGAGACGCTGCTCTCGCTCCTGCTCGGGCGCGCCGGCCTGCCCCGATTGAGCAGCGGGGCGCTGGCGCACATCAAGTATCCCATCGTGGTCGACGCGGCGGCGTTCCGCGCCGAGTCGGGATTCGCCCACCGCTTCGACGAGCTGACCACCGTGCAGACCTTCGCCGACGCGTTCCCCGCCGCGGGACAAGTCCGCGCAGTCCGCTGACCTGATCGGCGTTAGAATCAGGGGACCATGCTGAAGGTCGGTCCGCTCCGCCTGCACTGGAGCCTCCTGCTCGGGGCGGTCCTCTTCTGCGCGGCCCAGCCAAGGCCGGCGCTGCTCGCCGGGTATCTGGTGGTGCTGCTCGTCCACCTGCTGGGCCACGCCGTTGCCGCGGGCAGGACGGGCGTGCGCGGCTTCGCGCTGCACGGCCTCGGCGGCGAGCTGCTGCTCGAGGGCGACGTCGCGCCGCTCCGGCGATCGCTCATCGCGCTCGCGGGCCCGGCGGCGCAACTCGCGCTGCTCGCCGCGGCGCTGGCGGTCCGCACCTCGCCGGATCTCTACGACGCGTTCACGCGGCGCAACCTGGTCGTGCTGCTGCTCAACCTCATCCCCATCGCGCCGCTCGACGGAAAAGAGGCCTGGCGCATCTTCTCGCGCCTGCGCGCAGCGCGCCACCAAACCCCGCGCGAACTGCCCGTCTCGCAGCAGGTGCGCAAGGAGGTCTCGAACCTACTAGAGAAGATCCGCGGTTCGACGAAAGTGAGATAGTGCCTGATTGGCGGAGGAGGCAGGATTCGAACCTGCGAGCCCTTGCGGGCCAGCGGTTTTCAAGACCGCCGCCTTCAGCCGCTCGGCCACTCCTCCATCTATGTCGATCCGGCAGGTTAGCTGACGATCCTCCAGGCGTCGAGGACGGCGAGACCGCCACACGGCCGATGATCGCTCGCTTGACACTTGTGCCCCGGGGTTGCGAGCATGCTCGGGGGTGGATGACGAATACCCGGGGTTGCGAGCATGCTCGGGGGTGGATGACGAATGCCCGGGGCGGCGAGGCTCGGCGACAAAGCGCAGGTAGCTGCCGATGCGCACGGGTGTCCGGCGTGTCCTCACCCCGCTGTCGGGCCCATCGTCACAGGTTCGCCCGACGTCTTCGTCAACGCCAAGCCCGCCGCGCGTCTCGACGACCTCGGCATTCACGCTGCCTGCTGCGGGCCCAACAACTTTCAGATCGCGAAGGGGTCCCCGACCGTTTACGTCAATGGCAAGCCGCTGGCGCGCATGCAGGACAAGGCGAAGCACTGCGGCGGGACGGGACCAATCATCGAGGGCTCGCCCGACGTGCTGATCGACGACGGCGCGGCGGCTGCTTCCGGACTCGGCCGTTACCTCGTGCGCGCGCTGCAGATAGTGGTCCAGCAGGCCATGGCGGCGAAGAAGTCCAAGGCCGTCAGCCGTCGCGATCGCAATCCCGGGAACACCGGCGCGTCCAGCGGAGGAAGTGCGTACACAATCCCCGTCCAGACCCCTGCCCCCGCGCCTTCGAAGTCCGGCAGCCCGCAGCCGCAAAAGCCAGCCGCGCAAGTCGTGGCGCAGCTCGTGGATCCCACCGGCGTGCCAGTCGCCGGATGGGCGTACAAGCTCACGCTGCCGGACGGCACCGTCCGGACGGGAGAGAGCGACGGGCAAGGCTACATCCGCGAAGACGCGGGAAATCAGAAAGGCGACGCTCACCTCGTGCTCGTCGGCGACGGCTCCTCCGGCGCAAAGAGCGGCGGCCAGGGCCCTTCCGGCTCCGCGTAGACAGCGCATGGGAAATTCTTCTGCACCGCAATCGAGCAGTGGCCCGGTGACGGTCTACGTGGACGGCGGCGTCGCCGTGCCGGTGGGTACTCCGCAGATCGTCCAGGTCGGCAAACCGGTCCGCCCGCTTCCGAATATCGAGTCCTTGCTCGTGGGGCCCGCCGGGAATGCCCCGCAAAAGGCGGCGTGCGAGATCGTCGAGAACAAGAAGCTGAGGATCGACTGGAAGATGTCGGGACAAGCCGACGACCTCTTCCTCGAGCCCGGCCACGTCGACCTGTTGCACGCTGCCACCCCTCCTGATGCGAGCGGCAAGGGAACCATCGAGTTCGACGCGCCTCCCAACCGCGACGGGGACACCAGCAGCAAGGTCGTCTACCAGCTCACGGCGACCCGGAAGATTGACGCCGACCACTTCGTGGAGGTGAAGAGCGACGTCCAGGTCACGGTGACGACGCCCTGGCTGCCCGTCCATGACGTGGCGGACTACTTCGCCTACGTCAGGCCGGTGCGCCTCGGAGTCATCGAGCCGCTGATCAACGGCCGGAGCTCCGGAGGGACGGGCCCCGACGACGATCACACCGAGCCGCTCGACCGGATGCAGGAAACGGTCGCGAGCCTCGGCAACGGCGACTTCGTTTATCTCTCCGCCTGGTTCTTCGAGCCCGCTACCCAGCTCACCAAGGGTCCTGTGGCGGGCGCGACGACCTGGGGCGCGCTCTTCGCCCTCAAGGCGAAGGAGGGCGTCACGGTCCGCATCTTGATCAACGACTTCGACCCCGTCAGCGGACTCGACCAATGGCTGGATCAAGACAGCCTGAAGCCGCTGGATGCCCTCGTGTCGGGGCTTCCGGCCGCGGCGCGCAAGAACTTGAAGTACTTCGTCAGCATGCATCCGGCGCACGTCGGGACGCTCAAGAGCCTGCTGGCAACGACGGGCAGCAAGCACTCCAAAACGAGCATCAATGTCGCCAGCCATCACCAGAAGTTCATGGTGGCTCGGCGGGGAGAAGAGCTGACCGCGTTCTGCGGTGGCCTCGACATCGAGTCCCGCAAGACTCCCGCCAAATGGGCCTACGTGGCGCCGTTTATGGTGGGATGGCACGATCTGCACGTGAAGCTCACCGGGCCAATCACGCGCGACCTCGAGCAGGAGTTCGTGCTGCGCTGGAACCGGGAGCAAAAAAGTACCCGGACGCCCGATCGCGCCGACTGGTCAGGATTCGGCACGCTCGTCCCGGCGCCGCTTTCTGCCAAGGACGAGGTTGGGGCGAAGAAGCAGCACCGGGTGCAGATGCTGCGGACCATCTCGGACGACGCGATCCTTTCGCCCTATGACAACAAGCGCTCCGACATCCAGGAGGCGTACGGGCGCGGGATCGCCACCGCCAGCCGTTTCGTTTATCTGGAAAACCAGTACTTCCGCAGTGCGCAGCTGGCGAAGTTCATCGTCGATCAGGGCAAGGTAAACCCGGAGTTGGTCGTGATTCTCGTGGTGGTCGCCAACGCGGGCGCGGACGACGGAGAGAACGCGGTCACCGCTCATGGCAATTACCTCCAGTTCGAAACCTTCGACGCCATCGTGAAAGGTCTGGGCGCGGCGCGCGTGCGCATCTTCACCATGCGAGACCGCGCCGTGCACTCGAAGTTCGTTCTCGTCGACGACCGGTGGATGTGCATCGGCTCCGCCAACGGAAACGTGCGCAGCTTCCAGCTCGACAGCGAGCTGAACGTCCAGACGTTCGAGGCGGGCCTGGTCTCCAGCTTCCGCAAACGCCTCTGGGCGCACAACCTGGGCGAGACAGCAGCTACGGTCGGCGCATGGAAGGACAGCGAGCTCCTGGCCAAATGGGATGCCATCGCCGCGGCAAATCTAAAGGTCTCACCCCAGGACATGGCCGGCGAAGGGATCCTCGCGTTCGACTACACCGCGGCTCCGGGCAAGAAGCACGGGAGCGTCCCCGACGCGCTGGCTTCACTCGATCCCTCGCCGGAGGATTCCAGATTTGCAGGCCCCCTGGCAGCGGACGAAACCGCGACGAGAACTGCCTGAAGTGCCGCGAGGTATCCTGACGACGGCCTTGTTCCTGCTCGCCGCCCGCGGGTGCTGGATGAGGGAGCGCGATCCTAATGACGTCGTCGCGACCGTGCGCGGATCGCGGAACTCTCTCGAAAGCGTCCCCTACTCGATAGTGATCATCTCCATCGAAAATCGAAGTGCCGGGCGCATCCAGGTGCACGGGTATCAGATCGTCTGGCCCACAGACCGCTTCGAGGTGAAGGACTCGGGGGTGCGGCTCGAGGCGGGCGAAGTCCGGGAGGTCAGCGTGCGGGTCCCTTGGATTCCTCCCGCCGTCACGCCCGCCCAAATGCGAGTGGAAGGCCTCGAGATCCGCCGACTCCGCTGACAGCGCCCTCAGCTTCCGCCGTCGCGGCCGTGGGCGTCCTCGAAAAACAAATCCTTCCAGCTCGCCGGCCGGATCTTGACGCGGCCAATGCGGTGCATGAACTGGGAGGTGCGGAGCACGCGGTGGGGCGTCAGGGTGAAGACGATGCGCGGATCCTCGAGCATGGCGAGGATCTCGTCCACGCTCTCGGAGCCGCCCGCCATTCGTTTGTAGGTCGCTGCCGCGGCGCGCTTGTCCCGATTGATGATGTCGACGGCCTCCGCCACCGCATCGACGAAGGCCCGATAGGCCTTGGGGCTCCCGTCGTGGAAGCTCGCCCGTGTCCAGATCACGTTCAGCGTCGCCGGGCCACCGAGCACGTCGTAGGTGGAGAGGATGGAGTGGAGCGGCGGCTTCGCCATCTCGCGCTCCATGAACGGGGGCGAGGAGAAGTGGGCGGTGATCCCGCCCGTGCCGGAGAGGAGTGCGATCGCTGCGTCCGGGTGGGCCATCCCGACGGTGAGCGGATCGAGTTTCTCCCAGGCAGCGTCGCCGAACTCGCGGGCGGCGGCCATCTCCAGCGCGAGCGCCTGGTTGGAAATCTTCACGGCGGTGACGGCGATCTTGTCCTGGGGGCCGAGGTCGCGGAGGGATTTCACCTCGGGCCGCGAGACGATCAGCTCGTTGGGGATGTCGCCGAGCGCGACTACCCCGCGCACCGCATCGGGTGATCCCTTGGTCTTCGACCAGAGGGTGACGAGCGAGGGCACGCCGCCGGCCGCGAAGTCGAGATTCCCGGAGAGCAGCGCATCGTTGATGGCGCTGACGGCGCCGAGCTTCGACCAGGTCATCCGGAGGCTTCCCAGCCCGGCCTTGGCCGCGTGCTTCTCCACCAGCCGCTGGTCGCGCATGATCATGAGCGGAAGGAAGGCGAGGCCGTACTGCTCGGCGACGCGGATCTCGGCCGGCTCCGCCCGGACGCTGGGAGCGAGCAGGAGCAGCCCGAACAGGGCGAGCTTGCGCATGCAGGTCTCGGCCGAAGTCCAACCCTTCCAGTGACGTGCGATCATGTGCTTCCCCTTACTCCAAAGGAGGAGACAATGAGAAACGTCTGTGCTGGCATGGCGGTGGGCTTGCTGTTCGCGGCGTTCCCGGCCTGGGCGGCTGATGCGTCGCCACCGGCCAGGGCGCCACGGTTCGCGCCGCTGACCTACGATCAACTGAACGTGTATCAGAAGCCCCTGGGTGAGCAGATCCTGAAGGTGTCGAGCGTCGGTCTCGGTGGGCCATACAATCCCCTGCTGCGCAGCCCCGTGCTGGGGCAGCGAATGTTCGACTTGCTCTACTACCTCCGTTGGAATTCCTCGCTCCCCTTGCGCCTGAACGAGATGGCGATCCTCGTCACCGGGCGGCTCTGGCGTTCCCAGGTGGAGTGGTACGCGCATGCGCCGCTCGCGATCAAGGCGGGGCTCTCCCCGGAGATCGTCGCCGATCTCAAGGCGCGGAAGCGCCCGGCGAGCATGAAGGCGGACGAGGCGGCGGTCTACGATTTCGTGATGGAGCTCTCCACGAAGCATCAGGTCTCGGACGAGACCTTCGCGCGCGCCAGGCAGATTCTCGGCGAGCAGCAGGTGGTGGATCTGACCGCGGTGACCGGTACCTACGTGGCCGTGGCCATGCTCCTGGCGATGGCCGAAGAAAGCGTCCCTGCCGGCAAGGAGCCACCGTTCAAACCCGACGAACCTTGAACGCCGTTCCGGACCATGGCGGCGGCCAGCGCAGCCACTATCGACTCGACCCCATGGCCGTCGCATGCCCCTCCAGAAGCACCATTTCCGTTGCCGCGCTCGCCTGGCGCAGCCCCTTCGCTTCCGCGTACTCCTTCGACGCCCACCACGCCCGCGCATTATCCATCGAGGGGAACTCCAGGATGACCAGCCGCTTCGGCGACCATGAGCCTTCCAGCGTCTCGGTTTTGCCACCGCGAGCCAGGTATCGGCCGCCGTACTGCGCGATCGACGGCGGTGCCAACTCCTTGTAGCGCTCGTACTTGCCCGGATCGCTCACTTCGATTTCCACGACCAGGTACGCCGCCATCGCTCCTCCTTATCATCGGGCACCTCCAAGGGGCAGGCGGGCGCGAACGGCGGTGCCCTGGCCGAGCGCGGAATCGATCTCCAGCTTTCCCCCGGCGAGCGCGACGCGCTCCTGCATGCTGAGCAGACCCTGGCTCTTGCCCCGCGTGGCGCGGCGGCGCGCCCCGCCCACGTCGAAACCCCGGCCGTCATCGTGCACCACCAGCTCGAGCTCGCCGCCCTCCACGCGCAGCTCGACGTCCACCCGGCGGGCCTGCGCGTGGCGGATGACGTTGGTGAACGCTTCCTGCGCCACGCGGAAGCAGGTGGTCTCCACGCCGGGCGGCGGCCGGAGCTCGGGCGGGGCGATGGCGAAATGGAACTCGAGGCCCGCGCGGCGGGCCTCCCGTTCGACGTACCAGCGCAGGGAAGCGGCCAGCCCCAGCTCGTCGAGCATGGGAGGGCGCAGGTCGTGCGCCAGGTCGCGCATCCGCGCGATGGCCCCGTCCACCAGCGAGATGGTCTCCGCCTCGTCGCGCTCCTTGCGCATGAGATTCAGCCTGATGGCGGTGAGGACCTGGCCGAAATCGTCGTGCAGCTCGCGCGCCACCGCCCGCCGCTCGGCCTCCTGTGCCTGGAGCAGTTTGCCGGAGAGAGTGTGGAGCTGCTCGCGCTTTTCCCGCAGCTCACCCGCGGCGCGCCTCTGCTCGATGGAGGTGGCCAGCACGTTGCTCACCGACCAGACGAAGCTGACCTCGTCCTCGGTGAAGGCGCGCGGGCGGGTGGAGTGCGCCCCGAGGATGCCGAAGGGGCGCTCCTGGCCCGGGATGGGCACGTTGATGCCGCTCGTCACGCCTTGCGCGCGCAGCACGTCGCAGGGAACGAAGCGGGTCTCGGCCGCCAGGTCCTCGACCACCAGCGGCGCCTTGGCACGGAGCGAGAACCAGCTCATCATGCCGGGCTCGGTCCGAATGGTGATGCGCGGCAGGATGTCTGGCATCCAGGACCCGGCGATGGCGCGGAAGACCAACTCACCCCGATCGGGCACCGACTCCAGCAGCATCGCGCGGTCGATCTGCAGCGTGCTCGCCACCAGCGCGGCCGCTTCGTCGAAGAGCGGCTGCAAATCGTCGCCGCGCAGGGCCGAGAGGGTGAGCTGCGCCACCGCGGCCTGCTGCCGCACGCGCCGCGCCACTTCCTCCTCGGCGCGCTTGCGCTCGGTGACGTCCTCGTTGACCACCACCGCGCCGACGATGG
>WNFC01008096.1_pt1 | contig 13421 bp, 14 predicted proteins | sample 5400541 | NCBI WGS metagenome assembly WNFC01 (sample SAMN13153342, study PRJNA577476) | soil metagenome | isolation source: 120 cm saprolite under Douglas fir tree site 2 hole 2 replicate 1 | place: USA:California | collected 2015-04-18
TCCAGCATGCGGTCTACGATCGACCCGGCAACCCTATGATCGGCCGGTTCCCAGCGCAGGCGCGAGAAGGTGTCCGAGCTCGCCCTGATGAGCCGGCGCAGCCTGACCTGGGTGCTCAGCGTACGCATGTTCTCGATAATCTTACACGAACAGGCGTTCGGAGTGCAAGCATAGCTTACCTTGCACTTGCGATCGCACATCCGAAAAGCTCGATCGAAAGCTGGTTCCACGGATCCAGGTCGGCCGCGAACCGTCCGTATCGGTTGGGCACCAGCCACACGTGCAGCATCCACGGGGTGTAGTAGGTCGCCGAACCCGGCGGGCAACCCGGTGGCGCCCCTACCACCTCGCCTCCGGGCGTGAAGCAGAGGTCGTCGTGACGGTGCCACGGCGTCAGCTGGCCGGCGACATCCGGCGGGGCGGCGTTGGGATCCTCGAGCGAATACATCGCGGCCACCAGCACAGGACCCCGAAGCGTGTTCTCGTAGACGAGCGATTCCACGTGCTCGGGGTCGAGAATCTTGCCGTCCTGCATGTACGCCGGGTTCACGTAGTGGACGAGTGGATCGCCGGTGGGATTGAATGCGATGTATCCGTCCGCGTGCGCGTTCGCCAGCGATCCGTACCGAGCACTCGCCTTCTCCGTCGCTTGCCACAGCCGGTCCGCGGCCGCCTGCTGGCGCGTTCGCCAGCGATCCGTACCGAGCACTCGCCTTCTCCGTCGCTTGCCACAGCCGGTCCGCGGCCGCCTGCTGATCGGCGGTTCCTACAGCGAGTGCCGGCGCATCCATTGCGGTCGTCGTGATCCAGGCCACGGAGGCCACGATCGGCAGGAGCGCCAGAAGCCCCAGCCGGCGGCTGATGCTGCGACTGATCGCCCACGCCGCCGCCGTGGATGCGACCACGATCCCGGCCGCGATCAGGTCGTGGGCGGGGCTGAGCGGATCGAGCGGAGTCTCGTGTTGGGCGAGGGTCGGATAGGCGCTGTGGATCGAGATGTCCCACGCCAGTCCCAGCAGCGCCACCGTGGCGCCGCCGAAGCAAACCAGCAAGGCCGGGTTGGCGCGTTTCATGTTGCGAGAATAGGACTCGCGATACCTACGCTCGCCGCCCTCGTTAGGTAACCGATAACCTGATGAGACATTTGCTCACTCCCGGCCGGATCGTTGCTTTGATCGTCGTCGTCGTCCTGGCGGTGCTCGTGACGATCCCGTTCTACACCCCACCGGCACATCAGATCCACACGCCAGGCGCCACGGCACTGAGCGCCCAGGTGGTCGAGTCCAGCCCGCCGATATACGCGTACCAAACGATGCATGCGAGCCAGTCTCTTGATGACGTTCGATGCCAGCTCTGGCGCACTCGTCAGGGGCCCCAGGCGGCTTGTCCCGACAAGGCCACCCTCGCCAGCACCTACTTCCCCGGCCTTACGCAAAGCCCGATGACCCTTTACCTCCCAGTGACGTTCTGCACCTCGAGGGGTGGTGGCAGCGATGGTTTCAACCTGGAATTCCTCCCGAGCAATCGGACCCTCGTCATCCATTGCTACACCGCCAAGTCATTGATCTGGTTACAACATGGCCCACCCGGAGTCAACGCGGCTCCGCCGCTTGCACTGTTGTTGGTTCCCACTCAGTCGATCCCGGCTGGAGACATCGCCATCGATTTGGACTTTCGCACCGAGCACGTACTCGGCGACGACAGCAATGAATATCGATGGATCACGGCGACGATCTCTTAGTTGAATAGATCCGCTAGGGAGCAAAGATCCGGCACAGGCTGTCGGCCAGGGAATCCGCGTCGGCTCCCGGGTGTGTGAGGAAGTAACCGACCGCGTCGTTGACCGCCCCCACGACCGACCGGCCGAAGACCTGCGGGTCCTGGTTGGCGTAGAACTCGTCCTCAAACCCACCGACTCGACCATCATCAACCGCGCCACCGAAGAGCGCTCGTAGCAGGCGACCACAAAAGTGTGGATCCCGCGGCGCATCCGGTCGCGATGGTCCTGGCCGCCCAAGGCCGCGGCGATGACGGCGTGGATGAGGTCCCCGCCTTCCTGGGCGAGGACCTCCCGAAAGCAGTGCTCCTTGGAGTCGAACTGGTCATAGAACGCCGATTTAGACATGCGCGCGCGGGCGACGATGTCATCGACCGACGTCTCGTGATAGCCGCGGGCCGCGAACATCGCCAGCGCGGCCTGCGCAAGGCGCTCGCGGCGTTGCAGCCGCCTGGCCTCGCGTGGGTCGTCAGCGCCTATCGCCGCCGCCGGCGCCCGCGCCGGCATCAGTCCCGCGCCAGCGCTTTGGAGATGACGAGCCGCTGGATCTCGCTCGTGCCCTCGAACAGGGTGTAGATCTTGGCGTCGCGGTGCCATTTCTCGACCGGGAAGTCTCGAATGTAACCGTAACCTCCGCAGATCTGGATCGCCTGTTCGGTGACCTTGACCGCCACTTCCCCGGCCTTCAGCTTCGCCATCGAGCCCTCGGCCTTCTTGAACTCCCCCCCACTCCGGCCTTCCCACAGGGCGCGCCAGATGAGCGCGCGCGTGGCCTCGATCTCGGTCGCCATGTCGGCGAGCATGAACGCGATCGCCTCGTTTTCGATCAGCGTCCGCCCGAACTGCTTGCGCTCCTTGGCGTACTGCAGCGCGAACTCGAACGCGGCCCGCGCGATGCCCAGCGCCTGGGCCCCCACGATCGGCCGCGACAGCTCGAACGTCTTCAACGCCACCGATGAGCGCTGGTGGGTGCCCTCGCGCGCCCGCGCCAGCCTGGCCTCGAGCTTCTCCATGCCGCCGAGCACGTTTTCGAGGGGGATGGTGCAGTCCTCCAGCAGCACCTCGGCGGTGTGCGAGGCGCGAATGCCCATCTTCCTTTCCTTCTTGCCCTGCCGGATGCCCTTCGTCCCGGGGGGGACGACGAAGCTCGCCTGGCCGCGCGTGCCCAGATCGGGCTCGACCGCCGCGACCACCACGTGGACGTCGGCGATGCCGCCGTTGGTGATGAAGATCTTCTGGCCGTTGATGACCCAGTCGCCGTTCTTCCGGACGGCTCGGGTCTTCATAGACGACACGTCGGAGCCCGCCTCGGGCTCGGTCACCGCGAAGGCGCCCAGCGCCGGCTTCTCAACGGTGCCGAAACACGCCGGGATCCAGGTCGCGATCTGCTCCGGGGTCCCCTGCGAGAAGATGGCCGCGATCGGCAAGCCGGTGCCCTGGATGGCGAGCGCGATGCCCGCACAGCCCCAGGTCAGCTCCTCGGCGACCAGGGCGGGCATGATCCCGGTCGTGTCGGCGTAGGTCTGCTGCAGGAAGTCGACGCCATAGAGCCCCACCTCCGCCGCCTTCTTGACCACCGGCCACGGGAACTCCTCAGACTCGTCGTACTGGGCGGCCACCGGGCGAATCTCCTTCTCCGCGAAGCTGTGCACCCAGTCTCTGATCTCACGCTGCTCGTCGGTCAGCTCGAACGAAACCATGTCTCTCCTGTCCGCAACAACGCTCGGCCGGCGTCGATTGTCTTTACGACGTTTCGGTACTGGTACGTACCGTTCTGCGGGAAGGACGCTACGCCGCGACGCGTCATCGTGTCAATAGGCTTGAATTCGGCTTCGCTTTGAACACGTTTCAGATCCTCACGGTCGTGGCGGCCGGCCTGGGGGCCGGCATCGTCAACACAATCGTCGGCAGCGGCTCGCTGCTCACCTTCCCGGCCCTTCTGGCCGCGGGCTACCCACCCCTGGTCGCCAACGTCAGCAACACGGTCGGCCTCGTCTTCGGCGGCGTCAGCGGAACGCTCGGCTACCGCCGTGAGCTCGCCGGCCAGCAGCGCCGTGTCCTGGGCCTGGCGTTACCGGCCATCGCGGGCGCCCTGCTGGGCGCGGCGCTGCTGCTTGCCCTACCCGAGTCGGTCTTTCATCGCGTCGTGCCGGCCCTGGTCCTGCTCGCCGTGGTCCTCGTCATCGTCCAGCCACGCCTGGCCACGTTCCTGGAGCGCTACCGCGACCGGCCAGGCAGCTCCTGGGCGCTGCGTACAGGCATCTTCTTGAGCGCCGTCTACGGCGGCTATTTCGGCGCCGCGATGGGCGTCCTGATGATCAGCCTCCTTGCAGTCTTCTTGAGGGACGACCTGCAGCGGATCAACGCCGTCAAGAACGTGCTCTCCACGCTCATCAACGCGATGGCCGCCATCGTGTTCGTGCTTGGCGCACATGTGGCCTGGGCCGCCGCGGCGCTCATCGCGGCTTCGAGCGTCGTGGGCGGGCTGGTCGGCGCCGCCGTAGGGCGCCGCCTTCCTTCCGGTGTGCTGCGGGTGGTGATTGTGGTTGCGGGGCTGGTCGCGGTCGTCAAGCTGCTCGCCTCCTGACGACCGGCTACTGCCCCTTCCAGTGCGGCTTGCGTTTGCTCAGGAACGCTTCGACGCCCTCGCGAAAGTCTTGCGACATGTAGCACGCGACGATCAGGTCGGAATCGGCGGCTTCTGGCGCGATGCGTTCGCGCACCCGCCGCAGCGCCTCCTTGGTCGCCCACAGAGTCAGCGGCGCAAGCTCCGCTACCTCCTCGGCGACGGCCTGCGCTCGCGGCAGCAGCGAGGCCTCGTCGGCGGTGACCTCGGAGAGCAGCCCGCAGGCGAGCATCTCGCCGGAGTCCATGAGCCGCGCGCGCATGATCAGGTCCTTGAGCCGGGCGATGCCCAGTAGGGACGCCGCCCTCGCGTAGTTGGCCATCGACAGGCAGTTGCCCAGCGTGCGGGCGATCGGAAACCCGTATCGCGCGGAGGGCGAACCGATCCGGATGTCGCAGCAGGCCGCAATGGCGGCGCCGGCGCCGGTGCAAGGGCCCGCGATCGCGGCGATCACGGGCACGCGAACCGACTCGAGGGTGCTCATGACCAGGTTGCCCCTCGCCTCGTAATCGAGCGCGTCCTGTTCTGCTTTGAACGCTCGGAACTGCGCGATGTCGGTCCCCGCCACAAAAGCCTGACCGCCGGCCCCGGTCAACACCACCGAGCGCACGCCCCGGTCGGAGTTGATTTGCTCACAGGCGTCGATGAGCCGGTCGTACATGTTCCAGGTCATTGCGTTGCGGGCCTGCGGGCGGTTGAAGGTGATCCAGGTGACCGGGCCCCTCGCTTCGACGATCAGCTCTTCAGCCGGGTCGATCTGCTTCACGACGAGATCTTCACCACCTGGTTCTCGACCAGGCTGTGAATCTCCGGACCGTCGCATCCGAGCTCGGCCAGCAGAGCTGCCGAGTCCTCGCCCAGAAGCGGTGCAGCCTTGTCGCGGCGGGTCGGAGTCCGTGAGAACCGCATCGGCGAGCCCAGCTGCCGGACCTTGCCGGCCCTCGCGTGCGGCGCGTCCCAGAAGAACTGTCGAGCAAGCAGCTGCGGGTCGGTGAAGACCTGGCCGAAGTCCTGGATCGGCGCGCACGGAACCCCGGCCTCACCGAGCAGCGCAAGCCAGTGCGCCACCGGCATCGTCAATGTGACCGACTCGATGGTCGAAGCCAGCGCTTCGCGATGGCGATGGCGGGAGTTCGAGTCGACGTATCGATCGTCATTCAGCAAATCCTCGAGCCCCAGAGCGTGGCAAAGCGCCCGCCAGTTGAACTTCGTGGTCGCGCCGATGGTCAGCCAGCCGTCGGCGGCGCGAAAGGCTTGATATGGAGCCGCGCTCTGATGTGCTGAGCCCGACGCTCGTGGAATCTCGCCGGTGGCGAAGAACAGCCCCGCCTCCCATATGGACAGCGAGACGCCCGCCTCGAGCAGTGAGACATCGATGAACTGCCCGGTGCCGGTCGCGCGCCGCGCGTGGAGCGCGGCCACCGCGGCGAGAGCTCCGTACAGAGCGCATACGAGATCGCAAACAGGAACCCCGACCTTGACCGGGTCGCCGCCCTCCGTGCCGGTGATGCTCATGAGGCCGGAGCGGGCCTGGGCCATGATGTCCATGCCGGGCTGGTCGCGCAGCGGGCCATCCTGGCCCCACCCGGACGCGGACACGTAGATCAGCCGCGAGTTGATCGCGCGAAGGGTCTCGTAGTCGAGCCCAAGGTCGGCCATAGTTCCCGGGCGCAGGTTCTCCAGGACGATGTCGGCGTTCGCGGCGAGCTTGCGAAATATCTCTTTGCCCTGGTCGGTCTTCAGGTCCAGCGCCATCGACCGCTTGTTGCGGTTGAGACGCATGAAAGCGGAGCCCTCGCCGCGGACGAGGGGCGCCGACAGCCGCACCTGGTCGCCGCCGTCGGGGTGCTCGACCTTGATGACCTCCGCGCCGAGGTCGGCCAGCTGCATGCCGCAAAACGGCGCGGCCATGTAGTTACCCACCTCCAGGACCCGGACACCGGCCAACGGCGGCTGGTCACTCATGCAGCCTGCTCGCGTCGTAATCGATCCACTCGCGCAGCACCTCGTCCGTGTGCTGTCCCAGCGTCGGCGGCGGCCGGCGTATGGGGCTGGAGGAGCCGTCGACCTTCCACGGCGCGCCCACCTGGCTGATGCTGCCCGCCTTCGGGTGTTCGATCTCCAACCGCATCTGCCGCGAGGTCGCAAGCGGGCTTGCGAACGCCTCCTGGATGTCCAGGATCGGCCCGGCGGGGATCCCGAACTCCTCGAACCGCGCCAGCCATTCCTCACGTGTGGCCTCGCGAAGGTGGACCTCGATCGCACGCACCAAGTCGGGCCGCGCCGCCTGGCGCAGCGCGTTCGTCGCGAAACGCGGGTCATCCGCCAGGTCGGGCGAACGAATCGCCTCGCAAAAACGAGCGAACTGCTCGTCGGACGCCACCGCCATGTTGATGAAGCCGTCGCTGACCGCGAACGTGCCATAGGGGGCGATGGTTGCGTGGTAGTTGCCTTCCAGCCGCGGGACCTGACCTGTGGCGAAGTAGCGGCCGGCCTGGTAGGTGAAGAGGGCGAGCAGTGAATCGTTGAGGGCGATATCGATCCGGCGTCCTCGACCGGTGGTTCCGCGCTCGACCAGGGCGGCGAGGATCACGTTGGACGCGAACATCCCGGCCGCGAGGTCGCCGATAGGGATGCCGACCTTGGTCGGCGGGCCGTCGGGCGTCGCGTTCAGGCTCATCATCCCCGACGTTCCCTGCGCGATCTGGTCGTAGCCCGCAAGCGTGGGCTGGTTCTGCCCAAACCCGCTGATGGATGCGTAGACCACCCGGACCTTCTGACCCTGCAACGTCTCGGCGCCCAGGCCCAGGCGCTCCATCGTGCCCGGCTTGAAGTTCTCCACCACCACGTCGCTCGCCATCGCGAGCGCCTCCGCGACCTCACGCGCAGGCGCTGATTTCAGGTCGAGGACGACGCTTCGCTTGTTGCGGTTGACCGACAGGAAGTACGAGGACTCGCCATGGATGAACGGCGGCCCCCACCGCCGCGAGTGATCGCCGCGAGGTGGCTCGATCTTGACGACATCGGCGCCGAGGTCGCCAAGGAGCATCGTGCAGTAAGGGCCGGCGAGAGCGTGGCTGAAGTCGAGGATCCTGATTCCCTGGAGCGGCAGCGGCGCGAAAGAGTCCACGGGAATCAGGCAGAGGATTCGGGCTGCCATCGGAGCAGGGAGACATCCGCGACGACACGGAGGTGCTGGCGCATCTCTTCGGCCGCAAGCCGCGCATCACGCGACTCGATGGCGGCGAGGATTCGCCGGTGGGCTTCGAGCGACCGCGGCGGCCGCCCGGGTTCGCTGAGCGATTCGATGCGGCTCTCCTGTATGACCTCGGCCATTGCATCGATCAGGTGCAGGAGGATCGCGTTGCGCGAGGCGAGCGCGATCGCGTGGTGAAAAGCCATGTCGCCCTCTGTGCCAAGGCCCCCGCCCTCGACCTCGCCCTCCATGCGTTCGAGGGCGACCTTCATCGCCTCGAGGTCGTCCTTGGCCCAGCGAGCCGCAGCCAGCTCCGCCAGCTTGACCTCGAGCGCTTCGCGGGCCTCGAGCACGTCAGGCAGGCGCCGCCGGCGCTCGAGCAGCTTGGTCAGCGAGTCACCGAACCCGCGCGTGCGCCGCAGGAACACGCCCTCGCCGTGGCGGACGTCGACGAAGCCGAGCGCTTGCAGCACCACGAACGACTGGCGTACGGACGTGCGGCTGACCCTCAGCCGGTGCGCCAGGTCACGCTCGGCGGGGAACTGGTCGCCGGGCGCCATCGCCGATTCGCGCACGAACTCGCCCAGCCGCTCGCCGACGTCCTCGTACAGGCGGCTGCGCTCGAGCGGGCGAAGCGCAGCGGCGGCTTCCGCGCCCATTTCGGGCCGAGTCTACCAGCCGATCAGGTCCAGTGGTCCAACCATTGACAAGGCGCCGGGGCTGAACTAATCTCGCCCGGAACCGGCTGCGGCTTTGGCACGCGGGAGGGATCGATGGGCCTCAACCTCGGAACCACCATTCAGCGAGCAGGCGCCGGGCGCATCCTGGCCGGCTCAGTCGCGACAGCGTTTGTGCTGGCGGCATGTGGCGGCACCACCAACACTCCCACGGGCAAGCAGCCGAGCGGCCCGGTCACCATGGGCGTGCTGTCCTGCTTCACAGGCAGCCTCGCGAGCCTCGGCGCGGCCATGCTCCAGGGCTCGCAGGTGGCTGCGCAGACGATCAACGCCAACGGCGGCATCCTGGGCCAGCAGCTGGTGATCACCCACGCCGACACCCAATGCGATGAAGCCGACGGCGCGGTCGCCGTGCGTCAGCTCCTGGCGGCGAATCAGGTCGTCGGGATCATCGGGCCCGAGACGCAGGAGATCAACGCTGTCGCCCCCATCGTGACCTCCGCGAAGGTCCCGACCCAGTTCCAGGGAGGCTCGACCCTGTTCGACAAGAACACCAACCAGTACCTGTGGAGGGACAGCCCTTCTGACTCGCAGCTCGGCGTCGCGATGGCTCTGTATGGCTACAACAAGGGATACCGAAAAGCTGACCTGATCTTCTACTCGGACATCGCGGCTCAGACGTTCCCGCCGCCCATCACAGCGACGTTCAAGAAGCTCGGCGGCACGGTAGTCAAGAGCTACACGATCGCCCCGGCCCAGACCTCGTACCTGACGACGGTCCAGCAAGTGATTGCTGACGGCCCAGACGTGATCTTCACGCAGACCGACGCTCCGACCGCGGCGGTGCTGTTCCGGAACTTCAAGTCACTCGACAACCTGGCCATCCCGTTCATCGGCACCGACGTGACCGGCGGTGACGATTACCTCAAGGCGATCACCTACCAGGTGGCGCACGACCACCTCATCTCCATCTACGGCACGTCGGTGACCGGCGCGGCGGCTGATGAATTCAACAAGTTGGTGGGAAACCAGCCCGCTCTGGCCAACGCCAACTACGCCTACGACTCGGTCATCAGCCAGGCGCTGGCGATCGACAAGGCCAACAGCATCTCAGGTCCCGACGTCAACGCGGCCATGACAAGCGTGACCAACCCGCCCGGCACCGCGTGCTACACGTACAAGACGTGCCTGGACCTCATCAGGGCGGGCACGAAGATCAACTATGAGGGCGCAAGCGGACCGCTCGACTACAACCAGTACCACAACGTATTCGGGCCATATGGCGCCTTCCAGCAGGACCCGTCGACCGGCCAGCAGGTGCAGCTGGCCACGATGGACGCGGCGGCCCTCGGAAAGGCGACGCCTTGAGTTTTCCAAGAAGAGTCGACTGATCGAACGGTCTCTCTGAGGCGGCCTGCGCGCGGGAAAATGTAGGCCGTGCACGACCCGCTGCTGACGCTTGGGTTCGGGATCGTCACCGCGTCGATCCTCGCTCTGTCGGCGGTGGCGTTCACCCTCGAGTACGCCGTGACGAACGTCGCCAACGTATCGCACGGTGAGATTCTCACCGTCGGGGCGTACGCGGCGTACCTCGTGCACCGCCAGACTGGAAGCGCGATCGCGGCCGCGGTCGCGGCGGCGCTGGCGGGCGGGTTGGTTGGGCTGGCGATGTACGCGAGCCTGATCGGGCCCTTCATCCGTTTCGGCGCCACTCCGACGATCGTTTTCATAGCCACGCTCGGGATGTCCTTCGTCATCCAGAACACCCTCGTCATCATCTTCGGCGCAGCCAACGTCGCCTACACGCTCGACCCGGGGGCGCCTCACCAGCTCGGTCCCTTCCTGGTCACCTCGCTCGATGAAGAGATCGTGGGGTCGGCGATCGCGATCACTCTCGTGCTGTACCTCATCATCTCGCGCTCGAAGTTCGGCAAGGCATTGAGGGCCGTGTCGCAGAATCGCGAGCTGGCGCGCGTCACCGGCATCAACGCCACGAGGGTGGCCGCCGCGACTTTCTTCCTGGCCGGCTTGATCGCCGGCTACGCGGGGTTCGTCCTGGCCGCGTTCGTCGGCTCGTTTACTCCCTATTTCGGCTTTGGCTTCTTCCTCATCACACTCACCGCCGCGGTTGCGGGAGGCCTGGGTAGGGCCGTCGGCACGATGGCCGGCGCGGTCATCGTGGGGATCATTCTCGAGGTCGTGCCGGCGTTGCCTGTTCCGTTTATCGGCGGATACGTCAGCGCCAGCTACAACCTCGCGATTGCTTTCGCGATCCTGACTTTGGTGATCCTGCTTCGGCCCCGAGGACTCTTCACAAACGCCCGCCGGACAGTCTTCGAATGACCGCGTATCTCGTCTCCATAACAACTGAAGGGGCGATCTTCGGCATCATGGCCCTTGGACTCAACGTCATCTGGGGTTGGTCCGGCGACTTCGACCTTGCCTACTACGGCTATATCGCTGTAGGCGCGTACATGACCCTTGTCCTCACCATCGGGCCGGCCACGCCCCCGGCACAATACATCCTTGGCCTGCAGCTGCCATTTCCCCTGGCGGTTGTGATCGCCGCCGTGACGGCGATGGCTGTCAGTCTCGTCGTGGGATCGATTGCGCTGCGCCATTTGCGCGGAATCTATTTCTCGATCGTGACTCTGGGCGCCGTGTATGTCATGTATGTCATTGCCGGGCAGTTCGTCCCTCTCTTCGACGGCTACAACGGCCTTTCCGGCCTCTTCGATCCCATGGGCGACGTCCTCGGTCTCGACTACGAGTCGTACCAGTACTTCTTCCTCGGAGTGAGCGTCGTCATGTTCGTGCTCGTTTTCCTGTTCATGTGGCGCGTATCCCGGAGTCGCTTCGGCATGGCGCTGCGGACGTTGCGCGAGGACGAGCGCGCAGCAGCCGCTTTCGGCAGAGACATCTACCGGCTCAAGCTGAAGGGCTACATCCTCGGCGCCGGCCTGGCCGGATTGGCGGGTGGCCTTTTCGCGGCGTACCTCAGCGCATTCAATCCGTCGGCGTGGTCACCGGTCGAGGTCATCGTCCTCTATTCCGCGGTGCTGGTCGGAGGTCGCGGAAACATCGTGGGCGTCGTCCTCGGAGTCTTGATCATGGGGGTCGTCGTGCAGGAATCCACACGCTTCCTGCCCCAGGTCCCAATTCTCGGCGAGCTGAACACGCTCCACCCACAGGTCCTGCTGGCGCTTCGCGGCGCGATCATTGGCCTGGTCCTCGTCCTCTTCTTGCGGTTCAGGCCGCAGGGGTTGCTGCCCGAGCGGCGCTACGTGGATCCCCCGCTCCCCGCCATCGAAGCCGCTCCACGAACGCAAAGCGCGTGAACCAAGCGGCCGCATCCCCTGCGCTCGAGGTCCGGGGGCTGACGAAACACTTCGGCGGCGTCTACGCGGTCGAGAGCTGTTCGTTCGAGGCGCCCGCGGGTCAGGTGACCGGACTCATCGGGCCCAACGGCGCAGGCAAGAGCACTGCGATAGATCTCGTCTCCGGGTTCAAGCTGCCGGACCGCGGCAAGGTGCTCTTCAAGGGCAGGGAGATCCAGGGCCTCTCTCCACATCACATCTCCCGCCTCGGGTTGATTCGTACCTTCCAGGCGCCTCGCGAGTGGCCCGGGCTGACGGTGCTGGAAAACGTGGTGATGGCGAAGTGGGACGCGAGTCGCGAGGGATTCTTCCGCGGGCTGATAGGAGATGGCCGAGCCAAGCGCGACCAGTCCGCCGCTGAGATGGCGAAGGCACGCGAGATCATCGACGAGTTCGGCCTCGGGACCCTCCGCAATGAGCGCGCGGGCAACCTCAGCGGGGGGCAGAAGCGGCTCGTGGAATTCGCCCGGATACGGATCGCCGAGCCTGAGCTGGTGATTCTCGACGAGCCTATGGGTGGGGTCAATCCTGTGCTCGGGGAGCGGATGGCGATGGCCATCGAGGCCTTCATCGCTACGGGGACGTCTGTGATCGTCGTGGAGCACAACCTGCCCTTCATCGAACGGGTCACGCAGCATGTGATCGTGATGGCGCAAGGCGCGGTGATCGCCGAAGGTCCGTTCGCGTCTCTGCGGTCGAACCCGGTCGTCGTCGACGCCTACCTTGGCGAGATGATCAGGCGGTGAGCGCGCCCGCGGCCGATGCGCCCGTGCTCGCCGTCGATCGGCTGACCGCCGGGTACGGCGGGCCTCCAGTCATCGACGGCGTCAGCATGGCGGCCCGGCGGGGTGCCATCACGGCCATCGTCGGGCCCAACGGAGCGGGGAAGTCGACGCTGCTGAAGGCCATCGCGGGCCTGATCCGTCCCACCGCGGGCACGGTGACGGTGATGGGCGCGGACGTGACCGGCCAGCCGCCCGAAAAGATGGTCAGGAAGGGTGTGGCTTACGTCCCCCAGGTCGCGAACGTGTTTCCCGAGCTCACGATCAGGGAGAACCTGGACATGGGCGGCTACAGCCGGAAGTCCGGCGTCGTCGAGCGGATCGAGCAACTCTTCCAGCTCTTCCCGGACCTCGCCGCATCGTCTCACCGAAAGGCGAGCACGCTCAGCGGCGGCCAGCGGACCATGCTCGCTCTTGCCCGCGGCCTCATGGTCGACCCCGCGGTGCTCATCCTCGACGAGCCGAGCGCCGGGCTTGCGCCCAGGTTTCAGGGCCTCATCTGGGAGCGGATCGAAGAGATCAAGACCACCGACGTGGCAGTGCTGGTGATCGAGCAGAACACGCGCGAGACGCTCCGCCACGCGCAGTGGGCCTACGTGCTGGTCCTTGGGCAAAACCGCCTCGAGGGCCCAGGCACGGACCTGCTGGATGATGAGGACGTGGTGAACCTGTACGTCGGCCGCCTGAGCTGATCGGCCCTCACGCTCCGTCGAAGATCCGCGTCGATGCCGCCATCGGCGGCATCGCGGGGCTGGCCGGGGGCTTGCTGGGCGTCGGCGGTGGCTTCCTGATCGTGCCCCTCCAGACGCTTTGGGCGGGCGCGGATCAGCACCGGGCAACGGGTACCTCGCTGGCGGCGATCCTGCCCATCGCCCTCGTCGGCGCCGGGACGTATTACTTCGGATCCGCCACGCCCCAGGCGGACCTGCCCATCGCCGCCTCATTGGTGGTCGGCGGCGCGGCGGGCGTGATCGCCGGCTCATTCG
>WNFC01005940.1_pt1 | contig 13418 bp, 7 predicted proteins | sample 5400541 | NCBI WGS metagenome assembly WNFC01 (sample SAMN13153342, study PRJNA577476) | soil metagenome | isolation source: 120 cm saprolite under Douglas fir tree site 2 hole 2 replicate 1 | place: USA:California | collected 2015-04-18
GGCAGCCCACGGATTGGCCCTAGGACCCGAATGGAAAAGGTGCTGTGCAAAGAACCTTAGCTCGTGCCAGGCTTGGTGATTCCTTGTTTCGATTACCGTGTTGTTTTCATGGTCCCCAATGCTGCGACTTGTGCCTTCTCCGCGGTCGCTCCGCTACCCTAATCTATCGTCCGCTTCGGATCCCATCGGATACACAACATATTGTTCATGCACTGACGCGTTCGGGGAACTGTCCAATAACTTGAAATGTTCATCTAGGCTTACAGCTCAGCTAGGTGAGCAAGTAAAACCCAACAAGTTGCGCGGCGATGCCAATCACAGGCTAGTACACTTGATCGAGCCACACAGACAAAATTTCCTTCAAAAAACGAGAACGGTGTCACGTACATCGTGCTTGGTTGGTCACTGCATTGTCTAGTGGTGCCGGTGCTCGCGTATATGCCAAGCCAAGTGTGCCCCAAATACACCAGGAAGTCCTCAGGTCAACCAGCCTGTGGCTCACTCGCAGAACACTAGTGGAAATGAGAAGGCAGAGGACACCATTACAAGTATATCCTCAGAGGGTCAAAGCCGACGAATCTATTATGGATCGCCGTGTAGTGCCACGCAGGCTAGTGCTGCATAGGGTTCTGTACCCTGACAAAACACGTTAATGGGTGAAAAAAAAGGATATCGATCAAGGGGTCAGATCAAGTTCGGATGACCTTGTTCATGACATCCACCGAAATGGGCGGGCCATCGTGATCGTTAAAGTCAAATTTTGCAGGGAATATTGAGATTCAACACAGTATTGGCAGCGATTTCCATACACTTTCACACGAAGAGTCATCGAGAGCGATTTTTTGTAGGAGAGATCCCGACTGAGGATTTCTGCAAAATAGAGAAGTCTGCTTCCAGGGGGGACTTTGGGCCTATTGAAGTGCATGAGCAGTCATTATAAGAACGCATATTAGGGTAGTCAGGGCAGGGCATCGAGGTACTAGTTGAGACGTCAGAGGGAAAGTCAACATTCCTTAAAGCAACAAAAACCATCCACATCCAAGTCCGGGCTCCGGGTTGTGATGTCGCTGGTAATGGCCCAGGTATATGCCGAATATTTGGTGATCGAATGTTACCAAAAGCTGACTGCTCATATCGCCATTTGACGACGCCGACAACTGATCGCACTAGAGCTGCTGGAGTGATTCAGGTAGAAAAGCAAGGAAGATCCCGGTGGCGGCTTCCGAGGGTTAAGGGCTGACTAAAAGAAGGTGACCCAGCATTCAGCATAGAGCCGGATGAACAAAGGGCTTTGGCTACATATCAGGTCGAGATATCTGACTTCGGCCCCACTGACGTTGCGCGAGCCGGGAAGAATTCATCCGACACGGAGGACACGGGAGATCACGGGGCGCAGAAGTCGCTATTGGCTACCGGGTGTAAGACCAACGCCGAGGGATCCTCCCGATCCCGATCCCGTCCATGATAATTGCCAATTATCATTCTATCGCAGAGGCCAAGCGCTGATAGATACAGTAATGTGCGAGGCCTGCATGCACCATCCCCTTTCACCCCCAAACCTCACTAACCCTACTCAGTAGCAATGCGTTTGCCGTGCATTTCCCGGCCCCGGGTAGGGGATACTGCTGGTAACTGTTCTCGTCCCGGCTCGTCTTCGTCTTCCGACACGCCTCAAGATGACCAAATCACGAACCCACCACAATTCCATGACCCCGGCCTCGCCCGTCTCTTCTCAGATGCTGCGTCCTTTGGCCGAATCCTCACTTCCCGCCTCAATCTTGTTGAAGAAGGATCGCCCGCAGGAGACGGTCGAGTCGTACAGGACAGTCTGAACGGCTTCTCGCAGCTTGTCGCACGCGATCTCGACGACAATGAGCTCGCCGTCTCTGAGAAGCTCGCTCAGCTATCCGTCAGCAACTGGGCCCCCACAGGGTCCACGACCTTAGCCCCCGATGTCGACATCAACATGTCCGAGGATAGCGCGTCAGACGACGAGCACGATAGGTCCTCGCCACGCGGCGTAACGCAGGCGGCAGGGGAGCCGGACTTTGAAGATAAATTGACGCCTGACGAAATCCTTGACTTGCTTCAGCAGGAGTTTGGCGCTCTCGCTCCCTCAGGCGAAGAGAAGCTACTCCTGGAGACCGACGCTGGTTTGTTCCAAGATGTCGTGATCCTGGTACGCCTTTTCTTGTGAGATGGTCCAAGTTGAATGTTCACGACCAATACAGGGGGTGGTGCACCTTACCACACATCGCCTCACATTTCACGCGTCGCTCTTGTCGTCTCAACGTAACGGCCACGAGGGAGTCTTGAAATCCGGTCCAATTCTTGTACACAGAAAAGGACTGCGCCGGAAGAAGAGAGTCTGGCTCCAATTAACACAGGATATGGTCAGCACGTATCCTTCGAGTCGAGACGAGGACAAGATTAAACCTATAAGGACTATATTATGTAAGTAAATTAGGATACCAACGCATATCTACTCACGTGCACGTTGGAAAATTAGTGTCGTCAATCAAAGATATTAAGCCAGTGGAATTTAAACGCCCGAGACATCTTACCATTACCTACGAATCAAACAGGGGTACAATCGAATCGACCATCGAGTTTGACACCGATGAATCTGCTCAGGATTGGAGGCGAGAATTGCTCGGTGCGTCTCGTCCATGTCAACGCCAACGCATTTAACCATCAATAAATAGGTGCACTATTCTTGTGTCGTAGGAATCATCGTCTGGTCTTGATGCAAGATGACGCGGACGGTCATAACGCATTTCGCATCAATATCCCACTAAGCCGAGTGGACACGATGGAGAAGACAGAGATGCTTTCATTTGCTGGACTCATCACCCTCACGTTCGACCCGAAATCATCCAACGGTGCCTCGAATGGTACCTCAAATGGTGCTTCGAATGGTGCCCCGACTGAGCAGCCCACCTCAAGTACGGAGGATTTATCTCTTCTTGACACTGCATCAGACAAGCAGAAGCTTCAATTTGGTGTCCTGCGCGAGGACCCTACATGGGACAATGCGATGGTCTATGTAAACAACGCAAAGACCTCGGCATCCAAAGGCAATGTCGATTGGCCTGGGTCTAGAGTCTTTGTTGACGTGGACCCCCGGACCAGCGAGAGTTCTGAAAAGTCCGAGAACAACCTGAGTGATCTGGTGAAGTCTGTTTCGTTTGCCTTGGGATTGGATACTACCAAAGAGATATGGAGTACGCCTTGTTCTTTCCTCTCCTCGCCGTCTTCTCATCTTTTTTTTTTCAGTTGAGAGGGCCCACCTCCATCGCTTCGTCGTATGCTACTATGGCCGCGCTGCAGTAATCACAAAATGTGTCGGATTCTGGTCCAAATCCATTGCAGGCGAGGACATTCGTTATCGTGTCCCATTGTCCCGCATTAAGTCCGTGAAGCCCCATGACCGCGGACTGAGTCGCGACCATACTCTAGCTATTGAAATTCAGGGTCAGCATGATTTGCGTCTCGGGTTCGCCACGGAAAAGAAACGGGACGAGGCAATCGAGCAGATCAATCGCTTCATAGGTCTCTCCCAGGAGCGCTATTCGATGGTATCGTCACCGGCTGCCCTCACGGGAGCGTCTTCTTCCATTTCTCCAAGCGAGGAATCCCTGACGCATAGACGTGTGCGATCACCGGAACAAGTTTCAGAGCCCACTCCCTCACCCGACGACGCGAGCTTTCAAACGTACCAAAGCACGAGCCCGTTGCCTTCGCGAAATGCGACGTCCATCCTCGCGCCGCTCTCGCGTGTCCCGTCAACCCTGCAGAAGCAGCATCTGCCCCATGCACTGAAGTCTATTCTCCCTAAGGCAATCAATATCCCCGAGGGCGTCCTGCTTTCTATTCCATCGAAGCATTTTGTGTGCCTTACCATTGGGTCACGGGGTGATGTACAGCCATACATAGCTTTGGGTCGTGGGCTACAGAAAGAGGGACATAGAGTGACGATTGTCACGCACGAAGAGTACAAGGAATGGGTCACAGGCTTTGGATTAGACCACAGAACCGCGGGCGGCGACCCGGGCGCACTTATGAAGCTAAGTGTAGAGAATAAGGTATTTGGATTGGAATACATACATCCGAGGGGCCGCGGAGCTAATTCTTGTCACTCACTCGCATAGATGTTCTCACCCCAGTTCTTCAAGGAGAGCTTGTCTAACGTTCGTATGTCTCCCTGCGAAAAGTCCTCCTTTCTGATTTTCGTTCTAGTTCCGTTCTTGGCTCGACGACTGTACGTAACCAGCCTCACTACGCTTTTTTATCTGATCGAAGCGGTTTTCTGTAGTGCTCGTTGATTCTTGGGAGCAATGCAAGGACGCGGACGTATTGTTGGAGAGCCCTTCCGCGATGGCGGGCGTGCACATTGCTGAGGCACTTCGTGGGTCATCTTGAATGTTGCGGTCGATTTGACTGTCGTACTGATCGATTTCGCGTAAAGATATTCCATACTTCAGAACCTTCACTATGCCTTGGACGAAGTACGGTCAAAAGTCACTATTCTTTATCTGAGATGCTAATGTGCGGTTGCAGGACCAAAGAGTTCCCGCAAGCTTTCCTCGGACCCCCGGTCGAATCTCCGACATGCAACGCAGCTTCGTGGGTCTTCGTTACTCGATTTGAGACCCGATTCGCTGAATACTTTTGCCCAGATATGTACTCTTTGATAACGTCCTCTGGACTGCGACCTCTTCCCAGATCAACAGGTGGCGCAAACACACACTAGGGATCGGCCACACGGATATGGGCCATCTCGCACAATCGAAGATCCCTTTTATTTACAACTTTTCCCAGGTATTATTATTAGATCTGCGCCCCTTTCCAATCTCTGACACTACTGTCTAGGCTGTCGTGCCCAAACCCCTTGATTGGGGAGATGCCACAGTCATCTCCGGCTAGTGAGCTTTTCATTCTCCTAAGTACGCCCGTATGTGAATTCACCGTCCTCCGATCAGCTGGTTTCTAGACAACCCTGAATTGGGCTGGACACCACCCCAAAACCTCGTGGATTGGATGAAGAAGGCTCGGGTCGACGGCAAACCCATCGTGTACATTGGATTCGGTAGCATTACAGTACCGAACCCTAAACTCGTGACAGAGCGCATCATTCGTGGCGTCCTAAAGAGTGGGTGCCGGCCATGCCTCATAACTGCCCTGCCGCTGACTGGCGTGTCCCTCAGGTGGTGTGCGTGCGATCATCTCCAAAGGTTGGTCCGCGCGGATGTCGAGGGGCGGAGACGATGAAGTCGTGTTTCCCGAAGAATGCTACTCCGTATGGCCCCCCAACGCTTTCATTTTGTCCTGCCAGCGCTGACCCTTCGCCCATAGCTGGACAAAGTGCCACATGAGTGCGTTCGGTTGCTTTACTGCCCAACGTCATCACGTCAGCGTGCTTACTACTTCGGCGCCTTAGTTGGCTTTTCCCACAGATTGACGCCACATTGCACCACGGCGGTGCCGGAACTACAGGGGCCAGCTTACGAGGTGAGAGGATATTCGCGTTCTCGGCATCGTCGTCCATTCATCGAGGTGTCGTTTCAGCTGGTATACCAACCTTGATCCGTCCGTGGTTCGGGTAAGTTGTGGCGAGAGCCGGCTCGTATTTTGGCATGCAGATACTAACTACCACGCAGAGACCAGTTCTTCTGGGCGTCCAGGGTGCAAAAGTTGGGTGTACGTACGAAAGACTCGCAGTACCTGCGAAAGAATTAATGTTTTGCAGGCTGGCATCAAGTTGAATAGTCTTCATTCGAAAGAGGTGTCACACGCCTTGAAGAAGGCGACGACTGATCGGTGAGTTTCTGCCGTATCTGTTGTTGATGATGACTGTATTGAGACGGCGTATCAGTGTGATGAAAGAGAAGGCTGCGAGTGTGGGAGAGCGTATCCGAGAGGTGAGGATTTCCCGAGCCGACGACGATGAGAGCGAGTCGCTGAAACGAATTAACACTGTAGGAGGACGGAGTGCGCACCGCGATCGACACCATTTACACATATCTTCCTCGCGCGGGGCGCGATCGCAGGTCCATACAACATTAATATTGACACGTAGGAATTTAATCCCTGCAGTATATATTTACGGTATAGATGCGCAGGGCATCTTCAAGAATAGTGTTTGTGTATTCAGGTCAATACAAATCCGCAGACCCGGCTGTGATCGACGAGCCTTTTAGGAAGGAAGTGGGTGGCGTGGCAGGTACGACTCAGGTACGGCGCAAGTGTGCTTAGTAAAAACATAGAAAAATGACGTGAAATGACACGTCACGATTGCTCTTCGGACTCAAAGTGGAAAGCCACCGTCCGAGGCCGATTACCCCGGTCGGCGACGGACTGGACTGTATTGCGAACGGCGCCCCTGATTACTGTGTCCCAGCGCCAGCGTGACCGCGAATGCACACAAGTACGGCTTGTGAAGGCGTTTACGCCTTCTTGCATTCTCCTTGTGTTCTCCTTCTCTCCCTACCATGCGCTGGCCTCGGGTGGCTCGCAATTCCATCGAAACTGACCTCGACGTCGCCCGTAAGGACAGTAATGACAATGCCACACAAGACGCATCCTCATCCTACGATCAGCTTACTTTGAAATCTGCAAATCCGACCGGCCTCTCCCGGATGTTCAGCGATGCGGCCCTTTACGAGAAAGTCCTCAATGCTTGTCCAGAGACTTTAAAGAATGGCGTCTTCCATTTCAGTGCCGATGACGAGTCTCTCCCAAATTGTCTCGGCGGCTTCAACCAGCTCATCGGCCGTGACCTCGACGACGCTGAGCGTGTCGTTACGGGCAAGCTCGCGACGCTGTCCGTCAATACCTGGGCCTCCTCGATTGATGACCCTTTTGGTGCTGATACTCCCTCAGAGGAAGAACGGGGGGAAATCAGCTCGTCCGATGAGGGTGAAGACAAGAAACAGGCCCCTCTGTCTGCAGCGCCCGCTTCATCAGACTCGGAGGAGCCACCTAGTGAACCCAAGCTTACCCCTGAGGAAGTTGTCGAACTTTTTGAACTCGAGTTTGGTGCCCTCGCCGCCCCTGGAGAAGAGAAATTACTACTGGAGACTGATGCGGCTCTCCTCAGGGATGTCATTGTTTTGGTTGGTCCCCCCCACCCCCTCTCCCTTTACTTATTCACCGCCGATTTACATTTTCCCGCTATTGTTCAGGGCGTTGTTCACCTCACTACACATCGATTCACGTTTCATGCTTCTCTCTTATCTACCCAGCCGGGTGATTCCCAAAACATCGTCAAGTCCGGCTCAGCCTTAGTTCACCGCAAGGGATGGCGTCGAAAGAGGAAGGTCTGGCTGCAATTGGACCGCGACATGGTCAGCTCTTTCCCATCCAGCCGTGACGAGGACAGAATCAAGCCTCTGAGAAGTATCTTGTGTCTGTACCCCAAAATATACAACCGCTATTCGTCCTTTGATCTTGATTTGCAGTATCCTCGATCAAGGAAGTCAAGCCCGTCGACTGGGAGCGACCGCGGCTCATTGGTGTCGTCTTCGAGTCGAAGTATGGTATCACCGAAACAATGATCGAGTTGGATACCATCGAGGCGGCCCGGGACTGGAGAAACGAACTTAAGAGTGTGTATATTCTTTTCCCCCTCAAATGTTTAGTACGAACGTCCCCGCCATAGGTTCGCTTTTCCTGCATCGTCGAAATCGCCGCGCCGTTTTAGATCCTTCAGAAGACGTCGATGGCATTCGTATAAATATCCCTTTAGCCCGGATCGCGGGAGCTTCCAAGTCACCATGTCTCTCTTTCGCTTTCATGATGTCCATTACCATCTCGGCTGATCCTACTTCTAACGACGCTGCGGCCTCATCGTCGGTCGAGATCGATTCATCCTCCGACGGGACCTTAAGTGAAAGAGGCGACATTATCTCAGACAATGAAGCTGAGCCGTACGTGGTGCAGGTCAGCATTATACGCAAGGAAGAAGCATGGGACGGCCTCGCGGGGTACGTTGAGAAAGCCAAGTCCGCAAAAGCTGCAGATACCGCCGACTGGCCCGGCTCAAAGGTGTACATTGACTTCGACCCCAGGGCTGACTTGGAGGAATCAGAAATCAGCGGGCTTAACAGTCTGCAAATTGCTGTGGCGCGTGCTTTGGGCCTCGATCCCACGAAAGAGTTCTTCAGTGAGTGAGAGATGTCCCCATTCGAGACACGAGGCTGAGAAGCACGTCTTTAGGGACTGCGGCACATATCCATGGTGGACTCATCATCAGCAAAGGTCAATTTGCCGTCAATACAGAGTGCATAGGATTCTGGTCACGGTCTATGGCCTTCGGTAAAGATGTGTGTTATCGTATCCCCATCACGCGCGTCAAGGATGTTAAGGGGGAAGAGCGCTGCAAATTTGGGCGGGAGCACACCCTCACTATCGAAGTGCAAGGCCGGCGTGATCTTCATATATACTTTTTTGACGCGAAGAAGCGCGACACGGCAGTCGAGCAGGTCAAACGTTTTATCGGGCTTGCACAGGAACGAATCACCGACACATTTGTGTCCTCACCAACGTCGCTCTCGCCCACGAATTCAAGGCAGAACACGCAAACGTTCGCCTCTACGCTTCAACGTTCTGTAAGTGCGGACGATGCGACTACTACAACCACTGCGGCAACAGCAATTGTCACTTCCCCACGGTCTCGACCCTCCTCGCGCCCCTCATCTCCCTCGTCCCCCTCATCAAACTCTCGGTCAACCCTTGTGCGCAGTGCAACTTCCGTCCTGGCTCCTCTCTCGCGCCTGCCGTCAACTGTGAAAAGTTCAAAAAACGGGAATATCATCCGTGCTCTTTTCCCCAAGGCGGTGAACGCGCCCAACGAGGTCCTACTGCCCATGCCCTCGAGGCACTTCGTATGCCTGACAATTGGCTCGCGCGGCGACGTGCAGCCATACATTGCGCTGGGGCAGGGATTACAGAAGGAGGGCCATAGGGTGACGATTGTGACCCATGAGGAGTACAAGCCGTGGATCACAGGGTTTGGGATCGGACACAGAACTGCAGGTGGCGACCCCGGCGCGCTGATGAAACTCAGCGTTGAGCACAATGTGAGTGGTGTTATTCCTAGTATGCTACGGCGACTGATGATACTTGGCGTCAAAGATGTTTTCGCCTCAATTTCTCAGGGAGAGCCTAACAAATGTGGGTGTCCTTGTTCTCAGTACTAATTCACTTATTGAACTTTTTCCAGTTCCGTTCCTGGCTTGATGATCGTGCGTTTTCTTGTACATTTATCGGGACAGGGAATCTCTAATACTTCACACAAAGTCCTAGTAGATTCCTGGGAGCAGTGCAAGGACGCTGATGTGCTTTTGGAAAGCCCTTCAGCAATGGCTGGCGTGCACATTGCGGAGGCACTGCGTGAGCAATTTCATTATGCGTTTTCGGGTCACCGTTGAGCTTCGGTTCTTCCGCAGACATCCCGTACTTCCGGACCTTCACCATGCCCTGGACAAAGTGTGTCTTCACGATCATGAATTGGTCACCCGAGATTCTGACGCATAGCTCACAGGACTCGCGAATTCCCCCACGCTTTCCTAAGTCCGCCTGTGGAGTCTCCCACTTTTAACTCCGCGTCGTGAGTGCCTTTTATGGTGTTATCGATGTGCGAACTGCTGATACATTAGCAATAGGTATGTCCTTTTCGACAACGTCCTTTGGACCGCCACTTCATCTCAAATCAATCGTTGGCGTAAGCACACCCTGGGGATAAGTTCAACCGACATGGGCCATCTTACACAGTCCAAGATTCCATTCATCTACAACTTCTCTCAGGTACTTTCAGTGCGACACGATACTTCGCCCACTATATTCACGTCTTCGTTTAGGCCGTGGTTCCCAAACCACTCGACTGGGGAGATGCAACGTCCGTTTCCGGATAGTGAGCCATATATCCGGTCCTTCTTCGCGAGATTCTTATGCGCACGTTATCAGCTGGTTTTTGGATAATCCAGAACATAATTGGACACCCCCTCAGAATCTCCTGGATTTCATCGCAAAGGCGCGCGCCGATGGCAAACCGCTTGTCTACATCGGGTTTGGTAGCATCCCAGTTCCCGATCCGAAACTAGTGACTGAGCGCCTCATCCGAGGGGTCCTGAAAAGTAAGCAACGCTAATGCGCGTCTTGCCACAACCTTGACCCCTGTACGCAGGCGATGTTCGAGCGATCATCTTGAAGGGCTGGTTATCGCGCATGTCCAAATCCAAAAGCGCGGACGACGTTGTTTTCCCGAAGGAATGCCTCTCGGTGAGTCTAACTGCTCCACGTTCCTGACAGAGGCAATTCCAGACCACTGACTGCTGACTGTCACCTCACTCGCAGCTGGATCGGGTGCCCCATGAGTACGTGTATACCACTGGCGACTACGTACCACATCCTGACCAGCCTACTCCGCAGTTGGCTCTTCCCTCAGGTCGACGCAGCCTTACATCACGGTGGGTCCGGCACGACTGGCGCCAGCCTGCGAGGTGCGTCGTTCTGTCTGCGTCGTTCTTTTTGGATGATGACCTACCCGACTAGCTGGCATCCCTACTCTGATTCGTCCTTTTTTCGGGTGAGTTGTTTGCCTTACGAACTCTGAGTTTCGAAATTATGTTGACGTACTGGTACGCGCAGAGACCAGTTCTTTTGGGCCGTGCGTGTCCAGAAGCTCGGGGTGGGCATTCCTTTACTACGGCACCATGGGAGTCGTGTTCTGATTGCAAATCTCTTGCGTAACAGGCTGGCCTGAGAGTGAATAGTCTCCACTCAAGCGATGTCGCGAACGCGCTAAAAAGGGCGACCACCGACCGGTACGTGACTTCCGTCGTCTTCACATTTGATGTAGAACAAAACAAAATGCGCGTTGCAGCATTATGAGGGAGAAAGCGGCAAACGTCGGGGAACGAATCCGATCCGTGAGCGACACTGTCCTTCGCATTCCTCCGTAGAGTAATCTATTAACCGGCTGATTCACAGGAGGACGGCGTTCGCGTAGCTATTGGACAGATATATACATATCTCCCCCGTGCAGGACGCGACCGCAGGTCGATCCCAAAGTGAAGACGACCAGCCACGCTGCGGGTTTTGTCATGAACTTCTTCACCAACTTCACTCAATAGTTACTGCCTCTCGAATTGCGCTTCCAACTTCCTTTGCGAGTGAAATATATGCAGCGTGCGAACGGACCCAGACTCAGTCTGAAGGGATGAAGACTGAGGTGTGTAGGGAACGAACTATCGTATTTAAGACTACGTAGGGAATAAATGTCCGAGGAAAACATATCAATGTTGTAAAGTATGCTGTACTGCCCACACATCTCTCTCATCTGTTTATGCTAACACTGGACTCGTGTTAGTATGCGATGCCTGTATGTCTTAGTTGTATCTTAGCGCCTACACTTGGTAGGCTGTAATGGGCACCTCGGCCATGTTCGATGTTACGACCTTCGCAATTGACATCGTCTGGTTTCCTTTACCATAACATGCTGTACTCCCCGCGCTGTAGAGTTTAAAATTCTGAAAAGAAACTTCTCGTTCGGGGCGTAACTTAGGGATCTGCTATCGTTGGGCCACGTAGACTCGGACAAGACATACTTGACAAAACCATGAAGGGAGCAAGTCGGCACCCAACAGAGCAGGTCCAGCGCCCGTAATGACAACGGGAGTGTGGGTAGAGACCATAAGGAGATAGACTCCACTGGCAGGATCTGGTAAAACGTGGAAGAAAAACGGGAATGAGGCCGGAATCGCAAAGTCCGAGCAGCATGGGTTGAAGACCCGCTGGCGGCTCGAAAGCTCGAAGTTGGACGTGTGATCTATGGGTTACTAGTAGCCCAACTCCCCTCCATTCAGAATCGGGTGATATATGGCAGGGCCGCAGCCAGCGCGTGCGGGTAGGATGAAAGTACTAGCTGCAGGGAGATCATATCGTTTTGGTCGAAGGACGGCATAGTACGTGACTGCATATATACTATGACTGTCACTGGCAGGAAGCGGTAGGGTATTACAGCTCGAGCCTCCTGGGTCTGAGCCCCAACGACATTACCGTGTGATCCGACTCGGAGTTATTATGCCCAACGAAGAACGGCGCTCGAGTTTTGGGGTGCAGCAGTGATGGCTAGTTGCTCTTCTCTGCCACGAACTCCAGGGCTGAATATCTTGAAGAATGTGACGCTTGGTCCTACACGTCACGAACGGGAAAGGATGACCTGCGGATCTTGTCAAAGTTGTCATTGTTCAAGAGATAGATACTAGTAGGCGTCGATGGGCGCTAAGCGCTAATGCGCTTAATGGGCCAATCGTAAAGTAACATCCGAGTGAGTCGCCGGCGCATTTCCCTGGCACGTTATATTAGTATCCCCGAGTCGGTGAGGGCGCAGCCGCTATGGGAAAATTAGACAAGTGTGGCGCATCATGCCATCATACAAGTACAAGTCAAATTCATCATCATTGACACTGCACCCTCACCAATGAGCCCTCACGCCGAGTACGTAGGATACTCACTGCCCCATCATATCCAAAGTAACACAATGTTTATTACCCAGCGTCCCCGTGTCTGGTGAAGAACAAGACCAAGGTAGGCCCTTCAAGTTTTCCCCCGGTATCTGTAGTAACACCTGCTAACCGATCTGGACTCGGAGTAGGCCAGCCTGAGGTGACAATTGATGTCCTCTCGGATAATGTCCTCCTAGAAATATTCGATTTCTACAAAGAAGGCTGCGAATCCGTTCCGGACCCTGCGGCGTGGAGGTGGCAAACACTGGCACACGTATGTCGAAGATGGCGTCACATCATCTTGGCATCGCCCCTGCGTCTGGAACTGCGAGTTGCCTGCAACATCAGAACGCCGACGAGGAAGTCCCTGGATATCTGGCCACCCTTTCCCATCTGCATAACTTGTGTTCCCCTGGACAGGATAGATGCTCAGGGCGAAGAAAACATCATTGCGGCATTGGAACAGCGTGACCGGGTTTCCGAGATCGTCTTGCTCGGGCCAACGGGTACTGCATTCAAGTTGGAACGATTCGCCGCTGTGATGGAGGAGCCACTTCCCGTTCTGACACACCTTTGCCTTTTATCATCCGACATGACGACAATGATCCTTTCCGAGGCATTTTTGGGTGGATCTGCACCACGTCTACGATTGTTAGCCTTACAAGGCATCCCATTTCCCGCGTTACCAACCCTTGTTTTGTCGGCCAGCCACTTTCACTCCCTTCACCTTTTTGATGTCCCGCATGCTGGGTACATTTCACCTCACGCGATGGTCACTTTCCTGCACGCGTTGCCCAACCTCAAATTTCTCACCATTGAATTTCGAGATCCTCAATCCCGCCCCTTCCAAATCACTCCCCCTCCATTCACACGTGCTGTCCTCCCCGCTCTCGTCGACTTTCAATTCCA
>WNFC01017226.1_pt1 | contig 13417 bp, 14 predicted proteins | sample 5400541 | NCBI WGS metagenome assembly WNFC01 (sample SAMN13153342, study PRJNA577476) | soil metagenome | isolation source: 120 cm saprolite under Douglas fir tree site 2 hole 2 replicate 1 | place: USA:California | collected 2015-04-18
AGCATCGACGCCGACTCCTTCGTCGCAGGCGTCCGGCAGCAGCTCGGCACGTCCCTGGAGATCAGCGGCCGCCAGGTCCGTCTCATGCTGGCCGGTGAGCCCGCGACCTGGCTGGGGACGGGTCCAGACCCGGACGTCACGGACTGGACGTGGAAGCTGTGGTTCGGGTCGCTGCGCCCGTTCACGGCCGAGACCGGTCCCGATTACCTGGCGGCGCTGGAGCAGCTCAGCTCTTGCGCGGCCTTCGCTAGTTCCGCCTCGTCCGTCACGAGGGTGACGCCGTAGACCGGGAGGCCGTTCCCGGACCAGCCGTTGAGTACCCGGCGCCGGTCGAGCCTGATGTTCTCGGCCTGTTCATCGGCCAGGGCTTTTTCGGCGCGCTGCCTGCCCCGCCAGTCACCGAGGCCGGCAGAGCCGCCTATGATGGCCGCCGCCGCGAGAACGACGGCCGCTAGCCCGCTGACAGCGGATCCGAGGTCCCCCAGTCCGCAAGATTCCCGAACATGCCGTGGAGCGTAGCGCGTATACCCCGCCCACCCCCCGTAACGGGGCAGGCTCCGCAGAAGACCAACGACAACGAGACCAGCCACCCCAGCTGCGGACAAGCCCACCATGGCGCGCCGCGCGGCCACTGCACGAGGAACCACATCACCTACCGAAGGCGGCCCGCCCGCCCCCAGGCCCGCGCCGCTGCCGCCAGCCAGTACTGGCCCATAGCCGATCTTCGGCCCGGAGCATGCCGTCTCGCAGAGTGCCCAGCGCCGGGTAACCGTCTCTGACAGTCTCAAGGTCTAGCCTGATCGTGGCCCGTTGCTCTCAGACACGCGACAAGGAAGCACGTTTTGCCCAACGCCACTCCGTCAAGTTGCGCCGCCGCGTTCGCTGCATTCTGCGACGCTAAGCAGCGTGCTGTGCTCATCCAGCGTGCGAGCCGAGCCGATAAAGAGTTTCACTTCCAGAACTGGGTTAGCGCACGCCTGGCGGAAGCTGACCTCACGCACGACACGCCAGGGCGCAACACCTACCCCGACTTCACCCTCGTCCACCACCCGGAGGGCTACGAGGTCAAAGGGCTCGGATGGCCCGGCCGGGAGGCAAGCTACGACTCCAATAGCCGGGTGCCAACCGGCATGCATAACGACCGGATCATCTGGTACGTCTTCGGTCGGTACCCGTCAGGAACCGATGACACCGAGTATCCCGTCATAGATCTAGTCCTGTGTCACGGTGACTTCCTCAACGCCGATCACAGGTATGCCCACAAGAACAGGAGCTTCAAGGGCTTCGGCTCCTACGGTGACCTGCTCGTCCGTGACCGGAAGATGTACGTTGCCCCCACGCCGTTCGCCCTGACCACCGGCACCACCGGGCAAATGACACTCATCGCCCCGGCGGAACTTCCCGTTGGCGGCGACCTCGAACAGGTCGGCGAACTCACCAGGACCGAGACGGAGTTCATGATAATCGGCTACTTCTTTGACATGCGCTCGAACAAGCTAATACCGGACACTGCCCGAAATCCATCCGCCGGCAGAAAGCACGACTTTGCGGCCTACAAGATGAAAGGCACCGGAAGCGGACCAGTCACCATGAGGAACGCCGATCAAGATCCTGTTATGCCGGAATAAGGTGATGACGAGTGACGCTTTTTGATCTCGAACCATCGCTCGCTGGCTGGGTGCAAGAAATCACCCTCTCTGGGGTGCCGCAGATGAGCGCGCTAGAATGCGATTTCCCTGCCGCAGAACTGAGCCATATCGGAGAGCATGAGTCCTGGCGCAAAGAAGTTCACCGGCCGGCGACCAGCACTCATAAGTGGTGGGCAAAACGCCTAGGTAGTGTCTTCCGCGGAATCCTGTGCTCAGCGGTGACCACTGACAGCGCCTCCGCTCTTGAAGCCTATGGCTCTGCCGCCAGGCTGGATGGTCTCACCGTCTTCGATCCGTTCGCCGGCTCGGGGACGACGCTCATCGAGGCGGTGAAGCTCGGCGCGAATGTCATCGGCTGGGATATTAACCCCGTTGCCACCCTCGTTCAGCGCCAGGCAGTCCAGCGGTGGAACATTGCCGAACTCCAGCGTGCATATGGCAGCATCGAGAAGACCTGCCGGGCAGAGATAGATCGCGTTCACCGGACTGAAACCGGCGAGACTGTCCTGTACTACTTCTGGGTGGCCAGCGCCGACTGTCCCGAATGCCACGAGAGCACGCGCCTGTTCTCCACTCATGTCTACTCACAGAACGCCTACCCGAAACGAGTCCCGGAAGCGCAGGTCGTCTGCCCGACGTGCCTGGACGTCATGCCCGGAAGATACGATTTCGAGACCCTGACGTGCAGCCGTGGCCATCGCATCACACGGCAAGGCGCCGTCAGCCGCAGCACCATGACATGCGTGAACGGGCACTCCTCGAAAGTGCTGACCGCGCTCGCAGGCACACCGCCACGTCACGAGATGTACGCGAAGCTTGTCCTTGGCTTCAACGGCCGCAAGCGCTACGAGCCCATCGCCGACTTCGACCGCGTCCTCTACGCCGAGTGCTCCGAGCTAGTCAGCCAGGCCAGATCCGGGCTAGTCCTGCCGCACGGACTGCTCGCTGACGGAGAGAACACCCGCCAGGCGATCCGGTGGGGCTACACGACGTGGCCGCAATTCTTCAACGACCGTCAGCTCTACTCACTTGGCCTGCTCGGCCGGGCAGTCCGGGACCTCAGCGCCGGGGAACCGGAACGAGAGGCGCTGATAGCGCTGTTCTCAGGCACCCTTGAATTCAACAACATGTTCTGCTCCTTCAAAGGCGAAGGAACCGGTGCTGTCCGGCACATGTTCAGTCATCACATCCTTAAACCAGAGCGGACACCGCTAGAAGCCCACCCCTGGGGCACGCCTGCCTCATCAGGCTCCTTCTCAACCCTCTACCAAAGCCGGCTGATTCGCGCCCACGCCTACAAAACAGCACCCGCCGACCAGATCCTGTCCGCCCAAGGCGTCAAACGCATCGCCAGCATCTCGCTGCCCACCGAGGCCGCCGTTGCCAGCTCCTGGCCATCAGCAGGACTGACGCCCGGGCTGATCTACCTCCGCACAGGCAACTCATCGCACACTGACTTGCCGGACGAGTCAGTTGACCTGATCATCACCGACCCCCCATACATGGATAATGTACATTACTCCGAACTCGCTGACTTCTTCCACGCATGGCTCCGGGCGCTAATACCATTCCCCGGATATCCGACCAGCACCCTAACAACCCGCAGTGCAGGCGAAGTGCAAAGCGCTTCACCGCAGGACTTCGAGAACAGCATTACAAATGTTCTCAGAGAATGCAGCCGGGCACTTCGACCATCCGGCCTTCTCGCATTCACATTCCACCAGGCCCGCCTTTCAGGCTGGACATCCGTAATGCGCGCACTGGCGCGGGCAGGATTCCTGGTGACAGCGATACAGCCAGTTAAAGGCGAGATGACAACCAGCGTCACCAAGAGCGGAATTGAACCCTCGAACCTGGACGCCATCATCGTGTGCCGCAAGCGCACAGGACGGCCGAGAAGCGCGCTGACCGACCCTGAAGCCGCCGCCACAGAAGGAGAGCAGCGCCTAAGATCGTTGCGATCCGCTGGCGTGGAAGTCGGCGCAGCTGATATCCGCTCCGTCATCCGGGGCCACGTCCTGGCCACATACACAGCAAACCAGGAGACCGCCGATATCACAGCCCTCGCCGAGCAAGCCGACCACCGCGCAGCCCAGGCAGTCGCAACTCTGTCATGAGCCCGAGCACATCTCGGCTGACAGAACCAGGGCTTGCCAGGAGCCCCGCTGCCAGGTCAGCGAACATCCAACCGCTCAAGCCACACAGCGCCCGCACACGCCCTGGACAGCGGCACGACGCGCCGTGCAAGCACTGTGTGGCCGGGCCGGGGGTGCCATTCGCCCGCCTGCCTGCAAGAACGTGCAAAACCCGGCTGGCCCACGGCGTTCCTGACCTCACCCCCACCCCAAGGGGACCCGAGGGCGAGGTCAGGAACAGTCGGCTAAAGCACAAACAGGCAGGCGGGCGAACGACAGGCAGCAGCACGCAGACACAACAGGGCACAAACACCGAGCCTCACGGCTCGGCGGGGACACGTCCACGGCCGGGCCCGGGGTCTGGCCCCAGCGCAGGGAGCGCAGATCCTTGCGGGCGGTCAGGGGAACCGCTCGTGAGGAGGTGCCAGGTCAAAGCCGGGGATCTGGCCGGATCGCAGCGATTGCCGTTTTCCACGGGAAAAGATGCAGGTAACTGCTCCCTGTGCCCGGTTCATGCAAGGCGTAGACGTCTGGCCCGAACAAGACGGTTACCCCCCAGGAGCGGAGCCTGGCGATGTTGTCAGTGAACGCCGGGTGCGCTGCGTGGGCGCGGTTAGTGAAGGGGAGCACGGCCACGGGCAGCTTCTTGCCGATCGCCTCGACCAGGATCCCCAGGGCGAGATTGTCGCAGATGCCCGCCGCCCACTTGTTAGCTTCACCAGCCGGTCAACCTGCCCTGTGGGCGGGGCGGCGCACGCGATGACATACAGCACACGCCGGCTCATGGGCGGACTCCGGCCCGTTCGGCCAGCCGGGCTAGTTCCGGCGCCGGGGTGCCCCGGCTGCGGTGCAGCAGGTCCTCAATGGTGGCCTGGGCAACGGGCCGGCACTGGACCTCCGGCGCGGCGATATCCTCGGCCGCCAGCAGCCTGCGCAGTGCCTCATCACGGTTCCCGGCCTGGCTGCATGCGCGGGCAGTGTCGACCATTAACGCGGCCCGCCGTTCCCTGCGGAGCATGCGAAGGCCCTGTCCGCTGATCGCATTGGCAGCGGCCAGCGCGCGCCCGTTGTCCCCGAGCGCGACCAGGGCGGCGACCTCGTGCATGGACACGTTGACCGGCCCGAACGCGAGCCGGAAATGGTTGCTGCCCGGAGCGACGAACCGGGCCAGGTCACGGGCCTGCCCGATCAGGTCCACGGTCTGCCGGTCATCACCGGACGCGGCAGCGGCCATGGCCGCTTGCAGCAGGACATGGCCGTACAGCGCCCGCAGCCGCTCCGTGCCTGGTCCCTGCTCTAGCTGGTCAGCCAGCGACAGGTTCAGCGCCAGCGCCTGCCCTGGCCGGCCCATCGACAGCAGCGCGTTCGCGATCCTGAACCCGGCCCCGGCCACCGATGCCAGATCCCCGCTGAGCCGCGCGACCGTAACCCCGCGATCACCGGCCAGCCACGCCAGCGTATGCTCGCCCAGTTTCCGCAACGTCGAGGCGATGACCTGATAGACCTCCGCCAGCAGTACCTGTGACTCCGGTGACCCCAGCGCCTCCCTGGTCCGCTGGGCGTCCTCCAGCAGGCCAGGAAGCAAGGACCCCATCAGCTGGTAATCAGCGAACTCGAATGCCGCCCACGCATGCGCCAGCCGCCGCCGCAGTGAGGCCAGGTCAGGGACATTCCCGTTTCTCATTGAGGACCGACAGCCGCCCCGCGCTGCGCTCGCCCCTTTCGACCTTCTCCACCCAGCTCTTGGACCTTCCGATCCGGTCCGCGAAGACCGCCTGGGTCAGGTTCCGGCGGCGCCGCCAGTAGCCGATGCGCCGCCCCAGCTCCCGGTCAGTCATCCCCGCGCCGCCTCACCAATCACCTGCACGACCTGCCACCTGAGTACCTCACGGAAAGCATGGCAGAGGTCGCACACCGTGTGCGAGCCCCTTCCCGGCACCGGGCCTAGCCTCGCCGCATGCCACGTGACGATGCCGTCGCCTGCATCGATGAAAAGGCCGCCAATGTCTAACAACCCCCACGCCCCCGCGCTCGCCGCCGTGGAAGAACAGTTCCCGTGTTTCCGTATCTGGCGGGAGGAGACATGTGACCGCGCCCGGTACGTGTCCCGCAGCCTGCACACCGGGCTGAACCCGCACACCGTCATGACTGATGACCTCGGTGAGCTGCGCGCCGCGCTGGAACCCGCCCGGCATCTGCCCTGCCCCGAACCGCATCCTCCCGGGCAGCACCCGCGCCAGGCACCCTGGGAGCCCGCCGGGGTGCCGGTGACGGCCCCGTGAGCGGCGATGACGCGGCCTGCTGGCAGGCCGCCAGACAGCTCCGTGCCGGGTACCCGAAGTGGCTGGTGGTCTGGGTGGAGCGGACCCAGCGTTATCGTGCCTGGCCGCTGGCCGCCTCCCGCGCCGGGGACGGCCTGACCGACACCAGCCCGGCCGGCATGGCCGCGCAGATCGAGCAGGCCGGCCGCGCCGCCGCCACCCGCCGGCGGCCACGGCGCGCACTCGCCGTCGGCACCTAGTGCCCGGCCCCCCCGTAGCTACCTGACCGGAGCAACACCCATGCCAGCAGTCACCGGCCCGGCCGCCGCGACCGGCCAGGAGTTCCCCGGCTGGACGTTATGGCTCAGCGGCACCGGGCGCCTGTGGGCGTCCTGGCGGGCCGAACTCAGCGCCGCCGATCAGGCCGCCGGGTGCGTGCCGTTCCTGCACTCCGACACCCACGACGCGCTCGCCGTCCAGATCCGCGCGCAGGAAGCCCTCCGCACCCGGCGGACGGCTGCCGGGTAAACCAGCGGGGCAGAGTGCCTCATAAGCATACAATGCAGGCCATATGAGCCCCGAAGGCAGCACCGCAGCCCTGGCGGGAACCGTCCCGCCGGGCCACCGCGGACGCCGGCAGCGTCCGGCTCGGCGGCCGGGACATCGCCGGGCTGCTGCTGTGCGGGGAGATGTATGGCGCGCCGTATGACCTGCTCGCCTTATCGCTGGGGGTCTGCGAGGACCGACTGCGGGGGATCGTCGCCCGGTGGCGCAAGGCCGGCTATGTGCAGACGGGCCGGCTCGGGCCTGGGCCGGCGTGGTGCTGGCTGACCCGGCCCGGGTTATCGGTCAGCGGCCTTGGCCACGCGCCCAGCCGGCCGGCGCTGGGCCGGCTGGCGCACATCCGCGCCGTCCTCGCGGTCCGGCTGTCCATGGAGGACAGCGATGCTTACCGGCAGGGCCGGGGCTGGTGGCGGTCCGAGCGGCGGATTCGCGCCGCGGCCGGCGGCCGGGTCGGCGGCGGGCACGTCCCGGACGCCGAGGTGTCCTGGCCGGACCTTCTCGGCAGCCCGTACGCGGGCGAATGCTGGGCGATCGAGGCCGAGCTGACCCCCAAGCCCTGAGCGCAACATTGACCCGGACCTCCTGGACGACCTGCCCCTGCTCGGCGACATCCTCGCCAGCGCGCCCGCCCGCCTCCAGGCCGGCCTCTACCAGGCATTCAGCCTCGAACTGCTCTACAACAACGACATGCACCAGGGCACCATCTGCGCCACCATCACCGACGCCACCCCCCGCGCCCTCGCCGCCATCATCGCCGGCAGCGAAGACTCCACGGCCGCCGCCACCCCGCCAGTTTCGGATTTGGCACAACACCCCGGAGCGTGCTGGATACTCCGTGATCATGGACTAGCCCGGCCGCTAGGACGGGACTGACAGGGAGAGGCCGAATCTGCCGCCCTTGTCGGTCCACCAGGACTTCATCGTGAGGCCGGCGGCGGAAAGCTCGGCCTGCACTCCCTCGCGGCGGAACTTGGCGGATACCTCGGTGCGCATCTCCTCGCCCTCGCCGAAGCTCACGGTCAGGCCGATGCCGGGCAGCCGGACCTGCTGGCGCTCGGCGGACCTCAGCCGCATCTCGATCCACTCCGCCGCCGGATCCCACAGCGCGACGTGGTCGAAGGCATCCAGATCGAAGTCGGCGCCGAGCTCGGTGTTCAGCACGGACAGGATGTTCTTGTTGAACGCGGCCGTGACGCCAGCGGCGTCATCGTAGGCGGCGACCAGCACCGCCGGGTCCTTCACCAGGTCGGTACCGAGCAGCAGCGCATCCCCGTCGGCGAGCCTGGCCCGGATCGACTGCAGGAACGCGGCCCGCTGGGCCGGCAGCAGGTTGCCGATGGTTCCGCCGAGGAAGGCCACCAGCCGGGGGCCGCCGCCGTCGGGCAGGCCGAGGTGCTCCTCGAAGTCGGAGACCACCGCGTGCACGTCGAGGCCCGGGTAGCCGTCCAGCACCTGCCGGGAGGCCGTGACCAGCGCCGCCTCGCTCACGTCCACCGGCACGTACCTGCCGAGCGTCCCGGCGCCGCACAGCGCGTCGAGCAGCAGCCGGGTCTTGTCAGCCGAACCCGAACCGAGCTCGACGAGGGTCCGGGCGCGGGTGGCCGCGGCGATCTGGCCGGCGACCGCGCCCAGGATCTCCCGTTCTGCCCTGGTCGGGTAGTACTCGTCCAGGAGAGTGATCTTTTCGAAGAGCTCGCTCCCCCGGTCGTCGTAGAACCACTTCGGCGGCAGCGACTTCGGTGACCCGGTAAGGCCCGCGCGCGCGTCCCCCCGCAGCGACTCCGCGAGGAACCCGTCGGGTAGGCATCGCTCGATCCTCAGCTCGGTCACCCGCTGGCCGTCCTTCCGTTCTGGCTGGTTCTGGTCGCACTGCCGCCAGCTCCGGCGCTGGCGGCTGAGGCAGCTGAAAGGGCGGTGGCATCGGCGTGCGCCGCCGCATCCGCCTCCGCCTCCGCCTGCGCCGCCGCATCGGCACGCGCCGCCCTGTCGGCGTGCGCCGCCCTGTCGGCGTGCACGGCGGGATGGGCGCCCGCCGCTGGATGGGCTGCATCGGCCACCGCGCCGATCGGGCGGACGGTGACCGAGCCGGGCCTGGCGGTCACGACGCTCTGATCGGGGACGTCGATCCAGCCGGGATCGTCATCGCCCGGCTCGGAGGCGACCACCACCCCCGCCGGGCTGCTCCGGTAGCACAGGGTGTCCCCTGCGGCTGTCGCCGCGATCGTCTCGCCGTCGGTCAGCAGGAAGTTGAACCGGCCGCTGAGGTGCCGGGCAGCCAGCTCGCGGATGGTCTCGTCCAGTGCCTCGGCGAGCCCGCTGCCTGCCCGCAGCCTGCGGAGCACGACCGCCCAGATGACGGCGGAGTCGCAGCGAGCCTCAAGGGCGAGCATGTCGCCGGCCGGCAGGCCTGCCGCCAGCGTGGCCCCCGCCGCTGGCCAGCCGCTGAGCACCCCGTTATGGCTGAATAGCCAGCGGCCGGCCGCGTAGGGCGCGGCGGCAGCCTCGCCGGCCTCGGTGTCCTCGGTGGCGGAGCGGACAGCCGCGAGCACGGCCCGGCTCCTCGTCACCCTGGCGAGGTCGGCAAACGAGGTGTCCGACCAGATCGGCCTCGCCCGCCGGTACCGGGCCGGAACCGGGTCACCGTCGGCGTACCAGCCGACGCCGAACCCGTCGGCGTTGACCACGCCGTGCCGCTGCCGCCGCGGCGCCCATGCCTGCACCTGCAAGCTGTGCGGCGGGTCAACAAGCACGGAGCGCAGCGTCGCAGGCTCGCCCAGGTAGGCCAGATGCCGGCACATCAGGCGACCTCCCCAGCCGCCGCGTCCCGGGCGGTGCGCAACCCGGCGAAGATCTGCCGCCGCACCGGGTAGTCCCAGTTGCGGAACGTGCTGCGGCACGCCACCTGGCCCACGGAGAACGCGCCGCCGCGCAGCACCTTGTAGTCGCTGCCGAAGAACACCTCGGAGTACTCCTTGTACGGCCATGCCTCGAACCCCGGGTAAGGCAGGAAGTCACTCGCCGTCCATTCCCACACGTCGCCGATCAGCTGGCGCGCGCCGCACGGGGCGGCGCCGGCCGGATAGCTGCCTGCCGGCGCTGGCTGCAGGTGCCGCTGGCCCAGGTTGGCCAGGCCGGGCGACGGGTCGTCGTCCCCCCACGGGTAGCGCCGTGACCGCCCGGTCGCCGGGTCGAACCTGGCCGCCTTCTCCCACTCCGCCTCGCGCGGCAGCCTGCGGCCCGCCCAGCGGGCGTACGCGTCGGCCTCGTACCAGCACACGTGCATGACCGGCTCGGCGGGCGGGACGGGCTCGCTGATCCCGAACCTGGTCCGGATCCACTGCCCGCCCTCACGTCGCCAGAACTGCGGCGCGGACAGGCCCGTGCGCTGCCGGTGATCCCAGCCCGCCGCGGTCCACCAGGACGGCTGGTCGTAGCCGCCGTCGGCGATGAAGTCCGCGTAAGCGGCGTTGGTCACCGGGCTGGTGTCGATGTAGAACGCCGGCACGTCGACCGGATGCGCGGGCCGCTCGTTGTCCAGCGCCCACGGCTCGGCCGATGTCCCCATGGTGAACGGGCCGCCAGGCACGAGTACCTCCGGCGGCAGCCGCGGCGCGTCGGCCGGCGGCGGGCCTGGTGGCGGTGCGGCCAGCACCGGCCTGCCGCGCCGGAGCTGATGGGTGGCCAGCATGGTCTCGTCGTGCTGCTGCTCGTGCTGCGCGATCATGCCGAACGCGAAGCCGCCGGTCACGAGCCGCTCGCCGGTGAACCTTGTTCCCTCAACCAGGTCGAGCACGCGTCCCCTGACCTCCCTGGCGTACGCCCGTGCCTGGGCCGGCTGCATCAGCGGCAGCGTCGGGCGCTGGGCGCGCGGATGCTCGAAGGCGTCATAGAGCGGGTCGATCTCCGGGTGCATCGGCTCCCGTCCGCCGACCTCGCGGAGCAGCCACAGTTCCTCCTGGTTGGCGACGTGCGCCAGGTCCCACACCAGTGGCGACATGAGCGGTGAATGCTGGCGGATCAGGTCGTCGTCATCCAGGCACCCGGTCAGCCCGTGGGTGCGCTCCCTCGCTGCTGCCAGCAGCCCGGCGATCCTGTCCCGCAGCTCGGACTCCGTTGTCATCGGCTCTCCTCCAGCATGTCGTCGGCGGGGCAGCGGCCCCGCAGCACATAGGCATCGGCGAAGTCGGTTACCTGGCGGCGGATGGCAGGCGGCGCGCCGGACCGGCCGAGCGCGGCATCCGCCGCCTCAAAGCAGGCCAGGCCGGCCCGGGCCAGCCCGGGGTCCTCCGGGCCGAACCGGGCCGCGCGCAGCCAGGGGCCTGCCGGGCCGTCGATGGTCCCGGCGCGCGGCGGCGGCGTCCTGTCCTGCCAGACGGCCTCGGCTGCGGCCATCGCGGCCTCCGCGGCAATAGGATCATCGAGCAGGGCGGACACGATGGCGGCCGGGACGATCCAGCCCTCGCCGGGCTGGGCATCGATGACCCGCAGTTCCAGATGCCCCTGCGGCCGCACCGGGGGAAAGAGCGTCGAGAGATGGTAGGTCAGGTCATCGCGGGTCGGCTTCCTGTCGCTTGCCCCGCGCAGCCAGTCACGGAAGGTCAGCCCGGCCGGCGCCGTCCAGCAGGGCGACTCGCGCTGCCTGATGCACATCAGCTCGGCATCCAGTGCGTACGCGGCCCATGCCGAGCGCGGATCGCCATTGGCCTGCAGATCGGGGCCGCCGCCGTTGGGCGCGCGCGGCTCGGCGCCGGCCGGAGCGCGGGTGCGGCCGGGATCCAGCCGGGCCCAGACGGCCTGCCGGGTGGACTTCCAGCCGGTAGGGCGGCCCGCCCGCAGCGGCGAGTTGGCGAACGCCGCGACGAGCACCGGGCCGAGCGCGTGCAGCAGCCGCCACCGGTAGCGGTAACCCGACGGGCCGTCGCCTTCCAGCCCGGCGTCGACGCAGACCTGCACGGACGCGGTGCTGCACATCATGACCCGCCCCCACGGCCCGCCGCGGTCGAAGAACTCCTCCATCGCCGCGTAGCGGGGCAGATTGAGGATGCGGGCGGGCGGGCGGTACGGATCCACGCCCCGTCCGACGAGGCTGATGCCGGCCGTCTGGACGGCCTGCCGCACGGCGGCGAGGTCACGGCCGGCACAGCTCACGCAGCCGCCGATGGCGGCGGCCGGGGCGGAACTGATTTCAACCTGGCCGCCTGGCTCGATCGTGAGCCGGCCCTGGCCAGGCAGCGCGCCGGGGGCATCAAGCCCGGCCAGCGCGGTGGCAACCCGCTGGTGATCGACGGGCGAGGCAGCGTCATCGCCGTCGCAGACCAGCCATTCAAGCTCGACGCCAACCACGCCCGGCGGGCCTGTCTTGAAGCAGATGCCGTGCACGTGCTCCTCGGCAGCATCCTCCGAGAGCGGCGACGCCGGCGCGCGCTCTGCCCCGTCACGGACACCCATCATGTCATTCCCCGTCCGTGTCGGTGCGGTCAGGCGGCCTCTGCTATCAACCGGCTCGCGGGCGCTGTCATTCCGCGCTTTCATACCCACAGGCATGATCCGAACCTGGAAGGAGCCGCAACATGAGCGAGCATGAGGTCGACGTGGTGGTCATCGGCCTTGGCCCGGGCGGCGAGTACGCGGGTGGCCGGCTCGCCGGGGCGGGTCTGGCCGTCGCGGGCGTGGAAGCCAGGCTGGTCGGCGGCGAGTGCCCGTACTGGGGCTGCGTCCCGTCCAAGATGATGATCCGCGCGGCGAACCTGCTGGCCGAGGGCCGCCGCATTCCCGGCCTGGCCGGCCGCTCTCAGGTAACGCCGGACTGGGCGCCGGTGGCCCACCGGATCAGGTCCGAGGCGACCGACAACTGGGATGACACGTTGGCGGCGGACCGGTTCACCGGCAAAGGCGGCCGGCTGTACAGGGGGTACGGCCGTATTACGGCCCCTGGTGAGGTCGCGGTGGGCGGCGAGGTGCTGCGCGCCCGCCGCGGGATCGTCATCGCGACCGGCACCGGGCCGGCCATCCCGCCCATCCCCGGCCTGGTGGGCACGCCGTACTGGACGAATCACGAGGCGATCGAGGCGGAGCAGCTACCGGAGTCGATCGTCGTGCTCGGCGGCGGGGCGATCGGGGCCGAGCTGGCGCAGGTCTTCGCCCGCTTCGGGTCCCGGGTGACCGTCGTCGAGGCGCTCGGGCAGCTGCTGCCGCTGGAGGAACCGGAGTCGGGCGCGCTGGTCGCGGACGTGTTCGGCCGCGAGGGCATCAGCGTGCATGCCGGGTCATCCGCCGAGCGGGTCAGCTACGACGGCGACGCCTTCACGGTCAGCCTGCAGGGCGGCCATGACGTCACCGGCGAGCGGCTGCTGGTGGCGACCGGGCGCCGTGCGGACCTCGCCTCTCTCGGGGCCGGCGCTGTGGGCATCGACGAGAGCGCCAGGGCGATTCCGGTGGACGGTCACCTGCGCGCCGCTCCCGGCGTGTGGGCGCTGGGCGACGTGGTCGGCAAGGGCGCGTTCACGCACATGTCCGTGTACCACGCCGGCATCGTCGTCGCCGACATCCTTGGCGAGGACCACCATCCGGCCGAGTACCGCGCGGTGCCCCGGGTGACCTTCACCGATCCGGAGGTCGGCTCGGCCGGGCTGACCGAAGCCCAGGCCAGGGAGCAGGGCATCATCGTCCGGGTCGGCTACAGCCGGATCTCGAGCTCGGCCCGCGGCTGGATACACAAGGCGGGCAACGACGGTTTCATCAAGCTGGTGGAGGACGCCGAGCGCGGCGTCCTGGTCGGCGCGACCTCGGCCGGGCCGTGCGGCGGCGA
>WNFC01005942.1_pt1 | contig 13416 bp, 6 predicted proteins | sample 5400541 | NCBI WGS metagenome assembly WNFC01 (sample SAMN13153342, study PRJNA577476) | soil metagenome | isolation source: 120 cm saprolite under Douglas fir tree site 2 hole 2 replicate 1 | place: USA:California | collected 2015-04-18
CGGGAGCAACGATCTCTTCTTTCTTTCCACTAGGCCAACAAATCTCAATCTTTTCCACTTTGGCGGACGGCCCCAATCCAAAATGAACACGCGGATCGGAGCTTGAGCCGTAACTTCCTCCACTGAAAACGTCAGCGCGCTGGCGCACTCCACTGGCGCTGAGGAAGACCTTCGCCCCCATGGCATCCCGTGGGCTCTTCGGTCCGCCCACCAATTTGAAAGTAATCCAGTGGTTGCTGTTCTTTACTGCATTCCGGAGCAGGGAGGGAAGAGAATCCATGTTGTTCAGGACCACGTCTATGTGGCCATCATTGAAGAGGTCACCGAAAGCGGCGCCCCGCGCGGGTATCACGTCGGCCAACCCGCTTCCGGTCGCGGGCGGGACTTCTTCAAATTTGGTTCCATTCAGATTGTGGAAGAGCTGTGGCCGTTCAGCCCAGGTTGTACCCCAATCCCGCCGGTCCACGGATGGATACACGTGGCCATTGGCAATGAATATGTCCAGCAGCCCGTCATTATCAAAGTCCAGAAACCCGATTCCCCAAGCAAGGAAGGGAATCGTTGGGGCGCCCAGTCCCGCAGGGTATGTGACATCGGAGAAATTGGCCCCGCCATCATTTCTGTAAAGTGTCTTGTAGTCGTCTGAAAACGTGGTGATACAGAAGTCCACTTTGCCGTCGCGATTATAATCTCCAACTGCAATTCCCATGGACGCTTGCGCCAACCCCTCGTTTGTCAAAGCGAAACCCGACAAATAACTTACATCCTCAAAGGTGCCATCGTGGCGATTGCGATACAGATAGCGAGGCACGGAATCGTTGGCCACCGCTAAATCCAGCCAGCCGTCATCGTCCATATCCACAAACACGGAGGCGAGGCCGTAATACCCCTGCGGGTCGGCAACGCCTGCCTTCTTACTCACATCGGTGAACGTGCCGTCCCCATTATTGTGAAACAGATGGTCGCTCTCTCCCGGTAGGCCGCGCGGTCCGCACATTAGGAAATTCACGCCGCGGAATTGGCACGCACTTGCCGGAAGTCCTCCCTGGCCGGCGATGGGCGGATGGTCCGGGTCAAACTTCACGTAGCCGGGAACGAACAGATCCAGCAGGCCATCGTGATCGTAGTCACCCCACGTCGGGCCGGTGGACCATCCACCCAGCGCCACGCCGGCTTTCTCCGCCACATCCGTGAACGTGCCATCGTGATTGTTATGATAGAGACGGTTTTTTCCGAAATTCGAAACGTAGATGTCCGGCCAGCCGTCATTGTCGTAGTCGCCCACCGCAACTCCGAAACCCCAGCGCTCATTCGCGACGCCAGCTTTGTCCGTAACGTCTGTGAACGTTCCGTCGTGATTGTTATGGAGCAACATTGCGCGCGGGGTTGCTTCCTTTCCTTTCAGAGCAGCGAACGTAGAACCGTTGAGTAAGTAAATGTCTAGCCAACCGTCGTTGTCATAATCGAGGAGTGCAACGCCTGATCCCGGAGTTTCGAGGATGGTGGCCTTCTCCGGAGATCCGGAACGATGGTGGAATTTGTCGAGCCCGGCCCGTTTTGTCACATCGATGAATACGATCGGCGCGCCATCGACAAATCCGCCGGCCGTGATCGGCCGGGAGAGAGCATCCTTCACGGGAGGATGAGGATTCCCGGTCGCGACTCCCATGGACTCCGGCTTCTGTGGTTTGCGGTCGTCGGGTTCTTGCACTGCTCCGAGTAAGACAACCAAGGCCAGTATCAGAAGAGAAATGAGAGAAAGCTTTGAGACAAGAAGTTTCATCGCGTCCCAGTTCCGAGCCTGTAAGCGTTCATGAGGGCCCCGCGTTCCTCCCGGGTGGAATAGCATCGCACTTTTCAGGGTCGCGTGCTAGACTCTGCGTAAGCGGTTACGTTTGGCTATTTTGCGAGGAATCATGACCTACCGGCGTTCTCTTTCGGTCTTCGTTCTTCTTGCTTGCTTCCTGGCTGTTGCAGCTTCAAACCTGCTCCTTCCTCCGGCGTCTGCTCAGACATCTTCGTCATTGGCAAAAACTCCTCCCATGGGATGGAATAGTTGGAATAAGTTCGGTTGCAACGTGAGCGACAAGCTCATTCGCGAAATGGCCGACGCCATGATCAGCAGTGGCATGCAGGCGGCCGGCTACCAGTATGTGAACATTGACGATTGCTGGCAGGTGAGCCGCGATACACAGGGGACCATTGTCGCCGATCCCGCGAGATTTCCTTCTGGCATCAATGCCCTGGCGGACTACGTTCACAGCAAGGGATTGAAGCTGGGCATTTATACCGACGCTGGCACGGGTACGTGCGAAAAGCGGCCAGGTAGTTTGAATCACGAAGTTCAGGACGCCAAGACTTATGCCTCTTGGGGAATCGATTACGTAAAAATCGATTGGTGCAATGCGGAGGGTTTGGATCCGGAGGTGCAGTACGGAAAACTCCGTGATGCTTTGGCGCAATCCGGCCGTCCGATCGTCTTCAGCATCTGCAACTGGGGGGTCAAGGCGCCATGGCGGTGGGGGCCCGCCACCGGCAATTTGTGGCGGACCACCGGAGATATTAACGACACCTATGACCGCATGTCGTTGATCGGATTTGGTCAGAACGGCCTTGAAAAATTCGCGGGCCCGGGACACTGGAACGATCCGGACATGTTGGAAGTCGGCAATGGCGGCATGAAGCGCGACGAATACCGGACGCACATGGCGCTTTGGGCGTTGCTCGCCGCGCCTCTGCTGGCGGGAAACGATTTGCGGAGCATGTCGCCCGAAACCAAGGATCTCCTCACGAATTCAGAGGTCATTGCTGTCGATCAGGACTCCAAAGGCGTGCAAGGACATCGCGTTTGGGAGGAAGGTCCGCTGGAGACCTGGGCGAAGCCGCTCGCCGATGGGAGCCACGCCGTGGGCCTTTTCAATCGCAGTGAAGCGTCGATCAAGATGACGCTCGACTTCAAAGCCATCGGCGCGCCCACCTCTGCGAAGCTGCGCGATCTTCTGGATCACAAAGATCTCGGCACCTTCCAGAATTCCTATTCGGCGGAAGTGCCGACGCATGGTGTCGTCCTGGTGAAGGTCTCGCAGTAAGTTCAGCTTGGAAATAGCTGGGCTAGAGGGGCCCTGCGGCGCGAATCTATTTCACCCATCTAAGGTTTGGGATTGACGTCGCTGGTCGGTTCCTTTGCTTGGCCGGGCACTTCCGAACGGTTGAGTTCGTCGAGCTTCCTGATTGCGGCTTTTGCCTCATCCTGACGGCCGAGTTTTGAATAAGCCCGTCCGAGCAGGAAATAGGCTTGTTTCATCCGCGGCTCCAATCGCAGCGCGACATTCAATTCTGGGATTGCCGCTTCAGTCTGACCGTTTTGAAACAGAGCATTGCCGAGAGCAAACCGTGCTGCCGCGGAATCTGGAGCCAAAGCGGCAGCCTTACGGAGCCATTCGATCGCTTGAGAATAATCTTGCTTGTAGGTGTAGCAGGCACCCAAACCGTAAGCAATGTCGTAGCTAAGCGGGCCGATCTTCTCCGCTTGCATGTAGTAGGTGATGGCCTCGTCGAGTTTTGATTGTGAACGCTTCAGCTCCGCGAGTTCCGTCAACACCTCGACAGAACGGGGATTAGCCGCGAGAGCTTTCTGAAATTCCTCCTCCGCTTCGGTTTTGTTCTCGGCGCCTAGCGCTGCTTCACCAAGGAGTTGGTGCACGCGGGCGGAGTCGGGAGCCATGGAAAACAGCCGCTGATATTCTCTTTCGGAGAGCTCTCTGGAAACGAGCGACAGATAATAGAGAGCATCAATGTTCCTTGGATCGGACGCCAGGGCTTTCTGCAATTCTCCAAATGCTTCCTCAAACTTACCCTGAGCCAGTTCAGCGCGCGCCAGAATCACGCGAACCGGCACATCCTTCGGGTATCTGTGCAGATGCTGTTCCGCGATTTGAGCCGCTTCAATGTAATCACGCCGATAAAGCGCATTGCTGCATGCGATCAGCGCGCCAGATTGTCCATTTGCTCCCGCGCAGAATGTGACCACCAGCGCCAACAGCAAGACCGGGCGGCAGCGAATGCGCGGGTTCGAAAGCTGAAACATTTCCAAAAGCTGCTTCCTCAAGGAGTTTCGAATGGCCGCACCTCAACGATGCGCAGAAATTCCTGTGTCTTCTCGTCGAGTAGCTTCTGAAGCTCGTCGAAGCGTTTGGCCTGCGCCTCCCTGCGCGAATCTCCGGTGCGTATGTACAGCGTCAAAAGATAGAAGTTCGCCGCGTAGTGATCAGGGTCAATTTGCAGAGCGCGCTGGATTTGTTTCTCCGCCTGCTCATAATCTTTCTGCATCAAGTAGTATTGGCCAAGCTCTGCCAGCGCGTTTGCGTAATCGGGTTGCGCCTTCAATGCCTCTTGCAACTCCTTCAACGCATCATCGAAGCGGCGCTCCTGCTGGGCAATCGATCCGAGGTAATAATGCGCTGCCGTTGCCGTACCGGGGATTTTTGCCGCCTCTCTTAGCCAGGGAACTGCGGCATCGTAATCTTTCGCCCGAAATAGCGCCGCGCCCATCGCTAGTTTCCCGCGCGGGTCCTGTGGCTTCAGCTTGAGGTATTTCTGGAAGTAAGGCACAGCCTCCGCCGGGTCGTGCCGGAAAGCGGAAGCTGCCCCCATTGCATAGTTGTAGTCCGGGTTTTCCGGTTCGAGCTTTACCGCTCTTTCGAACGAATTCCGAGCTTCCGCGATCAAGTTCAGCTCTACGCACACAACTCCAAAATAGTAATGCAGACGCGCGTTGTCGGGTTCGAGGTCCCGCGCGTGCGCCAGGTAGCCGAGCGCGCCCTGATAATCCTTTTGCTTGTACGCCACGCTGGTCAATTCCAGTAGCAAGCTGACCGATGGCGTTTCTCCCGTGAAAGCTTTCTCCAGTGACGCGCGCGCCTCCACCAGCTTGTTTGTCCGCCCGTACGCCAATCCCAGTGCGTGCAGGAGTTCCGGTGACAGCGGCTGACGCTTCTGGAGACCTTCGAGGAGGGAGACCATCAGGTCGTCACGCTTGCCCGGAATCAGCCCCGACAACGCTTGCAGGGCATCCAGCTCAGAAAAATCCGGAGCAGCCAGCAGCCGCGCCGCGGCGTCATCTGCTTCCTTTCGGTTTCCGAGGCCGGCGTAATCGGCGCATCGGACCGACAAGAACTGCGCGCTGTTTTGTATCTCTGTGGGGAGACGCGAAAGGTGGTTGAGTGAAGCCTGGTACTCGTGCTGCTGGAGCAAAAGCGCCGCGCTCTGATAATGAGCCTCTGCATTCGCAGGCTCGTATTCGAGCACCCGTTTGTAAATATCAAGTGCCTTGCGCTGCGCCTGTGGATCAAGGGCGGAGTTCTCCTGGTAAAGTCTTCCCAGGTTCAGATAAGCGCCCGTGAACTTCGGCGCCCGCTTCAGAGCCTGCCTGAAACTCTTTTCCGCACCCACGTAGTTGGCTTCCTGCGCTTCAACGACACCCAGCAGGTTGTCGAATCCGGCGTCTTCCGGAAACTGTTCCGACGCATCCTTGAGCTGCCGGTGCGCCTCCCTCAAATCGTGCGCCTCGATCAATTGCTGAATCAGCAGGATCTTTTGATCTCTTGCGCTCTCGTGGTTCTGTCCGGAAGAGCCAAGGCAGCTTTGCTGCGGGCAGAAGAAAACGGCCAGAGCCACACCGGGAATTGCCAAGCGCAATCGCATAATCAACCGGTGTTTGGGCCCGTATTCACGGCAATTTTCGGGTTCGATGAAAAGATTATACGTAAGTGCTTGAATTTTTCCTATGAAAGCCGTCCGCGCCGCTGCTTTATACTGCATCTTGGCGCTGGGCGTCTTCTCACGCCTGCGCGGGTCATCCGAATCCATGTGATTGAGGCTCATCGAGAAGCTTGTTGGCGGTAGGGTTACAATGTCGAATATCTGGGCCAAGTTGATCCGCGCTGCGGCTCGTCATCTCAGAGTCTGTCTCACGAGTCTTCTTTTTCTGCTGCTCTTCCATGCCGGAATTTCGGCCGCCGCGCAGGAAAGTCTGCCGCCTTCGTTCGAAAAACAGCTCGTCCCCGGAGTCGAGGCGCTGAAATCGGGCGATCTTGTGACTGCCGAAAAAATCTTCTCCGCTGCTCTCCAGCGCGGAATCAAACATCCTCTCGTCTATCACAACCTCGGCGTCATCGCGCAGCAGCGCGGCGACCACGCGAAAGCGGTCACGCGATTTCGTCAAGCGCTTGCCCTTCAGCCGAATTATGGCCCCTCCCGGCTGCTGCTCGGTTCCAGTCTGCTGGCGCTCGGAAAAAATGCCGAGGCTGTGCGCGAGCTCAAGCGTGCCATCACCCTGATGCCCGAGCAGCCGCAAGCCCATCTGCAACTCGCGAGAGCCTATGAAGCCTCCGACAACTGGATGCCTGCCGTCCAGGAACTCCAGAAGCTCGTGCAGTTGGCTCCACAGGAACCGGAGTACTCCTATCAACTGGGCAAGGCTTGGACCAAGCTCTCCGGTTGGTCCTATCACCAAATCTCCCGGCTCAATCCTGATTCTGTGCGATTGCATCAGGCTCTCGGGCAGGAGTACGTAGTCCAGGAGAAATACGATCTGGCCATCGCCGCCTACCAGCGCGCGGCGCGGTCCGATCCCAAGTTGCCTGAAATCCATCTGGCGCTGGCTCTCATTTACCTTGAATTGAAAAGATTCGATGAGGCCAGCGCGGAAATCGAGCTTGAACTGAAGCTCGTCCCGGAAAGCAAAGCCGCGGCGGAGACAAAAGCGAAGATCGCAGCCGCGAAGACCGCATCGTCACCTTAGCCCATCCGCTATTCTGATCTGATGAGTGGCTAATGCTCCAGGCAGTGGATACTTTTGATGCGATGAGGCGCAAATATCGTGCATCGCGCCTGACGTGCCGTATGGAATGACCCGGAAAAACGTAATGAGAAAAATAGGAATCCTCGTCATCTCTTCCGCGCTCAGCGCTTGCCTGCCATTTCTTTTGTCAGCGCAAGACCGCCCGACTCAGTCGGAAGTCCCTGCCCTGGGGAGCGCTCCGCGTGATCTATCCGACCTGCAAATCACCAGCGCCCGCCGGCTTGAGCTGGAAGAGGCCCTCAATCATAAGGATTACAAAAAGGCCGAGGCCATCCTGCTCGAGGAGGTCGAGCGGGATCCAAAATCAATTCGCGCAGCAAGATTACTTGTGATCGCCGGAGGAATTTTCTTTCTGGACGGCCAATACGTGAATTCCGCCATTTCCTGGAAAAAGGCCGAAGCCATTGCGCCTCTTGACGATCGCAGCAGGTTCACCCTGGCGATGGCCTACATCGAGCTCAACCGCCGCGATTGGGCGCGCCCGGAACTGGCGAAGCTTGCGGCTGCTCAGCCAGGGAATCCGCTTTACCTCTATTGGCTGGCGCGGCTCGATTATGATGCCCAGGATTACGCCATCGCCATCGCCCGCTTGCAAGGGGTCATCGAACTGAATCCCGTGATGATGCGCGCTTACGACACGCTGGGCCTTTGCTATGACTACCTGGGCCGATTCGATGAGGCCATCAAGAGCTACAACCATGCCGTGGAACTGAATCGGCTGCAAGCGAACCCCTCTCCCTGGCCCCACGTCGACCTGGCCATTTCGCTTATGGCCGTGAACCAACCCGCCGAAGCGGAGAAAAATCTACGCCAAGCGCTTGATTACGATGCTCGCCTTCCCCAGGCGCACTATCAACTCGGCCGCGTTTTGGAGATGCGGGGGGATTACCAGGCAGCCGTTCAGTCATTGAAGCAGGCGATCGCTCTGGATCCAGCATATTCCGAGCCTCATTATCTGCTCGGCCGCCTTTACCACCGGCTCGGCGAGGACCAGCTTTCCAAAAAGGAAATTGCCCAATTTCAGCAGCTCAAGAAAGCGAGTGAAACGCAGCCCGGCACGAACTCTTCTTCATCACCAAATTAGCCGTGCCAGTCACCTTGTCCCAAAAAGACAGCGCCCCGACCCGGTCGGGGCGCTGGTGGGGTGTTTGTTTGGGTCTACCTTGTTTAGAACTCAAGCCTCGCGCCGATTTGAATCGTACGCGGGGAACTGACACTGCCGTCCCAGGTTCCGAATCCGTTTTTGCCTCCAGTAGCTATATCTTTGACAAAGGCGAAGCTTGACCCTTGGTTGTTCACGTTGGTGGCGTTGAAGAAGTAGTGCTGGTTGAACGCATTGAAGAACGCGAAGCGGAGCTGGAAGTTCCCTCGCTCCCCGATCCGAGTGTTCTTCGTAATCGAAAAGTCCACGTTTTTGGCGTTTGGACCTCTCAAGTTTGAAATGCGCGGGCCATTGCCGGTGTATCCATAGACTCCCGTGCAAGTCGGACATGCCCCGGCTGGTTCGAACGCCCCCAGAGGCTCGAATGCCGCGCCGTTGAGGAGAGGGCCCTTGCTCGGATCGTAGCTGTTTGGATCCTGGAGGAAGGGATTCATACCCTTGACTAGGCCTACCAGGCAGTTCTGCCGGAATTGGGCCACGACCTGGCATGTGCCTGAACGGAACCACATCGGTGTGCCCTTCGACCAGTGAAGGATCGGGCTGAGCTGCCAGCCTCCCACCAATGCGTTCAAGGTACCGCCCTGGTTGGCGTACTTCTGTCCTTTGCCAAAGGGCAAATCGTAAACGAACGCCGCCGATAGGATCTGCGGGACGTCGTCGGACGACAAGGTACGCGCGCGGTGCTGTTCGAATGGCGAGATCACGCCTTGCGTGGAGTTCCATGTGCCTCCAAGCTCTTGCGTGTTGTCCGAAGCATCGGAGATCAGCTTCGAGTTCGTATACGACACCAGCATGTAGAGGCCCTTGCTGTAGCGTTTTTCGGCCTTCAACTGGAAGGAGTGATAGATCGAATTCCCGTGGTTCTCGTTTAGTCCCTGCAAAGGACCGCAGAACTGCGGGAATGGCAACAGCGCCTGGGCGACCGTGGGAGAGCAGGCACTGCCGGGTTTGGTCAAATCGTTTACCCACCCGGCGTACGGTGCTTTGACGCCAAAAAGCACTTGGCTGTCCGACGTGAAGGGCTTATTGAGTTCGGGTACGTAACCGCAGTTGTGACCCTGCAGAATAACTGGATCGGTCGTGGTCGCACAAATCGCCTCAATGGGAGTTGTATTAGCCTCAAGGGCTTTGATCTTCGGATCAAGCGGATTCAGGACGTTTACGGGATTCAACATGGAAGTCAGTCGCGTCCCCTTGTTTCCGACATAAGCCACGCTGAGGAAAACGTCATGCGGAAGCCGCCGTTCGATGGTCAGATTCCATTGCTGGGAATACGGGCGCCGGTTGGCATCCACAGGGCGATATGCCGAACCATTACCGTTGGCAGCGCTGGGTTGATGGCCGTTATCAAAACCCGGCGAGATAAATGGAGGAAGTTGTTTCGGGGCTTGAACTCCGGCCAGGCTGGCGCTGCCCGCGCCCGTGGCATCTAGGTAGAAAGAAGGATCAGGTTGCCCCGTGAGTGGGTCTATAATTTTACCGAATGTTTGATGCAGATTGAACCCGTCCAGCGCCATCCCTCCGCCCCAGCCTGGGTAAAACGCCTGGGCGAAGAAAACGCCGTAGCCCGCGCGAAACACCGTCTTCTGGTCATAGGAGTACGCCACGCTGAGTCGCGGCGCAAATCCTTTGTGCCATGGCTTTTCGGGGTAAGGCGCACCATAACACGCGCTTGCGGCTTGGCACGCGGAGTTGGTGCCGGCGAAGGCCAACCGTCCGGGAAGTCCGCCGGCGGCAGAATTGGTTCCCACAAGGTCAATGAAAGAAAAGTGGTCATACTTTTCGCGCGAAGGTGTGTAATAGTCCCACCGCAAGCCAAAGTTGAACGTCAGCTTGGGCGTGATTTTCCAGGAGTCGTTGCCATGCAGCGCCCAAACCGTCTGGCGCGGGTACCAGGCGCTGACAACTCGGCGGTCCACGGAGCCGCCGCTGACCGCCCCGAGGAAGAAGTCGGCTACCGGACTTCCACTGTTGCCGCTCGGCGAGCTCGTTGCTGAGCCGTCGAAGTTATACGTACCAGATTGATTGTTTGACTGGTGAATGTTCCCTTGCACAGAGCGCCATTCCATGCCGAATGTGAACGTATGGTGCCCACGAATCTTGTTCACCATATCATTGAAGACCCACGTCGGACGGACGGTGATGTTCGTGTTCGGGGGCCCGTTGCTGTTGGATATCTGATTGAAAGTAGTGAACGTAAATGCTGGCAGCGCATTCGGCGTGGGTGCGCCGTTAACCGTAACCTGTGGCAACGCGTTCGTCCCCTTCAGGAAGGCCAAGTTCTCCGAGCCATAACCCTCGTTGCGATTCAGGTATCCGAAGGTAGCATGGTTAGTCATAGTCGTTGAAAAGGTGTGCTCCCAGTTAAAACGCGAGATCGGCGAATTCTGTGGTCTCGTTGGTGACTCCGTCGCAATCGACACGGGAAGTAGCGTAGCGGTGTTATACCCCGTAAACTGGCGCCACCAGAAGAAATAGAAGTGATCCTTGTCGCCATAGTTATGGTCAATACGCGTCATGAAAACGTTGGAGTTGCTGGTGAGTGTATCCGGCACGGGTTTGGGCGCTGTATAATTGTTGATTGCATTTGTGTTGGTAGGCGTCGGCAGTTGCCCTAAATACGCCTTGGCAATCCCACTTTCGCAAGCCTGCGGAATGATGTTACCGGTGAATTGCTTTCCAGGCCCCACTCCGGCGGCGGTTTGACAAGCGGCACTGGCATTGCCCGGCATGAAGATGGGCAACCCCCAGTCCGTGAAATTACCTCCGCGCTCCAAGGCTGAAGGAATCGAGATGGTCGGGGTATTAGATCCGCCAGCTTGGTGATATGACTCCCAGTCGAAATAGAAAAACGAGTGGTGCTTTGACGTCCCATGGTAAAGCTTCGGGATGTTGATCGGACCGCCGACATTTGCACCGAAGTCGTGCTCGTTATCGGGAGGGCGGGGTTTGCCATTGAAATTATTAGTCCACGTATTGGCGTTTAGTGATTTGTTGCGCGCGTACTCGAAGGCCGCCCCGTGATATTGGGTTGTGCCGGATTTGCTGACCATCGTGATCTGCCCGGATGTGGATGAGCCATATTCCGGGGCGTAGTCCGACGTGAGGACCTTGACCTCCTGAACCATATCGGGCGACATCTGGAAATCCTGGTGGATCGAAACCATGCCGCTCTGGCTCATGAAGCCTTCCTGCATGGTTGCGCCATCCAGAAGGGCTTCGTCGCCTGATTCCTGACCGCCATTGATGCGTGCCTGGAATGCTTGATTCGAACTCCCGGTCGAGATGCCGGGGAGCAGCACAGCCAAGGCCGCCGACGAACGCGGCTTGCCCTCAATGACCAGCGGCAAATCTTTAATTGTTTCTGGATCGGCGCCGCCCTGCAGCGTTCCGTTGTCGTAGTTAATCAGCGTATTCTCACCCTCGACCGTTACGGTCTCGGTCGTGGCTCCCACCTTGAGAGCGGCATCGGCGCGACCAAACTGATTGATCGTCAGGACGATGTCCTTCTGGATGTAGTTCTCAAAACCCGATTTCGTGACTTTCAGGTCGTAAGTTCCGGGCGTCAGGTTGCGAAAGGTGTACTCGCCTCTGTCATTCGATGTCGCTTTCGCTGTAAACCCCGTCGCCTTGTTCGTTAGTGTTAGCTCGGCGCCGGCAATCACACCCCCCGACGGATCCATCACAGTTCCGCCAAGGGAAGCATTACCAATCTGTGCCCCGGTAGGAATGTCGAGAAAAAACAACCCCAGACAGAAGACGAGCAAGAAGCTGAGAGCAAGACTTTTCGATCGAACCGCTTTCATATGCATGGACATCACCTCGCTGTTGGACTCCCTCGCAAGGCCCCCGAATCTCAAAAATGAATTGGCCCGCACTCTTCGATACGTAAGCGCTTCACGTAACCGCTTACGTCTGCCCAATGGGTTTGCATTATTTGCGCCGCCGCCTCTGCTGTCAAGCACATAATCAAGTTTCTTGTTTCACTCCATCGCTGTTCTCTATCCTTACCCCCTTCTTCCTTCCCGGGATTAGCCCGCAGACACGCCGCTTCTCACCGGTGCCCGGTGTCCGTTGTCGGCAAAAGTTTTTGCTTCAATGTTTCCCTGTGTCTTAGTCACACCCACAGACCCGCACCCTGCAACAAACACTCCGATTGCGCCCATCTGCAATTTGAATCGTTGTTTGAGCAGGGAGGTTAGGAGCAAGAATCTGGCGAAGTCAAACTGGAAAATTTAAAGGTTTGGTTCAGCAATTCTAAATGTGCCGCGAGCGCGGAAACCCAAGCCCCGCAATTTGGATGTGCAGCGCTTATGTGGACCGCGGAGCAGCCCCGGTGGATTCTCGGACCAGGAGTTGGGTGCCAATTTTGATTTCGCGGCCATAGTGGTCCTCGGTGCCATTGGTATGCAATACCGCCTCGACGGCAGCCGCTCCAATCTGGGCGCGGGGAATCATGATCGTCGTCAATTGCGGATCGGAAAGTCTTGCCAGCCAGATGTCATCGCATCCAACTACTGAAATATCTTTTGGTACCTGCAATCCTGCTCGTTTCAGCTCCCGCAAGGCACCCATCGCCATCAGATCATTCGCGGCGATGACCGCCGTTGGTCTGCTCTTCAATGCAAGAAGCTCTTTGACCGCGTGTGCGCCACTTTCCAATTTGAAATCACCCTCGCAGATCACTGGCTCAGTCCGCAGCGCTGCCCGGTGCTTCTTCATCGTTTTGAGGAACGCCTGGCGTCTGAATTGCGCCGACTTGAACCGCGCCGGTCCGCTGATGAACGCAATCTGGCGGTGTCCCAATTTGAGCAGATGTTCCACGGCCTCATGCACGCCCTTTTCATAATTCACGCGAATGTTGCTTGTGTGTGGCCCGACCTTCCCGATATCCAGAAACACCACCGCGATCCTCCGCGACAGGAGCCGGTCGATTACCGCAAGGTCCATCTCCGTCGTCAAGACCATGACCCCGCGAACGCGCAATTCCAGCAAGCGCTGGACATACGGAGCGTCGCGCTCCGGCTCATAATTTGTATTCAGTACGATCACGTCATAGCCGAGCTCGAGGGTTCTTTCCTGGATGGACTTCACCAGATCGGGAAAAAATGGGTTGGTGATGTCCGAGATGATCAATCCGAGTGTGCGGCTCTGCCCGGAAGCCAGGTTGCGCGCATGGATATTCGGTGTGTAGCCCGCGTTTTCAATCGCTCCGAGAACCCTTCGCTTTGTTTCGTCGCTGACGAAGCGCGTCTTATTGATGACGTGCGAGACGGTGGCCGTGGACACGCCCGCGAGCTTGGCTACGTCTTTGATCCTCATGCCACTCATAGGGGGCCGCTTTCCTCCACAGCGGGCAGGCCACGCTGAATCGGTAGAGATGATGATGATG
>WNFC01006942.1_pt1 | contig 13415 bp, 9 predicted proteins | sample 5400541 | NCBI WGS metagenome assembly WNFC01 (sample SAMN13153342, study PRJNA577476) | soil metagenome | isolation source: 120 cm saprolite under Douglas fir tree site 2 hole 2 replicate 1 | place: USA:California | collected 2015-04-18
CAAAACGTAATAGCCGGCCGTGCCGAGGCGGCGCGCCATGTCGCGCAATTCCTCGCGGATCCCCGGTGCGTCCATCAGCAGCAACACCGCCGGATGCGGGCCGCCGCGTTCGGGATGGCAGATGAAGGTCTCCATCGCGCCATCACCGGTGACGATGTCCAGGGTCTGTTCGATCATGTGCGGCTCCCGTTGCCTCTCCACGGCACGATACACCCAAGACGTCGTCCCGGCGAAAGCCGGGTCCCCATTTTTCCGCTCGCGAATTAGCTTGGAGTGGGCATCATCGTCGTGCGCAGGTCCACTCGTCGGAGACCTGCGGCGCGAATAGGTCCCGGCTTTCGCCGGGAAGACGTAGTGGAGTGAGCGATGGCGGTGCAGGCGATCGGACAGAGGGTTAGGCGGGAGGAGGATTTCCGCCTGTTGACCGGGCGGGGCCGCTATGTCGACGACGTGCCGGCGATCGCCGCGGCGCGAGGCTATGTCTTGCGCTCGCCGCACGCCCACGCCCGCCTCCGCTCGATCGACGCCGGTCGCGCGGCCGCCGCACCGGGCGTGCTGACGGTGCTGACGGGCGCCGAATTGCGTCGCCGCGGGCTCGGCACCTTGCGGCCGATGGTGCCGCGCCGGCGCGGCAATGGCGGACCGGCTTTCGTCTGCCCGCAGCCGCTGTTGGCGCAGGATCACGTGCGCTATGTCGGCGACCCCGTCGCCTTCGTCGTCGCCGAAACGCTCGACCGGGCAAAGGACGCCGCCGAGCTGATCGCGGTCGACTACGAGCCGTTGCCGGCGGTCATATCGGCCAATGCGGCGCTGATGCCTAGCGCGCCGGCGGTATGGGCCGACAATCCCGGCAACGAGGCCTTCTTCTATGAGGCCGGCAACAAGGCGGCGGTCGAGACGGCGCTCGCCCGCGCGCCGCGCATCGTCCGGGCCCGCATCCCGTTCAACCGGGTGACCGCCAACAGTATGGAGCCGCCTACGACCCGGCCGAGGGGCGTTACACGATCCGTTGCACGGTGCAGTCGGTGCACCAGATCCGCGCTGCGCTGGCCGGCCACATCTTCCGCCTGCCGCATCATCAGATCCGCGTGCTGTGCGACAATATGGGCGGCGGCTTCGGCATGAAGGGCGGCTGCTACCCGGAATACGGGCTGTCGCTTTGGGCCTCGGAAGTCACCGGCCGGCCGGTGCGCTGGACCGCCGAGCGCAGCGAGGGGCTCCTGAGCGACGAGCAGGCGCGCGGCAGCATCGTCGACACCGAATTGGGGCTCGACGAGACCGGTAAGTTCCTCGCACTGCGCACCCGCTGGATCTCGTCGATCGGCGCCTATTATTCGAGCGATCGGCCGACGATCCCGCTGACGATCGGCATGGGGTGCCTGGTCAACACCTACACCTGCCCGGCGATCTACGCCGAGGTCACCGCGGTCCTGACCAACACGATGACGACCGCGCCTTATCGCGGCGGCAGCCGGCCCGAGCCGATCTATGTCGTCGAAACCATCATCGACAAGGCGGCTCACGAGCTCGGCATCGATCCGGCCGAATTGCGCCACCGCAACACGATCCCGGCGGGCGCGATGCCGTACACGACGCCGCTGCGCCAGACCTATGACAGCGGCGATTTCACCAAGAACCTTGAGGACGCGCTGCACCTCTCCGCCTATGACGGGATCGCCGAACGCCGCGCGGCGGCGCGGCGCCGCGGCAAACTGCTCGGCATCGGCGTCGCGACCACGGTCGCGGCGACCGGCGGGCGCGATTACGAACATGCCGAGATCCGCTTCGACCCGGCCGGCGGGGTGGTGCTGATCACCGGCAGCATGGATCACGGCCAGGGGCACGGCACGACCTTCAAGCAGGTCTTGTCGGAAAAGCTCGGCATCGACGCCGAGCGGATCCGCTACCGCTACGGCGACAGCGACCTGGTGACGATGGGGATCGGCACCTTCGGCTCGCGCTCCGCCCAACTCGCCGGTTCGGCGGTGGTCGTCGCCGCCGATCGGCTGATCGACAAGGGCCGCAAGATCGCCGCGCATATGATGGAAGCCGCGGCGAGCGACGTTGTGTTCGACGCCGGCAGTTTCACGATCGCCGGCACCGATCGCTCGGTCGGGATCGAGGAGGTGGCGCGGCAGTCCTTCCATTCCGCGCAACTGCCGGAGGACATCGAGGCCGGCTTTACCGAACGCGCCAATTTCGGTCCGGCCGACGCGGCGACTTTCCCGTCGGGCGCGCATGTCTGCGAAGTCGAGATCGATATCGAGACGGGCGCGGTCGCGCTGGTCCGCTATTGCGCGGTCGACGATGTCGGCACGATGCTGAACCCGCTGTTGTGCGAAGGGCAGATCCACGGCGGCATCGTCCAGGGGGTCGGCCAGGCCTTGCTGGAGAACCTGGTCTACGACCCGGAATCAGGCCAGCTGGTGACCGGCTCGTTCCAGGATTACGGCATGCCGCGGGCCGACGACTTCTGCCGGTTCGAACTGGAGGAGAATTCGAGCCCGACCGGCAAGAACCCATTGGGCGTCAAGGGCGTCGGCGAGGCCGGCACGATCGGCGCGATCCCGGCGGTCATGAACGCGGTCAACGACGCGCTCGCCGCGATCGGCGCACCGCCGGTCGACTTGCCGGCCACCGCCGAAAAACTGTGGCGCGCGATCCGCACCGCGTCGTGACAATTGCACCACAGAGACACAGAGGACACAGAGACACAGGCGGACAAACCACGAATTTCTGGGGAACGGATGGGAAAGGGAGGAACGCGATGGCTCTTCAGGTGCGGCGCGTCGTCACCGGGCACGACGCCAACGGCAAGGCGATCGTGGCGAGCGACGAGCGGATGACGGGGGTCAGCGCCCCTGCCCGCCCTTACATCTCGCGCTGCGAGATCTGGTCGACCGACAAGATGCCGGTCGACAATTCCGAGGCGGCCGCGGCGGCGCAGAAGAAGGGCTTCGTCGTGCGCCACAATTATGTTGGCTCGGGCCAGGGGACGGTCGTCCGGATCACCGAATTCGCCCCGGGCGCGCCCAAATTCATGCACCGCACCGAGACCGTCGACTACGCGATCCTGTTATCGGGCGAATGCGACCTCGAGCTCGATGACGGCAAGACCGTGCGTCTGAAACAGGGCGACATCGTCGTCCAGCGCGGCACGATGCACGCCTGGGTCAACAACGGCTCGCAGCCCTGCGTCTTCGCCTTCATCCTGATCGACGCCGACCCGGTCGAGGCGGGCGGGCAGAAGCTGACGACGCATTACCCGGCGGCGTGATCACTTGGAGTGCCGGGATGCGCGGCTGGCTTCTATGCATGCTTTGGGCGACGGCGTTGCTGTCGGCGGTCGCCGAGCCCGCCGATGCCGAGGACATCGGCGCGTTCTACCAGGCCTACGCGATCGTCACCGGCACCGACATGCGCCAGCGTCCGTGGGGCTTCGCGCAATGCCTGCGCGAGGTACTCGTCAAGGTGTCCGGCGATCCGCGGCTCAAGGACGATCCGCGTGTCGTCGAGTTCGCCACGCATGCGGATCAATTCGTCGCCTCCTTCGACTATCTCGACATGATGGCCGGAATACCGAAGAAGGACGACCAGGGAAGTTACGACAGGCCCCATAAGCTCACTGTGCGTTTCGACCCGGCGAAAATCGACAGGACGCTGGCCGAATTGGGGGCGCAGCCATGGCGCGGCAAGCGGCCGGTCGTGGTGCCGGTGCTGCTGGTGCGGGGGCGAAAGCCGCCGGCCTATGTTCTCAGCGCCGAAGTGCTAGCGGGCGAGGAGCAACGCGGGTCGTTTGCGAATGCCGCCAGCGAGTTCGGCATGACGGTCCGCATGCCGACCGAGGCCGAATTGGCTGCCTGGGGTGTTGCCGTCGACCATTTCCCGTTCCCCGAGGCGCCGCCGCCGGGCGAGGCGCCAGGGGAAGCGATCGTCGTCGGCTCGCTCGACTGGAGTGAGACAACACCAGGTTGGCTCGGGTCATGGCGAACGCGCTGGCCCGGCGTCGATCATGTCTGGGGCATCAGCGGTGTCAACTACGACGCGGCGTTCCGCGACATCGCCCGCGGCGTCGTCCTGCTGGCAGCCGGGCACGGCGCCCCCGATTGAGGTGTAACGGCGCGCTCCCGGCGCCTCACGCCCGCCTTTTTTGTGCCCGGCGCGTCTCGATCAGCGCCTTGGCGGCGCGCAGATCGCCGGCTTCGCGGTCGAGGGCATCGCGCGCCTCGTCGAGGCCGCAGCCTTCAAGCAGCAACAGGGCGAGCTTGACGCTGCCCTGCGCCTGACGCAGCGCCTCGCGCACTCGGTCGCGGCCGAGCCCGGTCAATTGGGCGAGGATCGCCTCGCTGCGCCGCACGAGCTTCCGGTTCGAGGCCCGGACATCGACCATCAGCCCCTCATAGACGCGGCCGAGCCGGATCATCACCAGCGAGGACAGCATCGTCAGCGCGACGCGCTGCGCGGTCCCCGCCTTCATCCGGGTCGATCCGGCGATCGCCTCGGCGCCGGTGTCGAGCCAGATCGGGTGATCGGCCTCATCGAGGAGCGGCGTGTTCGGGTTGTTGGCGATGCCGACGGTCAGCGCGCCGCATGCCGCCGCCTCGCGCAGACACCCCACCGTGAAGGCCGTGGTACCGCTGGCCGCGACCGCGATCAGCGCGTCCCGTTCGGCGAGGCGGTGGAGCCGCACCAGCGCGGTGCCGTCCTCCGCGGCGTCCTCGGCACCTTCGACGGCGCGGAGCAGCGCCTCCACGCCACCGGCGATCAGCAGCAATAGCCGCTCGGGCGGCCAGCCGAAGGTCGGCGTCAGCTCGGCACCGTCCTGCACTGCGAGCCGCCCCGAGGTGCCGGCCCCGGCATAAACCAGCCGTCCGCCGGCGCGCAGGCGCTGCTCGATCGCCAGCGCGGCACGCTCCAGCGCCGGGCGCGCGGCATGTACTGCGGCGACGGCGGCGAATTGCCCCTCGATCATCGATTCAAGGGTCTCTGCCGGGCTCCATAGGTCGATTGTCGCGTAGCGTGGGCTCGGGCGTTCAGTCGCCATGATCGGTTTCCATCAGCGGCGTCCGAAGTAAACGCCGGCGACCCCGTCCTCGTTGCCCCCGCCCTTCCCTCCTTCGCAGGGGGAGGGTTGGGGAGGGGCGACGTTCAAGGTTGCAGGAGCAATCGCAGCAGGACGTGGAATGGCCGCGGGCGAGCTTTTCCTCGGCGTCGATGGCGGCGGGACGCAATGCCGGGCGCGGCTCGCCGACCGGGCCGGCAGGATCCTCGGCGAGGGTGTCGCCGGGCCGGCCAATATCCGCCTCGGCCTGGAGGCAAGCCTTGCCGCGGTGCTGGACGCCGCCCGGCAATGCCTCGCCGAAGCCGGGCTCGGCACCGGAGCGTTGGGCCGGACGGTCGCCTGCCTCGCGCTCGCCGGCGCGACCGAACCGGCAGAGCTTGCCGCGGCGCGGGCGCGGCGGCTGCCCTTCCGGCACACGCTGATCACCACCGATGCGCACGCCGCCTGCGTCGGCGCACATCGCGGACGGGACGGCGGGGTCGTGATCGCCGGCACCGGCAGCGTCGGCTGGGCGATCCTTCGCGGCAAGCAATACCGCGTCGGCGGCTGGGGCCTGGCCTTGTCCGATGAGGGCAGCGGTGCCTGGCTCGGGCGGGAAGCGATGCGCCGGGTGCTGTGGGCCTATGACGGACGCATCGCCTGGAGCGGGCTGTTGACCCGCCTGTTCGAGGGATTCCACACTGATCCGCATGCCATCGTGCGCTGGGCGGCGACGGCCAGACCGGCCGATTTCGGCCGGCTCGCGCCTGTCGTCGTCGAGCATATGGCGCGCGACGACCCGGCCGCGATCGAGCTGATCCAGCAGGCGTCGCGGCATGTCGATGCGCTGGCTGCGCGCCTGATCTCGCTCGGTGCCGAACGGATCGCGCTGGTCGGCGGCCTTGCGCCCTATCTCGCACCCTGGCTCGCGCGCGAGACGCGGCGTCACCTGGTCGCGCCGGAAGGCGACGCGCTGGCCGGAGCATTGCAACTGGCGCGCGCCGAACCCGCCTCCCTCGGCGAAGAGCGCGTGGCATGAGCATGACGGACGAATTGCGCGAGGCGCCGGACGCGGTCGCCCGGCAATCGCACGGCCTCGCGGCGCCGCTCCAGGATTTGACGGCGCGGCTCAATTCGCGGCCGCCGCGATTGGTGGTGACCTGCGCGCGCGGCAGCTCGGCCCATGCGGCGACATTCGCCAAGCACCTGATCGAGCTCAACCTCGGCATCCCGGTCGCGGCGGCGGCGCCCAACATTGCCACGGTCTATGGCCAGCGGCTGCACCTCGAGGGTCAGCTGTTTCTGGCGATCTCGCAATCCGGCCGCAGCGACGATCTGGTCGAGACCGCGGCGATGGCGCGGCAGGCCGGCGCGTTGACCGCCGCCCTCGTCAACGCGCCCGACAGCCCGCTCGCCGCGGTCTGCGATATCGTGCTGCCGATCGGCGCCGGCCCGGAGATCAGCGTCGCCGCGACCAAATCCTTTGTCGCGACGCTGGCCGCGCTGCTGCGGTTTGTCGCATCATGGGCCGATGACGACCAGCTGCCCGCCGCGCTCGACCGTCTGCCGGAGCGGCTCGCCACCGCCTCCGGGCTCGATTGGGATGCCGCGCTCGATGCGCTCGCCGCCGCGGACAGTCTCGTGACGATCGGCCGCGGCCCGACCCTGGCGATCGCCCGCGAGGCCGCCCTCAAGCTGAAGGAGATCGCCAACCTGCATGCCGAAGCCTTCAGCGGCGCCGAGTTTCTGCACGGCCCGGTGGCGCTCGTATCGACGCGTTATCCGATCCTCTTATTCATGCCGACTGATGCCGCGGCGGAAGGGCTGCGCCGGCTGGCGACCGACCTCGCCGGCAAGGGCGCGGCCGTCTTCGCCGCCGGTCCGCGGAGCGACGACCGGGCCGGGCCGCAATGGCTGCCGACGCTGGCCGCCGACCATCCGGAGGCCGATGCGGTCTGCCTGATCCAGAGCTTCTACGCGATGATAGTGCGGCTCGCCGAGCGGCTCGGCATCGATGCCGACCGGCCGCGGCATCTGCAAAAGGTCACCCGCACCCGATGAGCGCCGCCGCACGGCATGCGGTCGCGGCCGATGTCGTGTTCGACGGCACGACCCTGCACCGCGACAGCGCAGTGCTGATCGAAGGCGGCGAGATCATCGCTCTGACGCCGCGGCGCAACTTGCCCGGCGCGGTGCCGGTCCACAATCTGCCAGACGGAGCCTGGCTGGCGCCCGGCTTTATCGATGCCCAGGTCAACGGCGGCGGCGACGTGCTGTTCAACGACAACCCGACGCCCGAAGGCATCGCGACGATCGCCGCCGCGCATCGCCGCTTCGGCACGACCGCGCTGCTGCCGACCCTGATCACCGACACCGCCGACAAGATGCGCGCCGCCCGCGCTGCGGTCGACGCCGCGCTCGGCTCGGTTCCGGGGGTTCTCGGCATTCATTTCGAGGGTCCGTTCCTGTCGCCCGAACGGGCCGGCGTGCACGATCCGGCCAAGATGCGCGAGCCTGAGCCCGGTGACATCGATCTGCTGACGAGTCAGCAGGGCGGCGGTGTCACGCTGGTCACTTTGGCGCCCGAGCAGGTGCCGCCCGGCTTCATCGCCCGGCTCGCCGGCGCCGGAACCCGGGTCGCGCTCGGCCATTCGATGGCGAGCTATGCCGAGACCCGCGCCGCGCTGGCCGAGGGCCTGACCGGCTTCACCCATCTGTTCAACGCGATGCGGCCATTGGCCAGCCGCGAGCCCGGTCCGATCGCCGCGGCGCTGGAAACCCCGGGCGCATTCTATGGGCTGATCGTCGATGGCGAGCATGTTGCCCCGGCAATGCTGCGCCTCGCTTTGCGGGGCGCCGGGCGGGCGATTCTGGTGACCGACGCGATGCCGCCGGTCGGCGGCAGCTGCGGCGAATTCACGCTGTGCGGCAAGCGGATCATCGCGCGCGACGGCCGCTGCGTGACCGCGGACGGCACCCTCGCCGGCGCGGCGCTCGACATGGCGAGCGCGGTACGCAACGCCGTGCAGCTGCTCGATCTGCCCCTCAACGCTGCGCTGCGCCTAGCCACGACCGCGCCGGCGGCGTTTCTCGGCGTCGCCGATCGGCTCGGCCGTCTCATGCCCGGCTATCGCGCCGACATGGTGGCGCTCGATCCGGCCGAGATCCGGGTGCTGGCGACCTGGGTCGCGGGCGCGGAAAGCTCGCCCTGACTGCGGCTACCAGTTTGCGCGGCAATGGCCGGGAACCCAGCGGCCCCACCGGTTCCAGTGCGCCGATACCCAGTGCCAGCCCCAACCGCACGGCCCATAGCTGACGGCCGGCGCCGGATAATAGTAGTACGGCGACGGCGCGTAATACGCCCCGTACGGGACGCCGACGCTGGCATAAACCCGCGCCTCGGCCGGCGCGGCCGGCAGGGCGACGGTGCCGATGGCGAGGGCGGCGACCGCCGCCAAGCCGAGCCGCTCCACCCAGGGACTTTTCACAGCAATGAACATCGCGAACCTCACGCGCATTTGAGCCGGACGCTCGCATCTTCGAGCGTCACAGCAGCGATACGCCTCCCTTTAGGCTAATATCCCTCGCGGCACGCAATTATCGCGTGGGTAACGGGCCGATTTTGTTCTGCTTTTACTTGGCTTTGCACCTTGCCCGTGCGATGGGCTCCGACCGCAGCGCTTTGTCAAAGGCGCCGGCGCAATGTCGCAGGATCGCTTGAATCCGGCGCGGTGCGAGGGTATTTGATGCGCGCGCACCCGCAACGCTCGCTCCCGAGATGTTTCAGGATCGGCTCGTGCCGATCGCGTTGCCTGCGCCTGCGACACAGGGGAAAGAATGGAAGCGCTGTTCAGCGATTATGAAACGATAAGAAAATCCGGCCTGTTCGACCCCGAACATTACGTCACGACCTATCCGGATGTCGCCGAGCGCAACGTCGATCCGCTGGTGCATTACCTCGAGGAAGGAGCGCAGGAAGGCCGCGACCCGCACCCGGATTTCGATGCCGCGTTTTATCTGGAGCAATGCAAGCAGCGCGGGGAAGAACCCGCCAACCCGCTGCTTCATTACATCCTGATCGGCGCCGCGCGAGGGTTCAAGACGAAGCGCGATGGCACCGGCGCTGCCGCGGATGGCGGCATTAGCGGAACCCGGCCCGACGCCGCGGCCAAGGTTCCGATCCTGCTCACCGTTGAATCGCTTGGTGTCGCCGGAATGGCGGGCGGCGGCTCACGGCTGTCGGTCAATGGCTGGGCGTTGGCGGCGGCGCCGATCACCGAAATTTCCGCCGCGGTCGATGGGGCGGTCGTCGGCAAGGCGGTGTACGGCCTGGCGCGGCCGGATATCAGCCGGCTCTATCCGGGCCGCGATCAGGCCGATCATTCCGGCTTTATCCTGAGCTTCGATCTGCCCGCGACGGCGAGCGGCGTGATCGAGCCGCTGCTGACCGTGCGGACCGCCGATGGCGAGATCGGCCGGCGCCCGCTGCGCATCGATATTCCGCCGCAGCAGGTCGAGGCCCCGCCTATCGGAACGGAGCTGATGCAGCTCGGCATCGACGAGGCGGTCGTCGATGGCAACGAAATTCTGCGCGTCGTGGGCTGGGTCGTCTGCTTGGTCCAGCTCGAGTCGGTCGAGGTGTTCATCGACGGCGCGCGGCTCGGCGAGGCCGAACTCGGCCGGGTGCGCGACGATGTCGAGAAGAACCACCCCGATTATCCGAATTCGCGCTTCGCGGGGTTTCTGCTGCTCAGCGATGTCGGTGATCTCGGCGCCGGCGGAAAAACCGTCGCGGTAAAGGTCGTCGCGCGCACCGGGATCTCGCGCGTCTTGACGGCAGAGGTCGATGTTCCGGAGCGGATCAGGGCGCGCGTTGCCGCCGCGGACCGCATTTTTCACCATCACTGCGACGAGATCACGCTGACCCCGGCGGGAGAAATCCGGCTGCGGGGCTGGGTGGTAGGCGGCTCGCCCACCGCTTCGATCGCCGTGTCGCTGGACGGCGAGGACATCGGCGAGGCCGAGCTCGGCATCGAGCGCGCCAATATCGGCAATCTGTTCCCGATGTTGCCGCATGCCCGGCGATCCGGGTTTGTCTTCGGCCACCAGAGCAGCCGGCGGCTGCGCGGCGAGCACCGGATCACGCTGCGGGTGCGCCGCGACGATGGCCAAATCCGCGAGATCGCGGTGCCCGTTGGTGTCGGCGGGGACGCACCGGCGACGAGCGGCATCGACAGCGGCAACACCGTCGGCGATGCCGAGCGCAAACTCCAGCTCGATATGCCTGCGGTGATCGGCGGTGCGATGGAGATGCCGCTCCGCGGCGATCTCGAAATCGCCGGCTGGGCCCTGGCCCGGGCCGGCGTCGCTGCTATCGAGATCGCGATCGACGGCACGCCGATGGGAGCCGCCCGCTATGGCGTGCGGCGCCTCGACGTGCGGGCCGCCTTTCCGGGGTGGGACAACGCGCTCGGCAGCGGCTTTCTCGCCCTGGTGCCGAACCGTGTGCTGTCCAAAGGCGCCCACCAGGTCAGCGTCACGTTGCGCGACAAGACCGGCGGCACCGCCAGCCTCGAATTCCGCATTCATGTCGAGGAGCTGGCCGAGCGCTTCGGCCCGTGGTCGTTGCGGCACAAGATGGCCCGAGCCGAAGCCGATATCGGCCGGCGCATCCTGGAGCACCGGCAATGGCAGCCGCTGTTCCAGATCGTGCTGCCGGTCGCTACCGACGACGACGTGCTCGACCGCGCCTGCACGACGATCGCTTCGTTGCGCGCGCAGATCTATCCGCATTGGCGGCTCGCGGTCGTCGTCGAGCCGCGGGCAATCCCGGCCGGCGCGGCGCGCGACCGGTTCGCGGCCGAACTCGACCGCATCGCCGATCGGGTCGAGGTGATGACGGATCTGACCTCGCAGGCGCTTGGCGGCCAGGACGAAGCCCGCACCTTCCTGACCGTGCTGATGCCGGGCGAGCTCGGCTGCGATGCCCTGCTCGAAATGGCGGTCGTCACCGCGGGCGATAGCGAGGTTGATTTTCTCTACAGCGACGAGCGGCGACGCAACCCGGCGACCGGCAGCATCGAGGCGTTCTTCAAGCCGCAATGGTCGCCCGACCTGCTGCTGTCGACCAACTATATCGGGCGGCTGTGGTGCGCCCGCGCCACGCTGGTCCGCGCAATTGCCGGTCCGGCGGAGGAGCTGCTCGGCCACGGCGACTATGATCTGGTGTTGCGCTGCACCGAAGCGGCGAAGGCGATCCGGCATGTCCCGGCGGTGCTGTGCGAGTGCATTGAGCCCGATCGCGATGAGGGCGAGCGAGACCGCGCGGCGCTGGGACGGGCGATCGAGCGCCGCGGTATCGCCGGCGAGGTTCGGCTCGGCCTGGTTTCCGGCACCTATCAGGTGAAGCGGAGCCTGCCGGGGAAGGGGCTCGTCTCGATCGTCATTCCGACCTGCGCGGCCGAGGGGATGATCGAGCCCTGCATCGAGAGTTTGCGTCGGCTGACCGCCTATCAGAATTTCGAGATCATCTGCATCGAGAACATCCCGCCCACCGACCGGAAATGGCGGGGCTGGCTGCAGCGCAACGCCGATCGGGTCATCTCGACCGACGAGCCGTCCAACTGGTCGCGCTTCAACAACCTCGCAGCCGCCGAAGCGAAGGGCGAATTCCTGCTCTTCCTCAACGACGACATCGAGATCATCGAGCCGGACTGGCTCGATGTGCTGGTCGAACAGGCACAACGCCCGGAAATCGGCGTGATCGGACCGCAGCTGCTCTACCCGGACAGCCGGGTGCAGCACGCCGGCATGTTTCTCGCGGCGATGGCACAGGCGCGCCACGCTTTCCGCTATGCCGCCGAAGACGAGCCCGGCTATTTCGGTCTCGCCTTGACCCAGCGCAACGTGATCGCCGTGACCGGCGCCTGCCTGATGACCCGGCGCGACAGCTTCGCCGCGCTCGGCGGCTTCGACGAGGCGCACGGGGTCATCAACAACGACCTCGATTATTGCCTGGGGGCCTGGCAAAGCGGGCTGATCAATGTCTACACGCCGCATGCCCGCCTCATCCACCACGAGGCGATCAGCCGTGCCGGGTTGGAGGACGACTACGATCTGGCCGTATTCGTCAGCAAGTGGCGCGACCTGTTTCTGGCCGGCGATCCATATTTCAACCCGCACCTGTCCAGGAACCACGATAGTTGGGTCGCCGATCACGAGCCGACACAGATTGTGGTCAGCGGAAGGCCGGCGCTCGACCGCGACCAGATTCGCCGAATTCTCGTGGTCAAGCTCGACCATATCGGCGATTGCATCACCGCCTTCCCCGCGGTGCGCCGGTTAAAGCAGCATTTTCCCGATGCCCGCATCTCGGTGTTGACCTCGGCCGCCTCGCGAGCGGTCTGGTCGATGGAGCCGGCAGTCGCCGAGACCATCGAATTCGATTTCTTTCACCCGGTTTCCGGTTTGGGTCAGATCGAGTTGGGCGACGAGGATTGGCGCCTGCTGCACGAGCGGCTGGAGGGCCGGCAATTCGATCTCGCCATCGACTTGCGAAAGCACCCGGAAACGCGGCCGGTCTTGCGGCATACCGGCGCGCGATACCTCGCCGGGTTCGACCATCGCAACCTGTTCGGCTGGCTCGACGTCGCGCTCGAATGGGGCGGCGACGAGGCACTTGCGCGCAAGCGCCAGCACACCTCAGACGACCTCGTCAATCTGGTGGACGCGGTCGCCGCCGCCTGCGAGGAAGACCGCCAGGTCATCGTCGCGCCGCGGCCGGAGCTGCGGCCGGATCTCGCGCGCGAGATCAAGAGATCGGCGGACCGCCCGCTGGTTTGTGTGCACCCCTGCGCCGGCAGCGAGACGAGGCAATGGCCGACGGCCTATTTTGCCGCGGTCGTCGATCGGCTCGTCGAGGCCGATCGCGCACAGATTGTGCTGATCGGCGCCCCGGGCGAGGAGCCCGTGGCCGACGACCTGACCAAACGGCTGCGCCATCCCGAGGCAGTGATCTCACTGGTCGGCAAATTGCCGCTGGCCGAGCTGCCGGGGCTGGTGACGGCATGCTCGCTGTTTCTCGGCAACAACAGCGGGCCGCACCACATCGCCGCGGGGCTCGGGGTGCCGACGGTCGGCGTCCATTCCGGCTCGGTCGATGTCCGCGAATGGGGTCCGATCGGTCCGGCCGCAGTGGCCGTGGCGCGCGAGGTGATCTGTTCGCCTTGCTATCTCGCGATGGCCAAGGATTGTCGCCGCGGGCTCGCCTGCCTGCGCGAGCTGACGCCCAACAGCGTCTATGACGCGTGCAAGCGGATGCTGCTGCTGGCGGCGCCGATGGCGCCGAGCCCCCCGAGAGACGACGCACGCCCAG
>WNFC01006701.1_pt1 | contig 13414 bp, 22 predicted proteins | sample 5400541 | NCBI WGS metagenome assembly WNFC01 (sample SAMN13153342, study PRJNA577476) | soil metagenome | isolation source: 120 cm saprolite under Douglas fir tree site 2 hole 2 replicate 1 | place: USA:California | collected 2015-04-18
CATCCGGGTCACGATCCAGGAGATCCGCCAGCCCGAGATCGATGCCTTCCTGGTAGCCAGATCGATCGCCGATCAGTTGGAGAAACGCGTCGCGTTCCGCCGCGCCATGAAACAGGCCGTCCAACGCGCGCAGCGCTTTGGCGCCAAGGGCGTGCGCGTGCAGGTCTCTGGACGCCTGGGCGGCTCGGAAATGAGCCGCCGCGAGTGGGACCGCTGGGGTCGCGTGCCGCTGCACACGCTGCGCGCCGACATCGACTACGGGCAGACCGAGGCGCACACGACGTACGGCATCATCGGCGTCAAGGTATGGATCTACCGCGGCGACTTCACCCCCGACGGCCGCAGCCCTGAGGAGGTCGCCGCCGAGCAGCGCCAGCCCGATCGGCGCGGTCCGCGTGCCACGGTTCGCGCTGAGGTACCCGAGGCAGCCGCGCCCGAGGCAGCCCCGCCAGCCGTGCCCGCCGAGATCGACTACTCGACGGGCGGTGTCTTCGATCCCGGCGAGGAGTCTGGTGAGCTGCGCCCACGCGGAGCCCGCGAGGCCGAAGCCGCGCCGCCTGCTGCGCCCCAGCCACCAACGACCCCGGCACGTCCCGCGCCAACACCACCCACGCGGCCTACGCCACCTGCGGCACGGACCGAGGAGTAGGGCCATGCTGCAGCCCAAGCGAATGAAGCATCGCAAGATGATGAAGCGCACCCACGGCGGGCTGGGCGGCGTCGCGCTGCGCGGCAACACGATCGCTTTTGGCGAATATGCCATCCGTACGCTGGAGCCGGCGTGGATCACCGCGCGCCAGATTGAGGCTGCCCGCCGTACGATTACCCACCACCTCAAACGCGGTGGCAAAGTCTGGATCCGGATTTTTCCGGACAAAGTCGTCACCTCAAAGCCCGCCGAGACCCGCATGGGCTCGGGTAAGGGTGCGCCCGATCACTATGTGGCAGTAGTCAAACCGGGCCATGTGCTGTTCGAAATTGGCGGCGTCCGCCAGGACCTTGCGCACGAGGCGCTGCGCCTCGCCTCGCACAAGCTCCCGGTGGCCACAAAATTCATGATCAAGGAGGGCCTCGAGAGTGGCGGAGAGGAAACCGCGGCAGCCTCGTAAAGGCGCGGGCGCTGGCGCTGGAGTTGGAGTTGGAGAAAGACCGGCTCGTGGCCGCCGCGAAAAGAAGACCACCGATCCGGTCGCTGACCCGGAGGTGCGTTTGCGCGAGCTGCGCGAAGAGATGTTCAAGCTACGCTTCCAGTTCGCCACGCGGCAGCTGACCAACACCGCGCGCATTCGCACGGTGCGGCGGGACATCGCCCGCGCTCTGACCCTGCAGCATGAGCGCGAGTTGACCGCTGCCCGGGCCGCGAGGTGATGCAGGCCATGCCAGACGAACGCACGACGAAGCGGCGCACGAAAACGGGCCGCGTCTCGAGCAACAAGATGAACAAGACGGTGGTGGTCGACGTCGAGCTGGTGACGCGTCACCGCCTGTATGGCCGCACGCTGCGCCGCACCCGTAGCTTCAAGGCCCACGATGAGACCAACCGCTGCGAGATCGGCGATACCGTGCTGATTGCCGAGTCCCGCCCGATCAGCAAAGACAAGCACTGGGTTGTCCAGCAGATCCTGCGTCGCGGTACGGGCGAGCCCGTCGAGATCCAGGACGTTCCGGGCGAGGACTGAGGGGAGACGCAAAGCCGATGATCATGCCGCAGACCAGGGTTCGGGTCGCCGACAATACGGGCGCCCGCGAGCTGATGTGCATTCGGGTCGTGGCCGGCGGCTCGAAGTTCGAAGCCTCGGTCGGCGACGTGATCGTCGCCTCGGTCAAGGAAGCCACGCCCGGTGGCTCGGTCAAAAAGGGCGAGGTGGTCAAGGCCGTCATCGTCCGCCAAGCCAAGGAGTACGGTCGCCCGGACGGCTCGTACATTCGCTTCGACGACAATGCCGCGGTGATCCTGCAAGACAAAAACAATCCCAAAGGGACGCGCATCTTCGGGCCCGTTGCCCGAGAATTGCGCGAGCGCAATTACATGAAAATCATCTCGTTGGCCCCAGAAGTCCTATGACATTAGCTCGAATCAAAAAGGGTGACGACGTCATTGTTTTAGCCGGCCGAGAGCGCGGCAAACGCGGGGTTGTGCGCCAGGTGAACCCGGCTAAAGGCACGGCGCTGGTGCAAGACATCAACATCAGCAAACGCCACTTCAAGCCGGGCCGCGCTCGCCAGGCGGGCATCGTCGACGTCGAGCAGCCGATTCATCTGTCGAATCTGGCATTGGTCGATCCCAAGACAAGCAAGCCGACGCGTGTGCGCATGCGCCAGCTCGCCAATGGCACCAAAGTGCGCATCGCCACCGTTTCCGGCGAGCAGATGGCCCACGAATAAGCATGGCCAAAAATCCCACCGCCCTCGAGCCCGAAACTCCGCGCGACAAGCCGCGGCTGCACCAGCGCTATCTGCGCGATGTGGTCCCCGCGCTGGTCAAGGACTTCAACTACTCGAACCCGATGCAGGTGCCGAAGGTGGCCAAGGTGAGCGTCAACGTCGGCGTCGGCGAGGCGATCGCCAATGCCAAGGCGCTCGACGCCACCGTGCGCGACGTCAGCATTATCACCGGCCAGAAACCGCTGATCAAAAAGGCCCGTAAGTCGATCGCCCAGTTCAAGCTGCGCGAAGGCCAGAACGTCGGGGTCATGGTCACCCTGCGCGGCGAGCGCATGTGGGAGTTCCTCGACCGGCTGATGAACGCCGCGCTGCCGCGGACGCGCGACTTTCGCGGGGTACCGAGCCGCTCGTTCGATGGGCGCGGCAACTTCACCCTCGGCCTGCGCGAACAGCTCATCTTCCCCGAGATCAACTACGACCAGGTCGACAAAGCCCGCGGTCTCGAAGTGTCGATCATCACCACCGCCCGATCCGATCAGGAAGGACGTCGCCTGCTCGAGTTGCTGGGCATGCCTTTCCAGCGCGAAGGTGAGAGCCTGTCACCCACGACGGCTCGTTCCGCAGGTCCGCGGAGGCGGCGCTAGTCTCTTCTAAAAAATCCCGCGCTTATTGTTCGTCCGTACACCGTGTTGAAAGGCAGCCCGTTTCAGACGGCTGAACCTCACACAGGAGGCCAGAGGCCACAGTGGCCAAAAAGTCGCTCATCGTCAAATCGCAGCGCCCCGCCCGCTTCAAAACGCAGCAGCACAATCGCTGTCAGCTGTGTGGCCGGCCGCGCGCGTACATTCGCCGTTTCTCGCTCTGTCGGATCTGCTTCCGCAAGTTTGCGCTCGCGGGCGAGATTCCAGGCATCACCAAGGCCAGCTGGTAAGCCCATGACCATGAGCGATCCGATCGCGGACATGCTGACGCGCATCCGCAATGCCTCACAGGCGCGCCATTCCAGTTGTGAAATGCCGTTTTCGAAGATGAAGGTGTCGATTGCCGAGGTCTTGCGCGACGAGGGCTACATCGACGCCTTCGACGAACGCGGCGAGGGCATCAACAAGGTGCTGCGGGTGCACCTGCGCTATGCGCCGGGCGGGCGCGGCCGTGACCCGATCCTGATGGGCATCAAGCGCGTCAGCAAGCCCGGCCTGCGCGTCTATGCGCGATCGACGGCGATCCCGCGGGTCTTCGGTGGGCTCGGGACAGCCATCCTTTCTACGCCGCAAGGCGTCATGAGTGGCACACGGGCACGTCGCCTGCACGTCGGCGGCGAAGTCCTGGCCCACGTCTGGTAACCAGGAGGCACACCCAGAGCCATGTCTCGCATCGGCAAAATGCCCATTACCGTGCCCAAGAGCGTCACCGTCGATCTCGAAGACGGCCGCGTGCGCGTCAAGGGTCCCAAGGGTGAGCTCGCCCGGCAGATTCCGCGCGAGATCAGCGTCGTGCGCAACGATGGTGAGCTGCGGGTCGAGCGCTCATCAGACGAGCCAAGCCATCGGTCGCTACACGGGCTCACGCGCAGCCTGATCGCCAACATGGTGACCGGCGTCACCGACGGATTCACCCGCCGCCTCGAAGTCAACGGCGTCGGCTACCGCGCGGCGGTGTCGTCGGGCAGCCTGGTCTTGCAAGTCGGCTATTCGCACCCGGTGCTGGTGCCGGCGCCGCCCGGGATCAGCTTCACCGTGGCGGCCAACGCCATCACCGTCAGCGGCGCCGATAAGGAGCTGGTCGGCGAGACCGCGGCGCAGATCAGGCGGGTACGTCCACCCGAGCCATACAAGGGCAAGGGGATCAAGTACGCCGAGGAAGTCATTCGGCGCAAGGCCGGCAAGGCCGGCGCAAAGAAGAAGTAGCCATGTTTAAGCCACTGGATACCCGCGCGGCACGCGCACGCCGCCACCGACGCATTCGCGTGTCGCTCAGCGGCACAGGGACCCGGCCGCGGCTCAACGTCTTCCGAAGCCTGCACCACATTTACGCCCAGGTGATCGATGACGCCACGGGCAGGACGCTGGCCGCCGCGAGCTCGAACGAAGCCGACGCGCGGACGAACCTGAGCGGCACCAAGACAGATCGCGCCCGTGCGGTCGGTAAGTCGATTGCCGAACGCGCCAAAGACAAGGGCGTCAGCGCCGTGGTCTTCGACCGCGGCGGCTACCTGTACCACGGGCGGGTGAAAGCCCTCGCGGACGCCGCGCGTGAAGCAGGATTGGAGTTCTAACGCGCTATGCCACGCCAACAAGAGATAGGCCCGGGCGGCATCGCCCTCGAGGAAAAAGTCGTCCAGGTCAACCGCGTCGCCAAAGTCGTCAAAGGCGGACGTCGGTTTTCATTCAGTGCCGTCGTCGTCGTCGGCGACGGCTCGGGTCACGTTGGCGTCGGCCTCGGGAAAGCCAACGAAGTCCCAGACTCCATACGTAAGGGCGCCGAACGCGCGCGCAAAAATCTGATCCGCGTGCCGATGGCCGGCACGACCATCCCGCACGAGATTGTCCAGAAGTTCGGCGCCGCGCAAGTCCTGCTCAAACCAGCCGCGCCAGGCACCGGAGTGATCGCCGGGGGTGCCGTGCGCGCGGTCGTCGAAGCGGCCGGGATCAAGGACATTCTCTCCAAGTCGCTCGGCAGCTCCAACCCGGTCAACGTGGTTCAGGCGGCGCTGCTGGCGCTCACCAACCTGCGCGACCCACAGGTCGTGGTCCAGATGCGCCGCCGCGTTGCACCTGCCCCGCCTGCGCCCGCCACACCGCGTGCCGCCGCGGCGCCCGCTGAGGCAACCGCTGTTGAAGCAGAGGCGCCCGCCGCCCGTGTCGAAGCGGTCGCTGCCCCCGAAACACCAGCGCCTGCGCCGCCGGTAAGACCTGAGGCACCCGCCAATGACTGAGTCAACCTCGACCCGCACCCTCAAGCTCGAGCTGATCAGAAGCCCGATCGGCGGCACCGAGCGCCAACGCGCCACCGTCAGAGCCCTCGGCTTGAGAAAACTGCACCAGGTCGTCGAGCACAGCGATTCGCCCGTTACCCGCGGCATGGTCCACAAAGTCGCGCACCTCGTCCGCATCCTGGAGGACAATTAGCCGCATGCGTATCCATGAGCTGCAGCCGCCAGCCGGCTCGACCCGCACCAGCATTCGCATCGGCCGCGGGCACGGCAGCGGCAAGGTCAAGACGGGCGGCAAGGGCACCAAGGGCCAGAATGCGCGCGCCGGTGGTGGTGTCCCGCCGTATTTCGAAGGCGGCCAGCTACCGCTCATTCGCAAGCTGCCCTATCGCCGCGGTTTCCGGAACCCCTTCCGCGTCGAGTTCCGCGTGGTCAACGTGCGCGATCTGGCCCAATTTCCTGATGGCAGCACCGTTGGCCCCGAAGAATTCGAAATTGCCGGCGTGGTGCGCGGCAAAGCTGGCCCCGTGAAAATCCTCGGCCAGGGCGACATCGAAATCAAGCTCACCGTCCGCGCGCACAAATTCTCGGCCGGCGCGCGGGAAAAGATCGAATTCGCGGGCGGTACCGCCGAAACTATCGAGTAAGAAGCTCATGCTCAATGCCCCGCTGCTGAACGCTGCGATCGACGCGTTCAAAATTCCAGATCTCCGGCGCAAGCTGCTCTTCACCCTGGGCATGCTGGTGACCTTCCGCTTCATCGCCCACATCCCGGTGCCCGGCGCCGATGTGGCTGCCTTGCAGCACGTTTTCGAGACAAATCAGCTAGCGGGGTTCTTCGATCTGTTCTCGGGCGGCGCGCTGAGCAGCCTGTCGGTGGCCGCCCTGGGCGTCTACCCGTACATCACCGCCCAGATCATCATGCAGATCATGCAGCCGGCTATCCCGCGCCTCCAGGAGATCGCCAAAGAGGGCGAGAGCGGCCGCCAGAAAATCAACCAGTGGACCCACTGGTTGACCGTGCCGCTGGCGATGTTCCAGGCGTACGGTACGCCCAACCTGATCAATTTCAGCAGTGGCGGCGGAACGCCCATCATCAAGAACTTCGGCTTCGACCAGGATCCATTGGGCACCGCGGCGATCATCATCTCGATGACCGCGGGGACGATGCTCCTGGTGTGGATGGGCGAGCTGATCACCCAGTACGGCGTCGGTCAGGGCGTCTCGATCATCATCTTCGGCGGCATCATGGCCCGTTTGCCGTTCCAGGTCTTCCAGGGCTTCGCCGCTGGCGCGGACTTCGGCGCGCTGGTGGTCTTTGGCGCGCTCGCCATCATCACGATCGTCGCGATTATCTACGTGTACGAAGGTCAGCGGCGTATCCCGGTCCAGATCTCCAAGCAAATTCGCGGTAACCGCGTTTATGGTGGCGGAACAACACACATCCCGCTCAAGGTCAACTCGGCGGGCATGATCCCGCTGATCTTTGCTTCGAGCATGCTGATTTTGCCGTGGACGATCTCCAGCTACTTTGTCAGCAATGACAACCAGATCGTCTCGACCGTTGCGACGACGATTTACAACACGTTCAACGCGGGTACCAGCCCCTTCTATTGGCTGCTGTACTTCATCATGGTCGTCGCCTTCACCTTCTTTTACGCGTTGGTCATCTTCCAGCAACAAAATATTGCCGAGAATCTGCAGCGCCAGAACGGTTTCATACCTGGGATTCGCCCTGGGCGGCCAACTCACCAGTACCTGTCTGCGGTCCTCGTGCGCATTACCGTCGCGGGCGCGCTTTTCCTGGGCATCGTCGCCGTGCTGCCGTTCTTCGTCAAAACCGCCACTGGCTTCCAGACCCTGACCATTTCCAGCACCGCCGTGCTGATCGTCGTCGGCGTCGCGCTGGACACGATGCGCCAGCTCGAAGCCCAGCTCATCATGCGCAACTATCGGGGCTTCATTGGCCGGTAGCCACCTCGACCTGGTTCTCCTGGGACCGGTCGGGGCTGGCAAGGGAACTCAAGCACGACGCATCGCCACCAAATACGGCGTCCCGCACATCGCCAGCGGTGACTTGCTGCGCGCCCACCGCGCGCGCGAGACGGAGCTGGGACGCCAGGCCAAGCAGTACATGGAGCGCGGCGCCCTGGTCCCCGACGATCTCGTGATCACGATGATCGTCGACCGCATGCGCCAGCCAGACGCACACAATGGGGTGCTGCTCGACGGCTTTCCGCGCACGCTGGCCCAGGCGCAAGCCCTCGATCGGGAGCTCGAGGAAGAACAGCGCACGCTCAAGGTGGCGCTGTACCTCGAAGTGCCCTACGCCAGCCTGGTCGAACGCGCGGCCGGGCGATGGACGTGCCGCGTCTGCCAGGCGACCTACAACTACCGTGTTAACCCGCCACGTCAAAAGGGCGTGTGTGACCTCGACGGGGGCGAGCTTTACCAACGCGATGATGACCGCTTTGAGGTCGTCTCGGAACGGATCAAGGTCTACATTGCCGACACCGTCCCGGTGGTCGACTACTACCGTGAGCGCGGCATCTTGCGCGAGATCGACGGGACGCGCGACATTGAATCGGTAGCGTCAGCTATTGGGGAGCAGCTGGAGGCAGCGGTGTGGTAGAGTTAGCAGGTTGCCGCCTTCGGGCGGTTGTTCGGCTGTGTCTCCGACGCGGCCTTTCTGTCAGGTAAAATCATGAAATATCGAACCTCGGTAAAACCGCGCTGCGAACGCTGCAAAATCATTCGTCGCCATCGCGCGGTGATGATCATTTGCACCAATCCGAAGCACAAGCAGAAGCAGGGCTAGTTCCCAACAGGAGTCCAATCCAAGGTGGCACGTATCGCTGGCGTTGACATCCCGCGCGATAAACAAATCTGGGTCTCACTGACGTACATCTACGGAATTGGGCCTACCACGGCGTACAAAATCCTGTCGCGGACGACAATCCCGGCGGATCGCCGCACGCGCGACCTCAGCGAAGATGAAGTCACGCGCTTGCGCGAAATCGTCGACCGTGAATACACGGTCGAAGGTGACCTGCGCCGTGAAGTCAACCTGAATATCAAGCGGTTGATGGAAATCAACTGCTACCGAGGTGTGCGTCACCGCCGCGGCCTGCCTGTGCATGGCCAGCGCACGCGGACCAACGCCCGTACCCGCAAGGGACCGCGTAAGACTGTCGCCGGCCGCAAGAAGGCCGCGGCGAAGAAGTAGGCCACATGGCTGAACGCCGCGCCCGAGTTGCCGGGGCCCAACGTGTCCGTCGCCGCGAACGCAAGAACGTGCCGCGCGGAGTTGCCTACATCCAGAGCAGCTTCAACAATACGATCGTCACGATCACCGACCCGGACGGCAACGTGCTGACCTGGGGCTCCTCAGGCGCGGCCGGGTTCAAGGGCTCGCGCAAGAGCACGCCTTATGCCGCCGGGCTTGCGGCCGACTCCGCGGCTCGCAAGGCCATGGAGCACGGCATGCGTCAGGTCAGTGTGTTCGTCCGCGGCCCAGGTGCTGGACGCGAAGCAGCCATCCGTTCTCTGCAGGCGGCCGGGCTCGAGGTAGTCGCCATCGTCGATCGCACACCCATTCCGCATAACGGCTGCCGCCCGCCCAAGAAGCGGCGCGTCTAGGAGTTTTCTAAAAAATGGCCCGCTACACCGGTCCCGTCTGCCGGCTCTGCCGACGGGCGGGCATGAAACTTTTCCTCAAGGGTGAACGCTGTTTCACCCCCAAGTGCGCCGTCGAACGACGGCCAACTCCGCCGGGTGCGTCGCCCAGCGACCGCCGCCGACGTAAAGAGAGCGAGTTCAGTCTGCAGCTCAAAGAGAAGCAGAAGGCGCGCAACATCTACGGCATCCTCGAGCGGCAATTCCACAAGCACTTCGTGCACGCCGAGCGCATGCCGGGCGTCACGGGCGAAAACCTGCTGCGCGTCCTGGAGATGCGCCTGGACAACGTCGTCTACCGGCTGGGCTTCGCCGATTCACGCCGTCAGGCGCGCCAACTCGTGTTCCACGGTCACATGACCCTCAACGGCCGGCGCACGGATATTCCGTCGGCGCAAGTCAAAATGGGTGACACTGTGGCGGTCCATGCGTCAAGCTCCGGCAACGAGTACTTCAAAGCTGTTTCTGAAACGCTGACACGCAAAACCGTGCCACGCTGGCTCGAGCTCGACACCAATGCGCTGAGTGGACGCATCGCGGATCGGCCGACCCGCCAGGACATCGACATCAATCTCAACGAGGCGCTCGTCGTCGAGTACTACTCGCGCTAGCGTCCGCGTTCTCCTTTAGTTTAGAAAGCCTCCGGGGAGGTGCGCCGAATTGCTCGAACAACTTAATGCCCAGGTCGAGATCCTTCAGCAAACAGAGGACTACGCAAAATTCCAGGTGGATCCCCTGGAGCGTGGTTTCGGGTTGACGCTCGGCAATGCCTTGCGTCGCGTCCTGCTGTCCTCGATGCCCGGCGCGGCCGTGACAGCCGTCCGCATCGAACGTATCTACCATGAATTCGCCACGATTCCAGGGGTCAAAGAGGACACGACCGAGCTGCTCCTCAACCTGAAACAGCTGCGGTTGAAGTCACATAGCGATCAGCCCGTGACGCTGCGCCTGGAAGCGCAGGGCCCGGGCGTCGTCACCGCCGCCGACCTCATCTATCCGTCCGAGATCGAGATCGCCAACCCCGAGCTGCACATCGCGACCCTCGACTCGCCCGACGCCCGGCTCGACATGGAACTGACCGTCGAACGGGGCGTTGGCTACCTGCCCTCTGACGGCCGCGAGTCAGTGCCCCTCGGCGTGGTGCCGGTCGATGCTGTCTTTACCCCCATTCGGCGGGTCAACTACACTGTCGAAAGCGCCCGCGTTGGGGCGCGCACCGATCTCGATCGCCTGGTCATCGACGTCCAGACCGACGGCACCATCACCCCGGTGGCTGCCCTGGTGCAATCAGCCAACATCCTGATCGACCAGTTCGCGCTCTTCCAGGAGCTGCAGCAGGAAAAGCGCCGCCCAGACAAACAGGGACTCAGCGCTGGGCCGGTCCCGTCGCGCATCTTCGACATGCCCATCGAGCAGCTCGAGCTCTCACAGCGGACGTACAACTGCCTCAAGCGCTCGCAAATCACCAAGGTCGGCCAAATTTTGCAGATGAGCGAGAACGAGCTCCTGTCGCTGCGCAACTTCGGTCAGAAATCACTGGTCGAGCTGCGTGAAAAGCTGCAGGAACACGGCGTGCTGCCGGAGGGCGCCGGCGGCGACGGCAGCAGCAGCGAGGCCATCGGCTCGGGCGTAACCGAGGAGTCGCTCAACGGCTCAGCCGCTGGCGCCTCTGACTCGGACGGCGAGGAATAATCAAAGCTTTATGCGACATCGCGTTGGTCTGCGAAAGCTCGGTCGGCCGACGGGCCACCGCCTCGCGCTCATCCGCAATCTGATGACCGATTTGATCCGTCACGAGCATCTGCAGACGACGGAGCCCAAAGCTGCCGAATTGCGCCGAGAAGTCGAAAAACTCATCGGCACAGCCCGCGCTGGTGACCTCCACGCCCGGCGACTGGTACTCGCCAAGCTGTACGACGAAGAGGTCGTGCGCAAACTCTTCACGGACATCGTGCCGCGCTATCAAAATCGCCCCGGGGGGTTCACGCGGACCTTCAAACTCATGCCGCGGCGGGGCGACGGCGCGCCGATGGCCCAGATCGAACTCGTTCCATAGGCACCTTTCCAATTTCACGCCGTTTACGGCTCACCCTTGGCTATCGCGGCACGCGCTACGCGGGCTGGGCAGTTCAATCGCCGTCCCGCACCCGCGGCCGACTCACCGTCCAGGGCACGCTCGAAGCAGTTCTTGCCCGCGCGCTCGGACATTCTGTGCGTGTTATTGGTGCAGGCCGGACAGACGCGGGCGTCCATGCCGAGTCGCAAGTTGCATCGTGCGACACGTCGTCCACGATCACAGGTGATGGCCTGCGCCGCGTCATGGAACGGTGGCTCCCCGACGACCTGTGGATCACCGATATTGCCGATGCCCCGGTTGACTTCGACGCCCGCCGCTCCGCGAGACGCCGCTGGTACCGCTACGCGATCTGGCTTGACGGAGTGCCCCCGAGCTCGTGGCAGGGGCGTTGCCTGGTACATCACCAGCCGCTCGACCTGGCGGCCATGCGCCGTGGGGCACAGGTGCTGCTCGGCCGACACGATTTCGCCGCGTTAGCCACCCGACCACGGACCGCCGCCCAATCCACGGTACGCACGGTGTACGCCGCGGACTGGTTGCAGGTGAGCCAGTCTCTGTTACTGTTTGAGATCTGCGCCGACGCCTACCTCAAGCAGATGGTGCGGACCATCGTTGGCAGCCTGTTATGGTGCGGCACAGGCCGCTGGACCGCTGAACAATTCCAAAATGCGCTTAAAACCACGGACCGCCGCGCGGCTGGTCCAAATGCTCCATCATTGGGGCTGAGCCTTACGCGCATCGACTACTGACGCGACACGGCGCAGGGGTCAGAACTGAACGAGGAGCATATGCCCAGCACCACGCAGAAAACCTATAGCCCCAAGGCCAGCGAGGTGACACACGCCTGGCGGCTCGTCGACGCCGACGGGCAGACGCTGGGCCGCCTGGCGACCCAGATCGCGAGCTGGCTGCGCGGGAAGCATCTGCCCACGTTCTCCGAACACATGGATCTGGGCGACTTTGTCGTCGTGGTCAATGCCTCGCGCATTCGCCTGACCGGCAACAAAGCCGCGCAGCGCATGTACTACCGCCACTCGACGTACCCGGGTGGACTCAAGGCGGTGGCGCTGGGCGATCTGCTCGAAAAACACCCCGAACGGGTGATCAAACGCACCGTCCGCGGCATGCTGCCGCACAACGCGCTAGGCCGGAAAATGCTGCGCAAGCTCAAGGTGTACGCCGGTCCGCAACACCCCCATTCAGCACAGTTCCGCGCGGCAGAAAAACTGCAGCAACGGACTTCTGAGCAGTCGGAGACCAGCGCATCATGAGCATGAGGGACCGCGCACCCAGCCCGCCCAGCGGCACCAGTCGCGGCGGGACCACCTACACCGCCGTCGGCCGCCGCAAACGCAGCGTCGCACGGGTACTGATCCAGCCCGGCAACGGCAACATCATCGTCAACGGCATCCCGTTCGAGCAGCGTTTTCCTAGAGGCTCACACCAGGCTGCAATTACTTTACCGTTGCGCCTAACAAACCGCTTGGGCTCACTCAATGTCCTGGCGAAAGTTCTGGGTGGCGGCGTAAGCGGCCAAGCCGGGGCGATCGTTCACGCAACTGCAAGGGCCTTACTAAAAGCCGACGAAGCGAACAAACAAGTGCTTCGAGAAGCGGGCTTCGAGAAGCGGGCTTATTAACACGCGATGCACGTGAAAAAGAGCGCAAAAAGTATGGCCTTAAGCGCAGTCGTAAAGCTCCTCAGTATACAAAACGCTGATGTAACTACGTGTAAGTGGCAGAAATTACCACCAACTGCGACTAACATGTAGCCAAGGCGGTGAACATGTCTCGCCGCCTCCGCGAGTGCTTCAGGTAGGGTTCAATCTTCGTGCAGAGGCGGCGTAGCGATTGCTTGCGATGGACGCCAAGCCCCCACAAGTCCCTATTGCTGCGAACGCCTGCGCGATTGGTGTAGCCGGCTGACACCCGTCGACGGGCTGGAGGGCATGCGATCCCTCGTGCGCACAGGCCGTCTCCTAACTGCGTCAGGAGAACCGAATCGTACGAGCGTATCTCGAGACATGCGAGTGGCTTCGGCTGCTTCTGTACGTAATAGGCGCGAAAATAGCCCTCGGCATCAACATACCCAGCGAAGAAAGCGTAAAACGTGTCGTCCGTCGTCAATATCCATTCCGGGACAAAATCCTGCTTCGGTAACAGGAAGTCGAACGTTCTGTTTAGCCGGGCAATCATGCCAATTGATTGACGCTTACGACGTGCAATCGTTGCTTCGTCGGTATATACGTGTCCGTACGGCTCAAACAGTTGTCTGAAAAGCACAATCTGCTCGGATCGAGTGCTCGTACATTTGACGACAATCGTGTTTCCTTCAGTCTCCACGTT
>WNFC01008756.1_pt1 | contig 13414 bp, 12 predicted proteins | sample 5400541 | NCBI WGS metagenome assembly WNFC01 (sample SAMN13153342, study PRJNA577476) | soil metagenome | isolation source: 120 cm saprolite under Douglas fir tree site 2 hole 2 replicate 1 | place: USA:California | collected 2015-04-18
GAAGATCACGGTCGCTTGGCCAGGAGCAATTGAGTTGTCGGACAGGTTCTGCCCTTGGATCGGGAAGTTCGGGCTTGAGTCGTCATCGAAGGAAAGCCCGGGAGCCAGCTTCAGGTCCGACGCTGCGTACGCGCCAAACACACAGACCATCGTCATCTGCGCGACGAAGGCAAATGCCCAAGCGAACCATATGGCCGTCATTCTCAACGTTTTTCCGGTGACGGGATTGGGCCGACAGGGAACATCGTTTCCGGAATCGGGTCCCATACAGTTCGCAAAACGCAATAAAAGACGTGTGCGCTCCATGACATCTTCCTTCGAGTCACAAGACCGACTTCAACGAAAGCCACTGTCTAAACAATTCGCGTCGGCGTATCGAAAGTTACCAGTTTGGGAGCAGCCAGCCCTGCCCAGTAACAATACTCGGATGATCGCCGCGTCCGTCGTGATGCACTCAAAGCGTTATCCTCGGCACGTCCGCAAACCGCCGCTCTAGAGACTAAGCACATCAGAGCTGTAACCTTTCGCCGAGCCCAGAGAATGAAAGAGTTGGATGAAGATCAGCGCCTTAAGCGCAGCCGCCGGCGTGCTCAGCTAATGCAAGGGATGCAGCAGGGTGATCCAGACGCGTGCCGCGCCCTGCTCGGCCACACCTACGAACCCGGACGTCCGTTTGAGCCCTGGCTGTTTGCGATCGCGCGCAACATTACCGTCGACTACACGCGGCGCCGGTGGTCCCGCGCTCGCTGGGAAGAGCTTGTCGCGGAACTGCCTGAGCAACCGGTGGACCCATCGAACACCGCGGCTCCCGAACTTGGAGCCGTTCTCGCCAAACTGCCGTCTGATCAGCGTGAAGCCTTCTCGATGCTGAAGCTCGATGGCCTCTCGCTCGAGGCGGCCTCGGCGAAAGCTGGCGTGTCGGTGGGTGCATTGAAGGTGAGAGCTCATCGCGCATACAAGGCTTTGAAACGGTTGATTGGAGAATAGATGACCGAAAAGTGTCGCAAATGACCCACGATGAACATCATCGTGCCTTGGTCCGGCGGCTTGCGGCCGAGGTCAAGCCGACGCGCCGACTATGGACTGGCGCGGTGCGGCTGGGGTTGTGGATGGCGTTGGAGGTTGGCGTCCTGGCGTGGGTCGCGACTCATACCAGCAACGACTTCGTGCAAAAGCTCAAACAACCTGTCTACGCCATTGAGGTACTGTTTTTTGTCACCGCGGCGGTAATCTCGGCAGCCTTGGGTTTACGATCCGCTATTCCCGGGCGAGCTCTACGCGCGAGCGAAGCCGCCGTTGCGGCCGTCTTGGTAATCGCCGGAACCCTACTCGTAGCCGCAGTCGAACCCATGGACGCCACGACTCCCTTGGGCGGATTTGTGCGAGTAGGGCTGCCATGCGCATACGGCATCGGGATATTCACTGCGCTGCCGTTGCTCTTGCTGTGGTGGATGGTCAGACGCGGCGCTTCAATGAGTGGTGGATTGTCCGGACTGTTGGCTGGTGCGGCCGCGTCGTTTTTCTCGTTTGCGATGCTGCGCCTCAAGTGCCCGACCGACGAGCCCCTGCACATTCTCACCTGGCATCTCTTGCCCGCGCTCGTGCTGATAGCGCTCTCGACTCTGGCCGGCGGCACATGGCTGCGATTCCGCTCACGGGTCCAGTCCCGTGAACCCACCCGCTGATGGAGAGCATTATCTCAGCGGTCGGCTTCGTCTCGGAGAGCTGGCTTTCGCTTCCCGGGCAACGTTCGAGCAAGGCGCCTAAGGAGGAAGGAGAATCATGGATGCAGCGACCAAGGCTTCAATTCTGCACGGTATGATCCGCCGGATGGGAGCCGGCGGCGCCGATATCACGGCCGACAAACTCACTGTCGCAGTGAGCACGTCCGTTTCGATTTCGACGCAATTGTTCCCCGACCCGCTGCCATAATTCCGCAAAATCAACTGTGAGGCAGAGGGGCGATGTTCGTAGTTACGCAAGACCAACTTGTCGCGCACGGTCCCATCGGGGCCGATCAGGTAATCCCCGGGCCATGGCATCCCGTACATCATCTTGTGATCTTCCGGAACGTTGGTGTTGAGTATTCCGAACGCGCGGATCACCTTGCTGCCAACATCCGCCAGCATCGGATAATCGATCTTGTAGGCCTCAGCGAACCGTTGCAGAATTTCGCGTGAGTCATAGGTTATCGACGCGGCGTTCATGCCATGCGCCTTGAGTCCTTCGAGAGAGAGTTGCAGCTCGACGAGCTGATTGCGGCAGTAAGGTCACCAATCAGCGCTGCGGCTGAAGACCAGCAGCAGCCCGTTCGGTCCCGTCAAATCGCTCAATGCCCGAATCCGACCGTGCTGATCGGCGAGGCTGAAATCGGGCACCTTCTGGCCAATTCCGGGTCCGGTCCGATAACCGTCGTTTTATGCCTCGACAAAGTTCAGCCAGTCCTCGGTCGTGATATCGGCGCCGCCGGCTCCCATCCGGCGGATCATACCGTGCAGAATTCTCTCTGGGTGAGACCTTGCCGGTGTACGACAATGAAATTCGAGCGATTGGCAAGCTCCGCATCAATTGGAGTCCGCCGAGGCCGGCCAAGTTCCTCGAGCCTCTTGGCCAGCGAATTGACCCTGGCTTGCACAGCATCGACGGAGTACTTCGCTTTCAGGCCTGCAATGACCAACTGTGCGAAATACCACAAACAATCAAATTCAAATTGCCCCTGACAATAGAACACGGGATTCCGGCAGCACCCAAAAAGCCGGAATAGCAAAGTCCTGAGAGGAGACTGACGGCAGGATCATCCCAGTCAACGGAGCCGTGTTCGATCCAGCTTGGCTCAAAGTTGACAGCACGTTGTCCGACTAATCCGATTCAGCCCAAAAACCTCAATTCAGGGCTCTGTTCCCCCTTTTCTTCAAGGCTGATAATGTCCCATAACTCCGCGGCTGCACACTGGTTTTAAGCTTGGATCTTTGACGGCCGGAGCCCTTCTGTCATTCTCGCGCGTGGCTGCCGCGCGAAGAATCCCGAGTCTTTTTGGCTGAAACGTAACCGATGCACCGGCGGAACTACTACGTGTACATCATGGGCAGTCTCTCAAGAAGCTCTATACCGGCGTTACCAACGATCTCGAACGCCGGGTCTTCGAGCACAAGGAAGGCACGCCCGGCTCGTTCACGGGCCTGCTACAGGGTGAACCGGCTGGTGTACTACGAGGAGTTCAGTGACATTAATCAAGCGATCGCCCGCGCGAAGGAGCTCAAGAACCTAACGCGGAAACCAGATCAAGCTGCTCGAATCGATCAAACCGCAGTGGCGGGATTTGAGCCAGGAGTGAGAAGCACCCAAACCCAGAATCCGGGATTTCTCGCGCGGCAGCCACGCGCGGGAATGACAGAGGTGGAGAGCACCAGTCGCCCTGAGCAGTCACCCGCCACTGCCCCTGTGGCAGTGTCCAGCCACAGTGCTTATGGGTAATGCTTAGCCTTCAAGGAAAGGGGGCTAGGGGGTTAGGTTTGCGGGATGGCCCCCTGCTTCCATTCCCTTCCCTGTGATGAGGGAAGGGGTTTCCCTTTTCCCTTTTTGAGAAGGAGGGGGGAACAGACGCGGCGGTCGCCAATCTTTGTAAGGGAATTTCCAAACTCAGGAGATACCCCAAGTTCCGAACAAGGTGGCGCCACAATCACCGACGACATCAATTGGTTATTCCGTCTGGGTTGATTCGCCCGACAGTTGGATTTTATCCATAGCTCGAACTGAGGGTTTTGGGTTCAGTTCAGAAACGCGCATTGCAGACTCCTTTTAAGACGCGCGCCTCGCAGACCCGCTTTGCTCGGTTGCGCTCGGCTTCGTCTGGTGACCTTTCGATTCCACTCGGGGCATCGCCAGGGGCGTCGCGCTAATGCCGCAAGCGCTCGGCCAGGCGGCTGAAGCGGCGGCGTTCGTCCTCGTTGCGCACCGCCTGCGCGAGCGCGCTGCGCGTGCCTACCAGCACGCATACCCGTTCGGCTCGAGTGACCGCGGTGTAGAGCAGGTTGCGCCGTAACATCAGGTAGTGGGTCTGATGAATCGGAATGACCACAGCCGGGTACTGGCTGCCCTGGCTCTTGTGAATTGAAATAGCGTAGCCGAGACCGAGCTCGTCAAGTTCCGACGTATCGTACTCGGCGGCGCCCTCATCGAAACCGACACCGAGCCTGCCACGCGCGGGGTCGACGGAAATCACGCGGCCGATCGCGCCGTTGAAGACCAGTTTGTCGTAATTGTTGCGCAACTGGATCACCCGGTCGCCTTCGCGGAGGTGGCGATCACCAGTGCGAAGTTCGCGCCCGCGGGGATTCAGCAGTTCCTGCAATTCGCGGTTGAGGAGCTGGGTGCCGAGCGGCCCGCGGTTCATCGGTGTCAGCACCTGGATCTCGCGCGAGTCCTCAATACCAAAACGCCCGACCAGGCGCGTATGCACCAACTGCTTGATCGTCGCGAGCACGTCCTCGGGCGCATTGCGTTCGAAGAAAAAGAAATCGCCACTGGGATCGTTGTGGGTTTCGGGCATTTCACCGCGATTGATGCGATGGGCATTGGCAACGATCAGGCTCTGGCGTGCTTGCCGATGAACTTCGCGCAATTGCGCTACCGGGGCGATATCCGAAGCGATCACGTCCTTGAGCACGCTGCCTGGTCCCACCGAGGGCAACTGGTCGCGGTCGCCGACCAGCAGCAGCGACGAGTTGGGCATCATCGCGCGCAACAAACTTGAAGCCAGCTCGATATCCATCATCGAGGCCTCGTCAATCACCAGGTAATTACTGCGCAACGGCAACGTTTCGGAGCGGAGGAAGCTTTGCGTTTCCGGCGAATACTCCAGAAGCCGATGGATGGTTTTGGCCTCGCGCCCGCACGCATCCGCCAGCCGGCGTGTGGCTCGGCCGGTCGGCGCAGCGAGCGTCGGCTTCAGCCCCACCGAATCCAACGCGGCCAGCAACCAGCGCAGCAGCGTAGTCTTGCCGGTGCCGGGTCCGCCAGTGATGACCGAGGTCTTGCTCTTGAGCACGAAGGTCAGCGCCCGATGCTGCTCCGCCGTCAGCACGATGCCGCCCGACGCATCAGCCGCCGTCTTAAGCGCGCGCGCAGTTGCGCTGTCACCCATCGCCCGGCCCGCCGAGAGCATGCGAAGGCGCTCGGCAACGGTCACCTCGGCCTGACGCAATCGATTAAGATAGACTGCGGTGTAGTCATCCCCGGGCTCAGCGTGAATCTCGCCACTCTGTTCCAGTTCGCCCAGCGCTTCGCGCGCCAAATCGGAGTCCATATTCAGCACCGACTCAAACTGACCGGCGAGATAATCAAATGGCGCGAATACGTGGCCGTCTTCAGCCATCCGTTCCAGCAGGTACAAGAGCGCGGCGCGCGCGCGTTGAATCGAATTGCGCGGAATGCCCAATTTCTCGGCGACCGCATCGGCAGTGCGGAAGCCAATCCCGCTAATCGTGTGGGCCAGGATATAAGGATCGGCGCGAACCGTTGCCAGTGAGTCGCGTCCGTACACTTTATGAATCCGGCGCGCATGCGCTCCAGCAATGCCGTGCCCGCGCAGGAAGACTGAGAGCTCGCGCAAGCCCGACGAATCCTGCCACGCCGCAGTGATCCCGCGAACCGTCCGCCGGGGCAAGCCCGGCACCTCCTGAAGCCGTTCGGGCGTAGTATCCAGCACTGCGGCGAGCGATTCGCCGAAGTGAGTCACAATACGGCGGGCGAAGACCGGCCCCACCCCTTTGATTTCGGATGCGAGATAGCGTTCGAGCGCAGCAACACCAGCCGGACGGAGCGTTTCGTAATCCTTCACCCGGAACTGTTCGCCGTATCTCGGATGGTTTTCAAAGTGACCAGAGAGGCGGAGCGTGGCCCCTATTTCAATCCCTCCAAGGATGCCGACGACGGTAATGCGGCGGCGTGTATCGCCCTCACCGGTGACGTCGGCCAGTCCGACTACATAGCCGTTGGCCTCGTTGACAAAGAGGATCTGCTCAAGGGTGCCTTCGAGGTTTACAAGCTCTCCAACAGGTTGATTCACGGTCGCCACAGCATCGCAGAATGTCGTGTTTGCATATGGTAACATAGTTGAAGGGGACGGTGCGCCGTGGGACTTCTGACCAGGTTAGTCGCCAAGGGAATTGCGGCAATCGTTGCAGGGAACCAGAGGAATCAAATCGAGAATTCCCTGGCGTCCGCTACGCAAGCATACTCGCAGTAATGGAAATCGAAGCACCGGGTAGCCTCGTCTCGGCCTCAATCCCCACGTAAAATATGATGAGCATGCGTACGATCTAAGTATATCAGCTCTTGCAGCGGAAAATTCTAGTAACTCGCGAGTCTGCATCGGCGGTGCGCGAGGCAATCGAGTCCTCGATCAGCGCAGAGGGTGAAGTCGCCTTGGACTTCAGTGGAATCGATGCGGTGACCCCCTCGTTTGTGGACGAGATTCTTGGAATGATCGATGACGCGCGAGCCAGTTCTTCTCGGCGGGAAGTTCGCGTGGTGTTTTCGCACGCTCCAACGCCTCTATCGGCTAAATATCTTGCAATCGGCAAGCGACACGGAGCGACGATGTCCCAGTTGAGCTCCGATGCCTGGGAAATCAAAAACGCATCAACTGTAGGAGCCTAGCAGGGTGCGGAAAAACCAACTTCTTTATGAAAAATCTTTCCGCGCCCTGCGATAAAACTGGCTTCCTTCCTTTAGTTCTCCCCCTCTGGGGGAGATTACAGAGAGGGAAAGCAGGGTGCGGAAGGCTTTTTTCCGCAGCCTGCTAGGCTTCTGCGCCATTAAAGAGTTGGATTGACATCGCTCACAGCATTTGCCGTGAGGGCAAACAAAGTGGCTCACGAGGCAGTAGATATCGCAAAAGACAACGCGTGTAGAAATTAAACGAGTCGGTTGTGGCCGGATTCCACTTGTTGAATTGACGCGAAGTTCTTGAATTGGCACGCAGAAGAACGCCAGCCAGAGCTTTCTAAATCCCGAAGAGTACCGCTTAGGCAACCCTGCCAATAACCGCGACGGGTCTTTCGCTGTCACCTACGCATCCGATTCTCGGCGGAACCACTCCATCGCCATCGCGGTGCCCTCCCTGAGCGATACCTTCGGCTCAACTCCCAGCAGTTGGCGCATCTTGGTATTGTCGGGCACGCGGCGTGGGATATCCTCGTAGCTCTTGCCGTAGATTTCCTCTTGCGTTACGAAACTGATTTTTGACTTGCCGCCGCCGTACAGTTCCAGCATCAGTTTGGCGAATTCGAGCACCGAGGTTTCCACGTCAACGCCAACATTTAGCGCGTGACCATCTGCCGCGCTGTTCAATCCGGCCGCGACGGTGGCCGCTACCGCATCGCTGATGAAGGTGAAGCATCGGGTCTGCGAACCATCGCCGATTACGGTGAGGTCGGCGCCGCGCAACAACTGTCCCATAAAAATCGTGAATAGCCGCCCCACATCGATCCGGTCGAGCCGCGGACCGTAAACGTTGAAATAGCGCAACACCACGACCGGCAAACCGAGCTTGTGATAAGCGAAACAGAAATGCTCGCCGACTGCTTTCGAAGTCGAATAGCACCAGCGATCAATCGTGGTCGCCCCCAGCACGCGATCATCGTCCTCGCGCCACGGTACTTTCGGGTTGCGTCCGTAAACCTCCGAGGTCGAGCTGAAAACGACTTTGCGGTTGTACTTGTAGGCAGCTCGCAGCACGTTCTGAGTACCATTAACGTTGACGTTGAGGGTTTCATAGGGATCACCGACGTAGTACTCGACACCAACCACCGCAGCCAGGTGGTAAATCAGGTCTACTTTGGAGGCGAGCCCGTCGAGCAATTCAAGGTTGAAGATCGTATCGTGAATATAATGGAAGCGCGGTTCCTCGAGCAGATGCCGCACTTTGGCGATTGAACCGGTATCAAGTACAAACACTTCGTCGCCGCGCGCGATGAACGCATCGGAAAGATGTGAGCCAAGAAAGCCCGCGCCGCCTGTGATCAGAATCCGCATCTGCGAATACCTTCATCTTCTCGATTGGGCCTAACTGCTTGATCCGGTTCGCCCGGTGTTGTGTCTACTCGAGTCGGAGCGTGGTCGGCGAGCCAGCCGGCAACAACGCGGTTGCTCCGTCAGCTTCCGTCGCACCCTCCAATTGGCCGCGCAGGAGCATTAGGCTGCCCTCGCCCGCGGCGACTTCGATGGCATCGCGGGCGGAGCGGATTATGCTCCCGCTTTCAGCGCGCTTGCCCTTATCGTGCGCAACTCGCGCCTCCCACACCATCAGCTTACGCCCAGCGGCAAAGCAGAAGGCGCCAGGGTAAGGATGGGTTACGCCGCGAACCAGGTTCAAAATACGCCGCGCCGGCCAATTCCAGTCGATACGCCCGTCCTCGGGACGGCGCCTGCCGAAATAGCTGCCCGCACTCAAGTCCTGAACCCGGCGCGGCGCGCGGCCGGCAACGATCAGCGGGTGATATTCGCGAATAATCGAGGCGCCGAGCGGAACGAGTTTGCGGTGAAGCGCCAGCGCCGTGTCGTCGTCAGAAATTTGGACCGCGCGTTGGGCCACGATATCGCCCGCGTCGGCGCGCGCGACCATATAATGGAGCGTGACGCCTGCCTCGCGCTCACCATTTATGATCATCCAGTTAACCGGCGACCGCCCGCGGTACTTCGGCAGCAGCGAAGGGTGCAGATTGAAACTGCCTAACGGCGCGATTTTTAAGAGCTCCTCCGGCAGAAGATTTCGATAGAAGAAGGAATAGAGAATTGAAGGTTGCATTGCGGCGATCTTCACCCGCCAAGCCTCATCGAAATTGTCGGCGGCGAACACCGCTATGCCGTGTTGAAGAGCGAGTTGGCTGCACGGCCGCCACCAGATTTCTTCGCCGGGATTGTCGGCGTGAGTGAATAGGGCCGCGATCGGCGCACCCAGAGTCAGTAATTCGCGCATGCACGCATAACCCATCTCGTTGTAGGCGAACACCACGCACGGTGCATTGTCCAGCGGCATCGCTGCCGTTTGTCCCGACCAACCAGGCTCGGAATCCCTCGCCATTATTCGCCAACGCTACCCTGCGCTGCCGCAACGTTCTGAGAATTTTCGCCGTGGACGGCGCGCACGATATAAGTTGGCCGGCGACGCACCTCCAGATAAATGCGCCCGATATATTCGCCAATCAGTCCGAGTGCCAGCATCACCAGCCCCAACAGCGCGAAGGTGAAAGCGAACAGCACCCACAGCGCGCCTTCCTGCTGCGGGCCGTAAATCACGCGATGGGCCAATAAAACGCCAACAAACAGCGCGTCGAGGAGGAAAATTCCAACCGCGGCGAGGCTCATCGCCTGGATCGGAAAATTCGAGAAACCCGTGATCAGGTTGACGCTCAGATGAGCCAGGCGGAAAAGATTGTATTTCGATTCGCCATCATGCCGCTCGGCATGTGCCACCGGAATCTCAGCGACGCGCTTGGCAAACGAATTCGCCAGCGCCGGCACAAACGCGGCCTTCTCATCGCAGGCGACAACCGTCTCGACGATATGGCGGCGGTAGGCACGGAGCATACAGCCATAATCGTGCATCGGTACGCCCACAATTGCCGAGGTGATGCGGTTATGCATCTGGGAGGCAAGCCGGCGGTAAGGGCGATCCCGGCGTTCCTCGCGCCAACCCCCGACCACATCATTGCCGGCAGCGATTGCTTCGAGCAGCCGTGGAATCTCCTCCGGCGGATTCTGCAGGTCAGCGTCCAGCGTCACCACCACGTCGCCGCAGGAATTTCGAAACCCCGCGAGCAACGCCGAATGCTGTCCAAAGTTGCGCGCCAACTCAACCACCCGGACGCGCGGGTCCGCTTGGCTATATTCACGCAGAATTTCCAATGAATCGTCCGTCGACCCGTCATCGACAAAAACGATCTCCCATTCCTGCAGCGAGTCGCTGACAATCGGCCGGAGCCGTGCCCAGAGCAGCGGCAAGTTCGCGGCTTCGTTGTATACCGGAATTACGATCGAGACTAACTGACGCTTCAGTGTCGCGCCGCTGCCGAAGACGCTGGATACTTTTACCGTAGAACTCAATTTGCTTCTGTTGCTGCTGATCGCGAGCATTTTGGCAAATGGATGCCTGTGATTAAAGCAGGCCGCTCGACTTGAGAACTCTGGCGTATTGCGGCTGCGGTCTTTGTTCCTGCCCTGGCCATCAATATTTGCCAAACCGTCGTGTGCCGTTGGGCCCAATGGAATGTTAATCCCAACCTTTGCGCGGTACGCTGGCAAGTGTGCTCGGAGATCGCGTTGCCGTAATTCAATGGGTTCGTAACCATCGCCAGTTGATGTGCGCCGGCCTGGCGTTGTTGCTTTATCTGGTCGGCTTGGGCCGGCCGCCGTTATGGGAACCCGACGAAGGCCGTTACGCGGAAATCGCCCGCGAGATGGTGGTGGGCCATGATTACATCACGCCGCGAAACAATTTCGTGCGCTATTTGGAGAAGCCGCCGTTGGTGTATTGGGTTACCGCGGCTTCGCTCGGGTTGTTTGGCCACAACGAGTTCGCCGTTCGTCTCCCGGCGGCCATCGCCAGTGCCGGGCAGGTAGCGATTACCGGCGTTCTGGCGGAGGGGATGTTCGGCGCAACCGCCGGTGTGCTGGCTGCGCTGGCGCTGGCATTGAGCCCCTTGTTTTTCGCCTTTGCGCGATTTGCGACCCCGGACCCCGCGCTCGCCTTTTTTTTGACAGCCGCGATGGCGTGCTTTTACACTGGCGCGCAATCGTCTCATCTTCGTGGCGGAATTGACGCCAGATGGATGCTTGCCGCGGTGGCGATGCTGGCGCTGGGCACTTTGACAAAGGGTCCGGTCGCATTGTTGCTGGGCGGTTCCGTGGCACTACTGTGGCTGGTTGTGGAAGGCCGGAGCAGTGATGGATTGCGGATACCCTGGCTCAAGTGTAGCGCGCTTTATTTGGCGATCACGTTGCCATGGTTCGTCGTCGTCGCACGACGCAATCCTGGCTTTGTGCACTTTTTCATCATCCACGAACATTTTCAGCGTTACCTCGAAAGCACGGAGCATGGATGGGGACCGTGGTTCTATGTGCCTATCACGGTCGCCGGGACCTGGCCGTGGTTTTATTTTGCCCCGCTGGCCCTCAACCTCTCAGCCGTGCCCTTCGTGCTACCGTTCTGGTCCCTGGGAAGAAAAACGCGTGCAGCACCAGACAAAGCCGGCATTGATTTGAAAAGTGAGCCTGCCCGTGCGGCCTTGCACTTCCTGCTCATCTGGTTTGCTGTAATCTTCGTTTTTTTCTCAATCCCCCGCTCGAAGCTCGGCGAGTATATCCTGCCCGGTCTGCCGCCAATAGCAATTCTTGCGGGCCGCGGCCTCGCACGGATTGAGAGACTTGCTCTCGTGCAACGACGATGGCTGCTGCTAATCTTCGCCGCCGTGAACGCGGGCGCCGCGATATTGATAATCGTCGCCATTATGATCGTGCCCGCTGACGGGCTCGGCCACGCCCTCGCCAGCGACGGTATCATCACCGCCACCGCGCTACTCGCAGGCGGGGTGACGCCTCTCCTCCTCAACGATAGCAGCAAAGTCAGCACCGTGATCCTGCCGCTCGCGATTAGCGTGATTGTAGGAATGGGTGCCGGGATTGACGCTCGCGGGAAAGTCGCTCCGCTGGTCTCTTACCGCGAGCTTGCCAGTGTCGTCGATCCCTATGTAAGCCGCGGATGCAGGTTGATTTCGTACCGGCACTTTGAGCAGGCGCTTCCCTTTTACCTTGGGGCACGCGAAACTTTGGTGAATTACCGCGGCGAATTGGAGCCGTTCGGTCCGCTCCACGATCCCGACGGCAGTGTGTTTGCGACGGTCGCACAGTTGAAAAAAATATGGGCTGGCAATCAATGCGCAGTTCTCGTTGCCAATCGCTTAGACCTTCCAACGCTCGTTAATTTGCTTTCGCCTGCCCCAACTTTGATGGGCTGTGAGGGCAAAAAGTTTGCGCTCTATAACCTCCCTCTCGATGCATCTTCTCGAATGGCACGAGAATGCCTAACTGCAGCAATCAGCCACTGAAATATAGCTAAGGCTATTGGTTCGAGCCGACCGCATCTATAAATTATAAGCAAAACCGTCATTTCGAGGGTTACTCGGACAACGGCTTTACCGGAGCAAGGGTGTGAGGAGCGGGAGCGTGGGCAGCAACCAGTTAGAACCAACGACGTTGGACCAGCCGCGCAAAGCGAGTCTCGGCGAATCCCTGGTGGCGGTACGTGAGGGGCGCGGACTGTCGCGCGAGACGGTCGTGCAGCAGACTCATATACCGGCACACTATCTGCAAATGCTGGAGGACGATGATTACCGGCTGATTTCCGATCAGCTTTATCTGTTGCCGTTTCTGCGCAAATACGCATCCTTCCTCGAAATCGACCAGGACGAAACGGCGATGCGTTTGGTGCGGGCAGTCCAACGTGCCGACAATAATACCTCGCCGATCCGGCTCGACGAACCGCTTGACGATATCCGGCGTTACCGGCGGCGTAATTGGAGCAAACCGATAATATTTGGCGGACTCATTGCTGTCATCATCGGGGCCTATATTGCTCAATCGCGCCGCAACGACACGGACAAAGTCAATGTGCCAACGGTTCAGCCGTCGCCGGTTGCGGTATCCTCAGAATCGTCTGCTTCAAACGGGGCAATGAGCTCCCTCTCGGCCAGTCAGTCCTCCAGCCCGGCATCTGTAAACCGGCCGGATTCGAGCACTCCGCTCCAATCGAGAGCCGGATCGACAACCTCGACGCCGCAACATACACAATCGGTGACTCAAGCGATGATAGTGCCGGTCGCAGCTCCGGAACAAGCGCCCAACTTGGCGCCATCGCGGACTACGGGCGTTCGTCAATTAGCGAATCACTGAGACAACCGCAACGGCGCTGCGCAAAATTCACGGCGTGACCGGGCGTTGGAGCGGTGCTTTGATGCGCCGTCGTTGGGTTGCGGTGTTTTCGGCGTCTGGTGAATTCCTGCCGATTCTATAAGGTAGTCTCTGCTCTCGGTAGAGCGTCGATTTGCTTGATTCATAAATCAAGCATCTAGCAGGGTGCGGAAAAACGAATTCAAGCTCCGATGCATCCACCGAACAGTGTCAGCACCCTGCATAAAAACTGGCTTCTTTCCTCAATCTTCTCCCCCTGACCGAGGCTGTCGATTTTCCGGTCTGTTCCCCCTTTCCCGTGGGAAGGGACTCCCCACCATTTGTCAAGAGGTGCATACAAGCTCCTCGGGAGCCGCAGCGCGTGCCGACGGGCGTGTCCGAGCGGAATCGAAGAGGCTACCGTTCTTGAGCATGGCGATGAGCACACGCAGGAGCCGGTCGGCGA
>WNFC01010206.1_pt1 | contig 13414 bp, 11 predicted proteins | sample 5400541 | NCBI WGS metagenome assembly WNFC01 (sample SAMN13153342, study PRJNA577476) | soil metagenome | isolation source: 120 cm saprolite under Douglas fir tree site 2 hole 2 replicate 1 | place: USA:California | collected 2015-04-18
AGTTATGGTGCCAAGTTCGTCGTTCAAGCAGGTACATGTAGCTGGCTCGCCAAAAATTGTGGGACATTGGGCGGAATAGCTTTCGGTGCACCCGCCGCCAGGGCCGCCTGGTGAGATGACGGCTAATGTGCCTTTGATACTTTCGGTAGCCTGTATGGTTTTCGCCTGCGCCTGCGACGCACCAAACGCGACAAGTGCAGCGACCGCGAAGACAAGAGCAAATCTTCTGTACATTGTTTCCTCCCTGTTAACTTCTTGATTTACCCGAGATTTTCTAGACTCAACCCCAAACAGAGCTCAGTACGCGAGGCGGCCAACGATTTACCCCATATGGTAGGGACTCCAGTCGCCTCATCTTTCTTCCCGAAATCTTTTGCTCCTCGGTAAGAGGGGCGACGTAGCCGAGTGGCATCAGGGCAAGATAAAAGGGAAATCCGAACCTTCCCCCTCGCAGGCAGCCGCGAAGAGATGGCTCAGACCGTCGAGGATTGCGGGCGCGCTGCGACGAATGCCAACAGAAGTTCCGTGCGAACCGTGCTTCGTGCTATTTGAAGCGCGTCGTGTCGGAAGACGTGAGAGTACTGTTGGCCTGCATCGTTGCGGGCGAGAAGAAGGCTTGGGATGCCTTTGCTGAGGAATACAGCCCGCGTGTACAGGATTCTGGGCAAATTCGTCAATCTCAGCAAGGACGATAGACACGATGTGCACAACTCGGTCTTCGTCATCTTGCTAAAACGTGGGCTGCAGAAATTTCGAGGTGCGACGGTTCACGAGTTGCGCGCGTATGGTTCACGAGTTGCGCGCGTATCTCAAGGTCATCACAGACAATGCAGCCAAAGATTATCTTAGTGGACGTGACCCGCTCGCCGAGACCGAGACGGAATGGGACGAGTTTCAGCATCCTAGCCCTGATCCCGCGCCCGACCTGGTAGCGGGCGGTAAGGAAGCATTCGAGCAGGTACGCCTATGCCTCCAGGAACTGCCAGTGGTCGACCAAGAGATTTTCTGGATGCTAATAAAAGGTCATTCCTACGAGGAAATCTCGGCGATGCTGGACGTACCCATGGGTACGGTCGCGTCAAAGTTCAATAGGACGAAGGCTAAGGTAAAGGAGTGCTTGACCCAGATAAAAATCTTGTGACGCGGAACCATGAGCGACCAGCTCTACGGTCCCTTTGTCGATTTCCGCGTAATTGCCGATATTGGTAGGCGTTGACTTACTGACAACTCAAACAGAAAGCGGAGAAAGTACCTTCATCGCTTTAGAAACATCCACCGGGTCGTATAAAAGGGCCAACAGGTAGCGAGCTTTTCGAGGCAAGAAGTGAGCGAGCCGGACAATAAACTGCTGCAGAGGCTCGGACAGGTCAGGGCGCCGAACTGCCCTCCCTTGGCGAGGCTCGGTGACTTTTTAGACGAGAAGTTAGCACCAGATGATCGGCGCTCAGTAGAACTTCATTTGCAAGCATGCCCATCATGCATCAATCGCCTGATTGAGCTACGCGAACTGGCTATCCTGCAAAAGGAAGGCGAGGCCGTGCCCGAAGCGGTCACAAGGCGCGCCAAAGAGCTGGTTCCACGGAGAATCGAGACCAACTTTGCGCGATCGATTCCCGTTCGTCTCGCAGGCGGATTGGCTGCGGCTATAGCCGTCAGCCTCGTGGTCCTGCTCTGCCTGAAAGTAGCGACACGACTGTGGCGCTCTCCCCTTCCCCCCGAGGTTGAACTAAACGCCTATCAGCAAAGAACGATATCAGCCGTTCTGGTTCAGAGTTCTGCGAACTCGGAAGCCTTTTTGCGCAGGATTGCTGATGAGGTCAAGGTTCGCGATATGACGCACTATCTGGTGGGAGCGGATACCAGACTTTTCGTCGAGAACGTCGGGCCCAGTATGGTCGTTGTGGTGACGGACCGGGGTTCCGCCTTGGGGTCTCTGATAGACGCGAGTGGCGAGGTATTGACCATCTCTGACATTGTTTCAGAGGCACACCAGGTAGCGGTGGAGTTCCGCATGGACGTCGTGCGCCATGAGGCGTTCACGGCCACGCCGTTGAAGGTAGACAAAGCGTCACATCTGGCACTCTTGAAAGTTCGCACCCCTCCAAAACTTCTGCACTATCTTGCCTTGGCCCATGCGATGGCGGCGAAAACTGGGGAGACCGTGGACGCGGTGAGGCTGGAACATGAGCAATCCGTTAAACCGGATCCCGGCCCCTCCACGGACGGGGGGCTGTTGACGCAGAACTCGGCTACTGACGAGTGGTTCTTTACCCCGGCGACGGTGAACCAGGTTCGCCAGACGTATCACTGGACTGATTCTCGGGGTGTCGTTCATCATGGCACGGAGCTTGGCGTTCGAATGAACCCTCTGCCTGGCGAGGATCGTGGCAGCCCACTGATCGATCGTAAAGGAGAGATCGTCGGGCTCATCACATCTCACCAAGGTGTAGATTCGGTCGATACGGCTGTAGGAGTCGATGTGCTTGAGCAGTTCATGGGGGAACCCAACATCGAAAGCCTACCAAATCGACCACGGAACCAAGTTCGATACAATGCGGAATCCTACGGCTCAGGCGTTATGAGTATTTACTTGAACCCGGCAAGTCGGCTTCCTGATCTCTGGCTAGTAAATGGTGACGCAACTAGTAGTGCCTCTTATGTTGTGATGGGGAGTGTTACTCCTACGCTACTTGACACCGTAGTCGAGTCGAAATCCCCGGACTGGCGATCGGTGGCTTACTACTTCGATCTCGATTGCGATGGCCGGGTCGACCTCGCTGGCTTTGGCACGAGCGGGGACGGTTCCATAGATCGCTACGATATGCCGACCAACGATCTCCTAATCAGCAATCTGGCCGCTCGACTCGTGGCGGCTTTGCAGGAAGGACACAAGCTTCCGTACCCGCAGATTCATGTCTGCGGCGAGAAGCAGCCGGCAGTCCGCTAACCTCAAAGCGAAAAAATTCTTGCCGGTAGAGCGGCGGAGCAGGTCTGAAACGCCGTTAACAGTCCACCGCCTACGCCGTCCCTCTCCGGACCCTTGGCGGAGCTTGGCTTGGCGCATGCGAACCCACCCTAAAACGAATGCGCTGCTTCTTCCCGCTTTCCGAACAAGTACCGAGTGTCGCATTCCGCTATTAGTCACAGGTTGAGTTCTTCTAGTAACGCCTGGCGTCTTTCAGGTCGGGGGTGTCGAAGCCTTCGGTGAAGCCCGAGTCAAGCGGGGCCAGCAGGTCGCGCGCTTCGGCAGGTTGCCGCGTTTCTTAGCACGCATGCGAGGCCCATCGCCGCGCGCAGTTCCCAAGCCTTTGCTCCGATCTTCTGCGCGAGCGCTATTGCCGCGCTGAAATCTACTTCCGCCGGCATAGTCTCCCCTAAGTTGAGCCCCAGTTCACCGCGCAATCTTAAAGTCGCGTACAGCTCCAAGTGTTCAAGACGATGAGCGACTGACGGGAGGTTTCAGCAGCATCACGAGCACTCTTCCGCTCACAGCGCCAGCTTGCGATAGACAATGTCAATCGGGATCGACAATATTCCTTTGCCATCGTATCCGAAGCTTGCAGCTTCGAATGATGGCGGCAAGAGCGTCGCCTTTGCACCATTAGAAAACCCATAACCTTTGGTCGGCATGCCTATCCAGTTGAAGTCCATCTTGCCGTCAGAATTCTCGTCATGCAGAACCGTGACCGCGTAAGTGCCGGAAGGGATCCCATTAAACTCGCACACGGCCGAGCCATTGTGAATTGGCGTCCACATTTCGCGATACTCCTTCTCCCTGTTGCGCGGAAATCCTTCGGCGTCATTGAAGAGGCTGCATCCAACACGCCCCGCGCCGTTGCGGAGACCTCTGACCACTACGCGAATCTCACCTTTTCTAGCGGTGCAAGCGCGCACCATTGGCGCCGTCGCGATCATCGTCGACAGTGTCATCGATGTGGCAAGCAATGTGTACCAGCCCATCTACGAATTCTAGCGAAATTTTGTTTGCAGTCGATTGTGTCGCTCAGAAAATGCGCCGCGCAGCCATGGTCCGGACTGCTTTTCATCATCGCGTCGCGAATCCTAATCTGCCATTTCAGCCTGCTATGTCGTTTTGAATGCAAAACGACGATCCGCGCGTGTGATTCGCTGGCGGAAGCGTCCAAGCGCCATCAGCGGGAAGTAATGCGCGTACATCTGGTAGCGCAGATAGAGGTGGTTCGGAAAACCGGTGCCCGTAAACTCGCTGTCCTCCCACCGTCCGTCGTCGTTCTGCCGTTCTTCGAGCCAGGCCACCCCGCGCCTCGCGCTTTCGCTGAGCTCGTCCTCTCCGGCAAGCACCCCGATCAGTGCCCACGCGGTTTGCGACGGCGTGCTTGTGCCTTTGCCTTTGAGTGCCGGATCCTTGTCGCTGAGGCACGTCTCACCCCAGCCGCCATCGGAATGCTGCACCGACTTGAGCCATTCGACCGCGCGTTTAATCCAGGACTCGTCCGCATCGACGCCAATCGCGCGCAGCCCGGAGAGCGCCGAGAAGGTGCCGTAGATATAGCTGACACCCCAGCGGCCCCACCACGAACCGTCGCTCTCCTGGTTGCGCTTGAGCCACGTTATCGCCCGGCGCGCCACCGGATGGTCGGCGCGATAGCCCACCGCCGCCATCATCTCCAGCACCCGCCCGGTGAGATCCGCGCACGTCGGGTCGGTCGCCGCCTCGAGGTCGGCAAACGGCGTCTGGTTCAGCCACCCGGAGTCGTTGTCGACGTCGAAGGCAGCAAACCCACCATCCTGCGATTGCATCCCCATCACCCAGTTAGCGCCTAGCTTGATCGCGCGTTCGCGCGCGGCAGCATCGTCGTGCGCGGCCTCCGCCAGCACCATCAGGATCACCGCCGAATCGTCCACGTCGGGGTACCAGTCGTTGTAAAACTCGAACGCCCATCCGCCAGGTTCGAGGTCCGGGCGTTTGATCGACCAGTCGCCCCGTTTGAAAATCTGATGGTCGATCAGCCACCTGGCGGCGCCGCGGAGCGCCGGATGGTCCCCCGGCAATCCCGCATCGAGCAGCGCCTTGGCCGCCAGCGCGGTGTCCCAGTTGGGCGACACGCACGGCTGGTAAATAATCGAATCGCCGAGGTCCCAGATCAGTTCGCGCACGGCCTCCAGCGCCTTGACGATTACCGGATGGTCGTTGCGGTAACCGAGTCCCTTCAAGGCCATGGGACTCAGTATGTAGCAGGGCTGGATCCCGCCCCATGAGCCGTTGGCGTCCTGATGTTCGAGCAGCCAGTTCTCGCCGTGACGCAACGCGCGCGCCCGCAGCGACTTCAGATGATGCACGTCGTAAAAGCGCAGCGCCTTGTCAGCCCCGCGGAAGATACGGCGCAGGGAGAGCACATGCGGCCCGCCCGGCGTCGTGAACTTCGTGAGATGCGGCGGTTGGAGATAAAGCTCAAGCACAGCCTGGCGCCCATGGACCTGTATAGCCGGCTTCTTGGCCTGCAGCAGCATCAGCGCGAACACAGTTCCCCGCGCCCACGACGACAGCTCGTACATGTTCAGCGGAAACCAATTCGGCAGCAGAGTGAGCTCGACCGGCAGTGCCGCCGTGGCATGCCATGGCACCTGGTTCATCGCTGCCAGGTAGAAGCGTGCCAGCGTGCCGGAATTCGCGACGCCGCCCTTCGAGAGAATCCACCGCCGCGCCTGCCTAATCGGCTCGTCGCCGGCGTGCATGCCCGTCAGCTTCAGCCCGAAATAAGCTTCGACCGTGGTCGAGAGGTCGCCCTCGCCGCCCGGGAATAGCGCCCACGAACCATCTCCTTGCTGCGTCTCGAGGATTTGCTTCGCCAGCTTCTTATCGAGCTCGGGGTCAGGCGGCAGCTCCATGAAACGGTTGAAAATGATGTACTCGGCGTTCATCTCCGCGTTCACTTCAAGCGCCGCCTGCCAGTAGCCTTCGGGATGCTGCTGCGCAAGCAGCGCACGCTGTGCGCGATCGATCAAGATGTCGACCTTCGCGACTAATTCGTCGTGCCGCGAGAGCGTGACCGCGAAATCAGCATTAATAAGTCCAAGAGTTTGGCCCATTTGCGAGATAATTCTCCCTGAACCCCGCTTATCATCGGATTGCGACGATTTCTGAGCGCCTCGTAAGTTTTGAATACTGACTCGTCGAAACTCACAGCATTGTAGGTTCGCGCGCCGCAAGCCTGCGGGGCTGCTTCCAAAACCAATCTTGTGTGTTCTCGGAGCTTAGCGCACTCAAATTCGTAAAGATCCCAACCATTTGCATGGTCACGCGTCCGGCAGGATCTCGGAAAACTAATTGCGACACTGTTCCAGCGCTTTTCTGGCGGTGCGGTCAGCATAATTCGACTTGGCGGTTGCGGCTGCCCTTCTTGGAGAGGTCGCGGGCGTTCAGCAGATCGTCCTTGATCTGTTCGAGCGTAGGGCCGCCGCCGAGGGGCATGCTAGCTTTTTCACCAAATACGGCAGAGAGCAGACTTGCTTGGAGGAGCGGAAGGGATTCGAACCCTCGGGCGACTTTGTAAACGTATTAGATACCCCGAGCCGTCACGCGCTGATATTGTACTTTGGTCCAATACGAAATTCCGCTTGGACGGAAGACCCAGCCGGCAAACAATTCACTGAGCCCTTAAGTATTGGCTGCTCAACGCCGGGCACTTCAACGTGCCCGAGTAGACGGAACGTCGTCTATCTCGTCGAGCAGTGCTCTGACGTCCTTGAGATCAACTGTGTCGAACCCTTCCGTGAATGATGCGTGAAGCGGCTCCAGGGAATCCCGAGCTTCAATGATGTCACCACGCCCCTTTAACATCCGTCCGAGGCTCATCGCTGCGCGCAGTTCCCACGCCTTTGCCCCGATCTTGCGCGCGAGTGCAACTGCCTCGCGGAAATCGACTTCCGCGGGCATGGTCTCACCTAAGTTGAGCCTCAGTTCACCGCGCAATCTTAAAGTCTCGGGCCTCCAAGCAAGTTCCTCGGGGTTCGCCTGCAGCACATCCTGGATCGTGACGAGCGCGTCAGACGTTGCGCCACCAAGCGCCTGCGCCTCTGCGAGCAAGGTAAGCAAAAGAGTGATAGTGACGCGCGTCCCGGTCCCAATCTCTGCCAGACTACGTAGTCCCTGGCGAATCAGTGCAACGGCTTCGGCACTATGGCCCAAACTTGCCTGCGCTCGGCCCAGAGCAATTCGCGACATTGCGGCGTATTGCCGGAATCCGTGCTCGTCCGACAGTGCGACCGACTGCGCCGCGAGAGTCTGCGCCTGTTCGGGCTGCTTAAGGAATAGCTGCAGCATTGCGGCAAGGTAGTCCGCGTACGCCAGCTCGAAAGGATTGTTGACCTGGCGCGCGGCTGCGATCCCCCGTCCCATACGCTGGAGTGCCGTATCTGCCCGTCCCATTATCCACGCATTGTGGCTTGAATATCCGAAGACCGCTGCCGCGACGCCCGGCGAACCCTTCGATGCGGACTCGAAGAAGGCGTCTCCATGCGTGAAATGTTCCTCGGCGCCAATCAAGTCCCCCCGGAAGTGGCGCGAGAATACTTGCGCGGCGTGCGCGAGTCCGAGGCTTGCGGGACTGCTCCCACGCTCGGCGAGGTCAAGCATCTGATCGGCGAACACCCTGGCGGCGGCCGAATCGCCCGAGACTGAGGCAGCGGCGAATGTGCCAAACATCTGTAACACGACCTGCGCCAGATTGTCGCTCTTTTCCGCTAGCGCCCGGGCATGGGCTGCCGCGTCGGATGTTTCGAGCGCTGCCCAGCCTCTTGTGACCTGAAGGACCTGCGCGAATCGGCTCATAAGCTCTAGCTCGCGCCCGTCCCGTTCGGCCGACTCTGGCAGGGCTCTAACCATTTCGAGCGCCTGCCGGTATGCCTCTTCCGCTTCCTTGAATGCGTGGCGCTCGAACACATAATCGGCGGCTTTGCGCCACGCGGCGATCGCAGGCTCCGCCTCGCCGGCTTCGGTCCAGTGCCGCGCGATGACTTCCCGTTGAATCTCCGCCATCGCGGGAAACTCTTCGGTCATCGCAACTGCGACCCTCCGATGAAGCTCGCGACGACGGCTTTTCAGCAGCGCTTCGTATGCCGCGTCCTGGATCAGCGCGTGCCTGAACGTATAGTCCGCCTCCGGCGGAATGCCGCGGGCATAGATCAGTTCCGCGTCGCCGAGCCTGGCTAGCGCCTCTTGCAGGTCGCCTTCAGAAATGGACGAAACGGCACGGAGCAACTCGAAAGAAAACTCGCGCCCGATGACAGCCGCGATCTGTGCAACTTCTTTTGCAGGCCCGAGTCGATCCAAGCGCGACATCAGCGAGTCATGAAGAGTGGCAGGAATCTCCCGCGCCGAGAGCTTGGTATCGCCCCGCTCGAGCACTGCGCGGGTCAACTCTTCGACGAATAGCGGGACGCCTCCGGTGCGCTCGATCACTCTCTCGACCGCTTCTCCCGTAAAAACTCTCTGTGCCACGACGTTTGCGACCATCTCGCGCACATCGCGTGCCCTCAAGCGAGTCAGAGTCAAGTGCGAGTGATGCGCCCGCGGTGTCCATGGCGCACGAAACTCAGGGCGAGCCGTGCACACGAGCATCACGCGAGCCGTGGCTGCTTGCTCGATGAGCAATTGCATCAGCTCCAGCGTGGACGCGTCGAACCAATGCAAATCTTCGACGGCCATCACGACCGATTGCACTGCGGCGAAAAGCCATGCCGCGAGTGTCGCCATAAGCCGTTTGCGTTGTTGCTCGGGAGAGAGCATAAGCGGTGGATACTTCTCGCCCACCGGAAGATTCAACATCGGGGCGATAAGTGGCACCGCCTCAGCGAGCTTCAATCCCGCCAGTGCGAGGGCTCGTTCCAACTCGCTTAGCTTAGCCGCGTCCGATCCATCGCCACGTTGGGCGAAGTCCTGTTGAAGCATATCAGCGATCGGATAGAAGGGCGTGTTCTGGAAATAGGGCGAGCCGGCGCACTCGATCCACAGATGCGGGGTCGGCGCCAGCCGCTTGCGAAACTGGCGCACCAGGCGCGACTTGCCGATTCCCGCTTCACCTACGATCAACAAAACCTGCCCCTCGCCGTCGCTTGCGCGTTCCCAGCAACTCCACAAAAGCCGCGTTTCATCATCACGTCCAACAAACGGAGTAAGACCGTGTACAATCGAAGCAGCCAGACGATTTCGCACACTGCTCTGTCGCAAGATTCGATACAGCTCAACCGGTGTGGCGATTCCCTTGAGCTGATGAACGCCGCGCTCCTGTACCACGAACAGGCCCGAAACCAGCCTGTAAACCGCCGGGGTGACAATCACCGCGTCTGGATCGGCCGCCGACTGCACTCGTGCGGCGATGTTGGCCGCATCGCCGAACACTTCCGAATCGCTGCCGCCACCCTTGCCGATCACGACGGTACCGCTATCGATACCCACACGAACGGACAATTTGGGACGGCTCCGCTGCCCGTCGCGCTGGTTGAGCGCCCTCACCGACTCGACGATCGCTAGTCCCGCGCGCGCAGCGCGTTCGGCATCGTTATCATGCGCCTCTGGCCACCCGAAATACGCCATCACCCCGTCGCCAAGGTACTTAGCCACAAAGCCGCCGAAGCGCCTAATCGCTTCTGCCGCTGCGCGATGATAATCCGCCACGAGTTCCCGCCATTCTTCCGGGTCAAGCCGCGTCGAAATCTCGGTCGAGCCCACAAGATCGCTGAATAGCACCGTCAGATGGCGGCGCTCGCCGACGACCTCTCGCTCTTGGGCAGGCGGTATGTCGGAGACTGGAGTGCTAACGGGTGCGTTAAGCGAAGCGCCGCATTCACCGCAGAACTTGGCTGCAGGTGCACTGTCCGCCCCGCATCGCGGACAGCCGCTGGGAAAACCGGCTCCACATTCGGAACAGAACCTTTTGCCGGCCGGATTCTCTGAACCGCAGTTTGAACAGCGCATCGAATTACTCGGAATCTGTACGACTGCCGCTCCTTGTATCATCCCGCCTTGTGAGGAACATTGGACCAAAGCCCAATACCCGCATCGTGGATATGGGGTACTTGCGGTAGTGGCGTCGCAGCTCTAACATGGGATATTTCGAAGAGAAGACCCGCATTCCACTGGAGTAGGATCGATCGAGTAGTGGGTCTAACGTTGGCAGGTGCCGTGCTGACGTGGCCAAACTCCGGCAGGAGTTCAATCCCGCTCATTCCCGGCATACAGACGTCTAACAGCGGGCAGGCATTGTCAGGTGGAAATTCGGAGGCGAGCAACTCTTCGGCGCGCTGAAGGACCAATACCTCGAATTCTAAAATCTGCAACTCCACTCCCAGCGCACGGCGGATAGATGCATCGTCATCTACCACAATAACTGTGGCCGATGTTTTCCACAACTAACGATACCCGCTACGCGCGGAACGACCGCGAATCATTCGCATCATTGAGTGCCCGTACATTGAGTGCCAGTACATTTTTGCGTCGCGCGCACTCATTCGGCCATTGTACCAAGGTACAATATCTCTGCCCCGAAAAAACGACCATCCTTATCCGAGTGTCAATATTCCAGGGAGGAATCGATCCATGAATAAACTTGTCGTAAGGCTCTTCCGCACGCTGGCGGTGGGTGGCTGTCTTTTGCTATCTGCCTGCGTCCTCGTCCACTCGAGCGCGATAAGTGAAAGCACCGGTAGCGGATCGGCGGTGAATGCCCAGCATAGCGACTACGGCATATTGCATCTGACCTCGCCTTCGAGCCTTACATCGGATGCCAATGCAGCGCTCGCCAAGCAGTGTCAAAGCGGCATGCTGTCGGATGTGCAGACAGAACTGTCGATGCGGGACTGGTTCCTGATAGTCCAATACTACACGGTCAGCGCCGCTGCCGTCTGTAAGTGAAAAGCGGAACAATGAAGAACAAACCAAACGGCAAATCAATGACAAGAGGACTCGCGTCACTGTTCCGCACGTTCGCTGACAGTGTAGTATTGGACTATCAGGAACCAGTCCCGCATCGACAGTTCTGTCTGCACATCCGACAGCATGCCGCTTTGACACTGCTTGGCGAGCGCTGCATTGGCATCCGATGTAAGGAACGCGGATCTTCTTAAACAGTGTCAAAGCGGTCTGCTTACGGATGTGCAGACGCAACTGTCGATGCGGGACTGGTTCCTGATAGTCCAATACTACACGGTTGCGGCTAATGCCGTCTGTAAGCCACCGCCGCCACTCCTGCCAACCCCGCCGCCACCGCCGTCACCGCCACATATCGTCCTGCGTGGAGTTCATTTTAACTTCAATAAGTACAATATTCGTCCAGCAGACGCCGCCGTGCTCGATGAGGCCGCGGCTACACTCAAGAACAATCCGAACATCGTCGTCGACGTGAATGGGTATACCGACTCGACTGGTGGTGCCGAGTACAATCTCAAACTCTCCCAGAGGCGCGCCGAAGCCGTCGTGAACTACCTGGAGAAAGATGGCGTACCAGCCGACAAGCTAGTGCCGCACGGCTATGGCAAGACAAACTTTGTCGCTACCAACAGCACCAAAGAAGGCCGTGCGCAGAACCGGCGAGTAGAGTTGGTTCCCGCTCAGTAAACGCCTCCAGAGACTTTTCTCCAAATCGGCATAGGGGGTAGCGGCGACCGCTGCCCCCTGCCACTCCACCGGATATGCGGGTCCGCATATGAGAGTGAATCCGAAGGACATCCGCGGAAACGAGGTGACAGTTCTGGGGGCGTGAGACGATTTATGATCCAACTGGATCCTCGCCGAACGCGGTCTATCGGCGGTAACGTGAAAAGACGACGAACACGTCCACCACGGGTCGGATGACCTCGGATACTTCGAACGATTTCGAGCGATACGCAGCAACTGCAGTAATCCTTCTGCTAGTGCTCGGCTGTTACCTCGTCGTACGGCCGTTCCTTACAGCGTTTTTGTGGGGCGGAATCATTTCAATTTCAACCCGAGCAATCTACTCGCGCCTCGCGAGCATGCTCGGCGGACGGCGTGGGCTCGCGGCGTCGCTAACTGCATTCGGACTCGCCGCAGTTTTGCTGGTTCCCATCGCGGCGCTCGGCCTGAACCTGGCCGGACAGTGGCCCGCACTCAGCGATCGAATTACAAGCCTCATGTTGCATGGACTCGGCGGCCCTCCGCCCTGGCTGGCGGGATTGCCGCTGGTAGGAAGCTACGCAAGTAACTATTGGCATTCCGCCGCAGCTAAACCCGATCAACTCAGGCAAGAACTGCTTCCGTTGATCAAACCGGTCAAGGATTTTATCTTTGCCTTCATTGCCGGGATTGGCAGGGGAATTCTCGACTTCGCGTTGGCGTTGCTGTTTGCCGGCCTTCTCTACGTGTGGGGCGAAGATCTGGGCGCTGCGTTGGGCAGGATCGCCGATCGCCTTGGCGGCGAGAGCGGCATCAGGCTGGTACACGTCGTCGAATCGACCGTGCGCGGCGTCTTCAAGGGAGTGATCGGGACGGCCGCAGTCCAGGGAGTTCTAGCGATCTGCGGATTCTGGGCAGCGGGCGTGCCCAACGCGTTGATGCTTGGAATGGCGACGTTCTTTCTTTCTGTGATTCCAGGCGGCCCCATCTTCCTGTGGCTGCCAGCCGCTCTGTGGCTGTACGCAAACGGGCACACCGGTTGGGCGATCTTCATTGGAGTCTGGGGCATCGGACCGGTAGGTTCCTCGGATAACCTGATTCGTCCGCTGCTCATTGGTAAGGGAGTGGAGGCACCGGCCGCCGTGATCTTCCTTGGCGTGATCGGTGGAATCCTAGCCTTTGGCTTTCTGGGACTATTCATCGGGCCGACGATGCTCGCAGTTGCCTATAACTTGCTTCAAGACTGGATGGCCCGCGCCCTTATTGAGAATCCCGCACGAACCGAAACTTGAGCAGGCCCGAGAAGGAGTATCGTGTAGCTGCTCGGGGTGTGTCATCGCCTCAATCGCGGACGCGTCCGTGCGGAGTTAGTCAATCGGCGATCGCACGGAGCTCCGGAAGCATGTCGTTAAGCACGGTTTCGGCCCGGAGGCCTATGTAGGGATCCTTGGGCGGCGTGGCGGTGTGGCGCAGGGTGCGACGATGGGTCTGCAACCAACTGGCGATGCCAGACATTGGCTGAACGTCTTGCGAACGCCGTGGAAGGGTGCGCTCCAAGTGCTCCCGCATCGAGACGCTACGAGGTGATCGGGTGTCGGGTTAGCCTAACGTACGAATGGAATACCAAGGCCAACTAACGTCCTTATTGTTGCTCGGGTGCAACGGCGATGGCTTCAAGCAGCACTGATTCCTATTCGGGCGACCTTGATTCAATTGTTTTCTAATCAATAACGAATTGGCACTGTTCCTGCGCGCATTACCTTCGAGTGGCCTCCTGCTCGCCGATGAGATCAAACACGTTCG
>WNFC01009129.1_pt1 | contig 13411 bp, 11 predicted proteins | sample 5400541 | NCBI WGS metagenome assembly WNFC01 (sample SAMN13153342, study PRJNA577476) | soil metagenome | isolation source: 120 cm saprolite under Douglas fir tree site 2 hole 2 replicate 1 | place: USA:California | collected 2015-04-18
CAGCCGGGAGACGATGCTCAGGGAATGGGCACGCCGGGACATTGCGAACCGCATTCCCCGGTATTACGACCGAGTCCTTGTCTACGGGGACCGCGCCATCTTCGATCCCGTGGCCGCCTACGACTTTCCCCCCGCGCTGGCCAGGAGAACGGTCTTCTGCGGCTACGTCATCAACCGGACGCGTTTCGAGTGGCGCGCCGGCGATGCCATTCCGGGCCACTCTCCGCAGCGGCCCACGGTCGTGGCCACCGCAGGCGGCGGACAGGACGGAGTCAGGCTGCTTCGCTGCTTTCTGCGCGCGGCTGCCGGAATGGACTGGAACACGGTCGTGGTCACGGGCTCTGAAACACCTACGCGCGAACGGAAGTCCCTCGAGGCACAGGCCGGCGAAATCGCCGCCTCGTTTCGGAGTTTTCTGCCGGCTCTCTCCAATTGGTTCGAGAAGATCGACACGCTCGTGTCCATGGGGGGATACAACACGATCTTGGAAGCCGTAGCGGCCGGCACGCCGACGATCTGCGTTCCCCGCATCGTTCCACGCGTCGAGCAACTCCTTCGCGCGATCGCCTTCGCCAAGCTCGGGCTGCTGCGGTTGATTCACCCCGGCGACCTGGAGCCTCTCGGTCTGCGCCATGAGATCGAGGAGGCGCTTCGCTCCTCCCACGAGGAACTCAAGCGACGGGCGCGCGCCATCCTCAATTTCGACGGCGCGCGCGCCGCTGCGCTCCAGATCATTGAGGCCGCATCCGAGACAGAAGGCGGATTCGCAAGCAGGCCGGCGAACGAGGCCACCGGCTCCGGAGCCGCCTGATGGACCATCCCCGGCGACTTCTCTGGCGCGACGTGAGGGCAGTACGCTGGGGGACCCTTCTCTTCGTTCTCCTGGTGAGCGGCATGCTCGCTTTTCGATTCCTTCGGAAGTCGGAGGATGCCGGGTTCGAGCTGCTGACCGCCCCCGTCGCACGCCGCGACGTCACCGCGATCGTGACCGCTACCGGGACGCTCGAACCGGTCTTGAAAGTGGTGGTCAGCAGCCAGGTCTCCGGTCGCATCCAGACCGTTTCCGCGGATTACAACGACCCCGTGAAGAAGGGCCAGCTCCTGGCGCAAATCGAGCCCTCATCGTTCAAGGCGCGCGTGGACCAGGCCGGGGCGCAGCTTGCGAAGGCGAAGGCCAGCGTCCTGGACGCCGACCGCGCCTTTCGCCGCAGCCGGGAGCTCTCGGCGGCGAGAATCGGCTCTCAGGCCGACCTCGACACCGCAAGGACGAAGCTGCAACTCGCCGAGGCGGATCTCCAGCAGGCCGCCGCGAACTTGAGCCAGTCCCGCGTGGACCTGGCCAACACTCGCATCCTCTCGCCAATCGACGGCGTCGTGATCTCGCGCGCCGTGGAGGAAGGACAGACGGTTGCGGCGAGCCTCTCGGCGCCAACGCTCTTCACAATCGCCGACGACCTCGCGAGGCTCCAGATCATCGCGAATGTAGACGAGGCGGACGTCGGTCAGGTCGCCGAGGGGCAGGAGGTCTCGTTCACGGTGGATGCTTTTCCGCAATCCTCCTTCAAGGGAGTGGCCCGGTTGATCCGCAACAGCCCCGAGAACGTGCAGGGTGTCATCACGTACCAGACCGTCATTGAAGTTGCCAACCCCGAGCAGCGGTTGAGACCTGGCATGACGGCCAACGTGGCGGTCGTCGTGGCGAAGAAGAAGAACGTCCTGGCGATCCCGAATGCCGCGTTGCGGTTTCGTCCGCCGGAGTCGTTCTGGAGGAAGAACCCGGAAGGCAAGGACGCCACCTCGGTTGAAAAGAAGAAGGGGAAGCGGGTCAAGAGCCACGTGACGCTCTGGTGCCTGAAGAAAGGCGCGCCAGAGTCCGCGAAGGTCAAGATCGGCATCACGGACGGCGCCTACACGGAAGTGAAGGAGGGACTCGAGGAGAAGGATGTCGTCGTGCTGAGTGCCCGGTCCGCGGAGACCTCCGGCCCGAGAGCGGCGTCGCCTGCGGGTAAATCGCCGGTGCGATGAGTCCTCTCCTCTCCGTTCCCATCGCCTGGCACGCCCTCCTGAGGAACCGGCTCCGGAGCGGCCTGACCATGCTGGGCGTGATCATCGGCGTGGGGGCAGTCATCGTGATGGTGGCGATTGGAGCGGGAGCGCGGGCCCAAATCGAAGCGCGGATCGCCACGCTCGGCGAGAACATCCTCCTCGTCACACCGGGATCGCAGGCGAGCGGTGGTGTGCGCTCTGGTTCGGGATCGGCGCAGTCGCTCACCGTGGAGGACGCAGTGTCTCTTCAGACTGAATGCCCTTCCGTGGCTTTCGCGAGCCCCGTTCTCGAAAAGACTCTTCAGGTCGTCGCGAGGAACCAGAACTGGTATACGCACGTCGATGGCGTCGAAGCCAGCTTCCTGGAGATCCGTTCCTGGCCGCTCGCCCAGGGGGAGTTCTTCAACGAGCAGCACCTCAAGGGAGCGGCGAAGGTGTGCGTCCTCGGAGCAACGGTTGTCGAGAAACTCTTCGGAGGCGACGACCCGGTGGGGCAGTTCGTCCGGATTACCGGCGTCCCGCTGGAAGTCAGCGGGGTCCTCTCGCGGAAGGGCCAGTCGGCTCGCGGGGCCGATCAGGACGACGTCGTTCTTGTTCCCGTGACGACGCAACTCAAGCGTCTCTACAAGAAGGACCGTCTGAGCTCGATCATCGCGGTCGCTCGGGACGGCGGCGCTCTCCACGCCGCGGAAGAGGAAATGTCCGATCTGCTGCGGCAGCGGCACAAGATCGGCAACCCGGAGGACGACGACTTCACCGTCCGGAGTCAGGAGGAGATCGTGGCCGCCGCGACAGCCACGTCGCGAACGCTCGGCATCCTTCTCGCAAGCGTCGCGGCGGTCTCGCTGCTGGTTGGAGGCATCGGGATCATGAATATCATGCTCGTGTCTGTCACGGAGAGGACACGGGAGATCGGCATCCGGCGGTCTGTCGGCGCGCGGTCTCTCGACATCCTGGCTCAGTTCCTGGTGGAAGCGGTCGTGCTTGCCTTTCTCGGCGGCTTCGCTGGCATCGCTCTCGGCATCGGCGGATCTCACGCCGTGGCGAGAATCGAGGACTGGCCGGTGCTCATCTCGTTCCCGTCAATTCTCCTGGCGTTCCTGTTCGCCGGCGCGGTCGGCGTGTTCTTCGGCTTCTACCCTGCCTGCAAGGCGGCGGAGCTCGAGACGATCGACGCGCTGCGCTACGAGTAAGCCGCGGGGAGCAGTACCGCTCGACGCGCGATGGTGCGTCGCGCGTTACTGGGCCGAGGTGTTCGGCACGGAGATGTTCCCCACGAAGCACTGGTGCACGAAGTCGGGATTGAAGCGCTTGACGACGGGGGCCGGGATGTCGGCCTCCTTGATCTCTTTGAAGTCGAATTGGATCGCGCCGTCGGACTGGACGTTCGCGACCAGAAAGCCATAGAGGTTCGTCTTCGCTTCCTTCGCCTGCGTTGCGGCGGGCGGAAGCGCGTAGCGGATCGCGCCGGTCGTGCCGATGATCCAGCCCGGCAGCACTCCGCCGTGGGATCGCCAGTAAGGCGTGGCGAAGATCCCCGCCATATAGAAGTGGGAGTGGCTCGCGAGGACGTACACCTTCTTGCCGGCGGCCTGCGCCTTCAAAAGCGCCGCGTAGACGCGACGCCCGCTCTGCTCCCCCTGCGCCCAGTCGTTCATGCTGTGGCCGGAGGCGATGCTGTCAGGCAGGGCGGCGTGCATCCCGGCGACGACCGTCGTGACGGAGGAGTCGACGATGTCCGCGTTGACGACCCGCTCGAGCCAGGCTACCTGCTCGGAGTCGAACTGATCATTGCTCGCGTTGTCGAGAGCGATGAACTCCACGCCCATCTGGATCCAGTGGTAATAAGTCTTGACCCTGTGATCCTTCGGGTCGTCCCTCAATCGCTGGCTCTGGATCGGCGGCGTGTTCAGCCAGTCGCCGAATTGCGCCAGGTACTCGAGGCGCGACTTGGGAACGACGAGCTCGTGGTTCCCGATCGCCAGATACACGGGGATCGTCCCGAAGGGAGCCACTTGGCTCTGAATGAAGTCGTCCCAGGCGGCTTTCTGATACTCGGCGATCGCGAGCGGTTTCTCGCCGGCGATCTTGCGAGCCTGAAGGAGATCCTCGTCGAAATCGTAGATCGCGCGGAAATCTCCCAGGTGCCAGTAAAACGCCGCCCCGGCCGCGTTGGCGCCCGCCGCCACGGCGGGCATGACGACGTCTCCGCAGTTGCGCGAATCCCCGCCGACGACGAACTTCCAGGCCGGCGCCGGGCTCTGGGCCGCGGCCGGGGCCGGGGACAGAAGCAGCAACAGTGACAGGAGGAGCAGGGCGCGAACTGCGAGCTTCATTGCGGTTCCTTTCCAGCGAGAACGATAGCAGGAGCTGAAAGACGGTTGCGCCCGCGAAGCCCTCGAGGCGCAGGCGCTCGACAAGGGCGTCCGCCGCGGGCTTGACGGGAGGCCATGATAGATCTATAGTTATCGATCTATGAAACGGACGGCAGAGCTGGTTCCCGTCTTTAAGGCGCTCGGAGATCCGACGCGGTTGAAGATTCTGGATCTCCTGCGATCGCGCGGGAAGTCCTGCTGCAACCTGGTTTCCCGGGAAGAGCACGGCCTCTGCGCCTGCGACATCGAGGGGGCGGTCGGGCTCTCCCAGGCTGCCGTCTCGCACCACATGGATCTGCTGCGCCGCGCCGGGCTCGTCGAAGCCCAGAAGCGCGGGCGCTGGGTGTTCTACCGGAGGAACGAAGCTGCCCTGGCGGGGCTCGCGGAAGCGGTCGCGAAGGCAGTCTGAAAAGCTTGACGCGATAAATCGATTGTTCGCGATCTATCGAAGGAGGTCACCATGCCGTCCGCCGTCCACATCTCCTTGAACGTCTCGGATCTTCCCCGGTCCACGGATTTCTACCGGCGCTTCCTGGGCGAGCCGAAGAAACTGAAAGACGATTACGCCAAGTTCGTCGCCCAGGACCCGGAGATTCATCTCGCGCTGCAGCCCGGCCGCGTTTCCGGAGGCCCGGCGGGAACGCTTTCGCACCTGGGCATCCGGGTGGATTCGGTCGAGCAGGTCCGCCGGTGGAAGAACTCTCTGGCCGGGCGCGGCCTGACGACCGCGGAAGAGAAGCGGGAGGCCTGCTGCTACGCCCTTCAGGAGAAGTTCTGGGTGACCGATCCCGACGGAAACCGCTGGGAGGTTTACACGGTCCTCGAAGACATCGAGCAGAAGGCCGAGCCGGCGACCACCTGCTGCCAGCCGAAGACCGATACTGCGGCAGCCTGCTGCTGAAGGATCCTCGATCAGTAGGGAGTATCAGAACTCAATTTCGATGGCGACTCGGACGAATGACTCCTTCTGCCCGGCAAAGTTCTTGCCGGCGCCGAGCTTGAGGTAGGCCTCCGGGCTGATGCGGTACCAGACTTGCGGGATGACGGTGCTCTCGTTCTCGAGCGCGAGCTCCCGGCGCAGCTCGATACCCGCGTTCCAGCGGCCGAAGTTGGGAGTCCGGGCGCCGAGCGACGCCTCGAACGCGGACCTCCTCTTTTCGTCCAGGACGAACGAGTAGAAGAGGTTGGCCGTGAAGTTCCAGCCGCCCAGATCCTTGGAGAGGACGAGGCGCGGCTCGATCAACTGATGCGTCTCACGCTCCTCGGCAGAGCGCTTGACCTGGTATTCCACGGACGCGGCGAAATCCACCGGACGCTGACCCTCCTCGCCGAAGCGATAGCGCATCTCGATGAAGCCCTGCTCGAAGGAGAACGGCCCGCCCGATTTTTGGAACCAGCGGCCTGAAACGTCTGCCATCAGATGATCGGTCAGTCCGTATTCGGCTCCCAGCGTGTGCAAGGCGCCGCGAGGGCCGAAGCGGCCATCGATCCAGTACTCGAACTCCAGCTCCCGCCGGCCCAGCGTGACGAAGACGAAGGTGTCGCCGAGGTAGTCGTCCTTGTGGGCGAAGAGGGGCGCGGCGGCAAGAAAGATTCCCAGCGTCCCCGAAACCAGGAGCAGAACGCGCCGCATCCACGCATCCTAACGTGCTCTCCAGAGATAGACTCGCCCTCCTTCGATGGGATCGAGCTATTGTGACTTCGCGCCGGGTCATCCCTGGCACGGGCCCTACCACGAGAAGGAGTACGGCTTTCCGATCCGGCGGGAAGCGGCTCTCCTCGAGCGGCTGGCGCTCGAGATCAACCAGGCGGGGCTCTCGTGGCTGACGGTCTTAAAGAAGCGCAAGGCCTTTCGACGCGCCTTCGAGGGATTCGATCCCGAGATCGTCGCCGCCTACGGCGCGGCCGACCGGCGGCGGCTCCTCGCGGACGCGGGCATCATCCGCAACCGCGCCAAGGTGGACGCCGTCATCGAGAACGCGCGGCGCATCCTCGCCCTGCGCGAGAGCCACGGCTCCTTCGCGCGCTGGCTCGACGCGCACCATCCGAGAAGCCGGGAGCGGTGGCGAAGGCTCTTCAAAGAGACGTTCGTCTTTACCGGCGGCGAGATCGTGGGCGAATTCCTGACGAGCACTGGTTACCTTCCCCGCGCGCACCGGCGCGGCTGCCCGGTCTTCCCGCGGATTGCGCGGAGCAATCCACCCTGGAGCAGAAGAACCCGCTGACTCAGCCGCGCGAGGGCAGGACCAGCGCGTGGCGCGGGGTCCTGGTCGGCTTGGGAGTCCGCGGCGTGTTCGTCGGCGTCGGCGTCGGCGTCGCCGTGGGGGGTACGGATGTCGCCGTTGCCGTGGCGGTTGCGGTCGGCGGCGGCGCCGTGGGCGTCGCGGTCGGGCTGGCCGCCGGGCCCTGCGTCGCGGTCGGCGACGGCGCGGGCGGGTTGTAGCCGAGCGTGATCACATCGAAGTCGCTCGCGGTCAGGCCCGCGAAGGCGGGATTCAAAACGGAGTTGTTCCAGCGGTTGTCGTACGTGCCGGTCACGTACATGTCACTTCCGTTGTCCGCGACGATCAGGCCGTACTTCTTCATCGCCCGGAAGATCTTCTGCGCGTCCGCGGGAAATGAGGAGAGGTCCACACCCGGCTTCAATCGCAGGCGCGCTCCCATCGGAAGCGCCCCGGCGGTCGAGCCGGCGCGATGCGAGGCGGGATAGACGTAGCCGTTGGTCGCGCGCACGGTCGCACGGAAGGCGTGGCCGATCTCGTCGGGGCCGTATGTTTCGTCGTAGCGCACGAGACCCGGCAGGATTGCCAGTCCCGCCGCGTCGGCCGAAGTCCAGCCGTCTGGCCGGCGGTTGTTCGTCTTCATGTCGAAGAAGGCGCCGGAGCCGCTCAGCCACTTCGTCCCGTCGTAGAAGACGTTGTAGAGCTCGTAGAGGGACTTGTTGTCGCGGTCCACGATCAGCAGGTGCCGGTCGTTGGAAGAGCGCATGTCCTGGTTGCCCGGCCAGCCGCCTTCGATCCAGTGCGCCTGCGTGATGGCCTCATCGGGGATCGGATAGAAGGGAAAGCTGGTGTTGGTCGTGTGGTCCACGCCATCGCTCTCGTCGGAGTAGAGAAACTGCACCGCCTTCTTCGCCTGAGTCCCGTCCACGACGACGTAGGGCATGCCGTAGATCGCGACGCTTCCTGCAGAGACGTCACCGCCGAAATCGGGGTGGAGGCGCCGCGTGCCTCCGTTGTTGATGAAGGAGATGAAGGCGGCGGAATTCGAGTCCACGGGCGCGGACGTCATATCGAGGTTCCACCAGTTGTCCGGTGGGAAGAGCGGGAAGGGGCCGGGCAATGCGCCATTGGCGACCGGGCCCACGTCGGTCGCCGCGGAATCGCTCCGCCTCGCGGCCAGCGTGACCAGGGCCAGCAGGACCAGAAGGCCGGTGACGAGTCGGAGCTTCCGATTGCTTTTCCGCGACGACAAAGACACCTCCGGCGGGTACCCGGGTTCGAGTTCAAAAAGAGGACAGAAAGAATGCTCGCTGAGGTCACAGATTGTCAAACCCAAAATGCCAAGTCTTTTTTCATCAAAGACCTGTATTGATGGAACAACTCTTGCAACTGTCTCTTGGTGAAAGGAAGGCCGGCCATGATGAAAGCGAAGAAATCGGCCGGGAACGAACGGTGGCCCGACGCTTCGGGGTCCGAAGAAGAAGACGAAAACGACATCACGCAGCCGATCAGAATCGTCTGCTCGCGCCAGCCCCACTCCGGCCAGCCGCGCAATCCGCGCGCGCGGTGGCTCAAGCAACGGGAGGAGTCCGGCACTCGCCGCACGCCCGACTGGACCGAGATCGGAGGCAAGCCGCGGCGTAGACAGATTCCCTCTCTCCGGCACCTCCCGTTGTAGCCTTGGCGGCGTGAGCCTCTCCCGGCCGCGCCGCTGGATTTCTGCGTTCTCTCTGCTCCTCTCGGCCGCCGCTCCCGTCTTCGGCCAGCCCCGGCGATCCGTGCAGAAGCCTGGTGTCGAGCGCGACGTCACGCTGCTGCCCAACGGCTGGCGGATCGCGCCGGCCGGCCGGCATATGAATGTCGGCGACCTGCCGCTGGCGATGGTCGAGTCTCCCGACGGCCGCTACCTCGTCGTGACCAACAACGGCTACGTCAAGCCTTCCTTGACGGTCGTGGACTTGAAGAACTTCCTGGTCAAATCGAGAGTGTCTTTGGAGAACGCCTGGCTCGGCCTCGCCTGGAGCGCCGACGCGGCGCGGCTCTACTCCTCCGGGGCCGCCGCGAACACCGTCGAGGAGTTGCTTTTCGAGGACGGCAGGGTCAAGAAGGGATCTTCGATCCCCATCTCGGAGCCCGACAAGAAGAAGGAGACCTTCATCGGCGGGATCGCGGTGAGCCCGGACGGCGCGACGCTCTATGCCGTCAATGTCCTCGGCCAGACCCTGTCGGCCGTTGATCTCTCCAGCCGCGCTCTCGTGAAAACTGTTTCGCTCGCGGCCGAGCCCTACACGTGCCTCGCCGCTCCGGATGGAAAGACGCTTTTCGTTTCGCTCTGGGGAGGCGCCAGGGTCCTCGCTTTCGACGCGAAGACGCTCGAGAAGACGGGAGAGATCGCCGTCGGCGAGCATCCCAACGCGATGGTCCTCTCGCGTGACGGCTCGCGCCTCTTCGTCGCCTGCGCCAACACCAACGCCGTCTGGGTTGTGGATCTCGCTTCGCAGTCGGCGACCGAGCAGATCGCAATCGCGCTCTATCCGAAGGCCCCGCCCGGCTCGACGCCCAACGCCCTCGGCCTCTCGCCCGACGGGTCCACTCTTCTCGTCTCCAACGCGGACAACAACACAATCGCGGTCGCCGACGTCCGGACTGCGGGACAGAGCCGCGTCGGGGGATTCCTGCCGACCGGCTGGTATCCGACGGCGGCCGCGTTTTCTCGCGACGGCAGGCGGATCTTCGTCCTCTCGGGAAAGGGGCTGGCCTCCTCGGCCAATCTTCGGGGGCCGCAGCCCGCGATCGCCGCGGCCGAGGGGCAGTACACCGGCGCGTTGCTCCAGGGCACGCTCTCCGTGTTGCCGGCCCCGGACGAAGCGGCCCTCGCCGCGTACACGAAGAAGGTCTACGCCCTGACTCCCTACAGCGACGCGGTGCGCCTCTCCCCGGCGCGCGCCCCCGCCGGGTCCCCGATCCCGCGCTCCGTTGGCGGCTCCTCGCCGATCCGCCACGTCTTCTACGTCATCCGCGAGAACCGCACCTATGACCAGATCTTCGGGGACATCCCGGAGGGCAATGGCGATCCGAGCCTCTGTCTCTTCGGCGAGGATGTGACACCCAACGCCCACGCGCTCGCTCGAGAGTTCGTGCTGCTCGACAACTTCTACGTGGACGCGGAGGTCAGCTACGACGGCCACGCCTACTCGACCGGCGCCTACGCGACCGACGCCGTCGAGAAGATCTGGCCGATGAACTACGCCAATCGCGGCGGTCCCTACCTCTCCGAGGGAGGCGGCCAGATGCGCAACCCCTATGGCAACCTCGACGCGCCCGCGCAGGGATACATCTGGGACGCGTGCCGGCGCTCCGGGGTTTCCGTGAGGAGCTACGGCGAGTTCGTGCGCGCGGTCAAGAAGGAGCCTTCGCCGGAGCCGGCCGGCGAGGACCGGCCCGGACAAGGGCCCTACGAGGCCTCGGTGCCGGGACTCCAAGGCTCGATCGACCCCGATTACCCCCCGTTCGATCTGCTGATCCCCGACGGCCGGCGAGTGGACGCGTGGCTGGAGGAGTTTCGGAAGTTCGAGGAGAACGGCCAGTTGCCATCCCTCTCGATCCTGCGCCTGGGGGGCGACCATACCGCCTACGCGCGCGCGGGGTATCCGACGCCGCGTTCCATGATCGCGGAGAACGATCTCGCGCTCGGCCGGATCGTCGAGGCGGTTTCCCGCAGCCGATACTGGAAAGATTCGGCGATCTTCGTGCTGGAAGACGACGCGCAGAACGGCCCCGATCATGTGGATGCGCACCGCTCCGTCGCGCTCGTCGTCTCCCCGTACGCGCGCCGCCGCACCCTGGATTCGGCCCTGTATACGACATGCGGGATGCTGCGGACGATGGAGTTGATCCTGGGCCTCGCGCCGATGAGCCAGTGCGACGCGGCGGCCGCGCCGATGTACGGCGCGTTCCGGGACAATCCGGACTTGACCGCCTTCCGGCACCGCGAGGCGCGCGTCCCCGTGGACGAGATGAACGATCCGGCCGCGCCGGCGGCGAAGGCCGCGGCCCTCATGAACCTCGAGGAAGCCGACAGAGTGCCGGACCTCGCGGGCAACGAGATCCTCTGGAAGATCGTGCGCGGCGAGGACTGCCCGATGCCGCCGCCGGTGCGCGCGGCCTTCGTGCGGCCAATGCGCGCCGGAGGCGACGAAGACTAGAGAAGTCCCTCGGGCCGCCTACTTCGGCCCCGGATCGAACCGCTGCCTCAGTTCCCCTGCGCAGCTTTCCGCCGCCTCGTCGAGCTTCGCCTTGAGAAGCGTGCCGTCGTCCTTAACCATCTCTTCTCCAGGCGGATCAGTCTCGCGCGCCCCCAGTATTCGATGCGGTAGTGGTCGTGGTCTCCCATGAACACGGTCAGGTCCCAGACGACGGTCTTGAAATCCAGAACGAATCCTTCCGTCAGTTGCTTCTTGAGATCCTTGGCATCCTCACCCGGATCTTCCGCGACCATCTCCACGTTCAAGGGACTCTTTTCCTGTAACCCCTTGAGAAAGGCATCGCGCAGGTGCAGCGCGGGGTCGGGAATCGAGAACTTCTTGACCATCTCTTCCCCGGTCTTCGCGCCGGCGATGGCGGCGCCGAAGAGCGGCGAAAGGACCGCCGCCCATACATGTTTGGGCAGGTCTGCGGAGAACTTGGTCTGAGAAGGGTGGACGACGACGCTGACCCGCGCCGATCCGATGGCCTCCACGGCACCCGGCGGCTCGGCGAAAAGGGATACGGCCACCAAAGGCATGACGGCAACAGCCAGCAACAGGCGTCTCATCGTCCCTCCTTCATTTTCTGGCGAGAGCTCTTGGCGGGAATCATAAACCCGCATTCTTTCGCGATATCTTTGCCATCTTCTGAAACATCAAATCCGTGGAGAACCGAACATGAAACTGCGCCTGTCTCTCTTTCTTCTCTTGATTGCCGCCTCGTCTTCCGTCCGGGCCGCCGAGGCCGGTCCCGACATCCACGACACGCGGCTCCTGACCGAGCCCGCCGTCAGCGCCCGGCAGATCGCCTTCATCTACGCCAACGATCTCTGGACCTGCGACCCGGACGGCGGCAACGTCAGGCGCATCACATCCGACGTCGGCGTCGAATCGAGCCCCGCCTTCTCGCCCGACGGCAAGTGGATCGCCTTCTCGGCGCAGTACGAAGGCAACACCGACGTCTATGTCGTCTCCGCCGAGGGCGGCGTGCCGAAGCGTCTGACCTGGCATCCGGCCGCCGACATCGTCCAGGGCTTCACGCCCGATGGCAAGTCCGTCCTCTTCACATCTCCGCGCGCCGTCTTTTCCGGCCGCTTCACCCAGCTCTTCACCGTTCCCGTCGAAGGAGGTCCCGAGGAGCGCCTGCCCATCCCCAACGCCAACCGCGCGTCCTTCTCGCCCGACGGCAGGCGCATCGCCTACAACCCGCTCTCCCAGCAGTTCCTCCAGTGGAAACGCTACCGAGGCGGCGCGGTCTCGCGGATCTGGATCTATGACATCGCGACGCGCGCGATCGAGAAGGTCCCGCAGCCCGCCTCGCGCGCCAACGACGCCGAGCCCGCCTGGCTGGGGGACGCGATCTATTTCCGCTCCGACCGCGACGGGGAGTTGAACCTCTACGCCTACGACACGAAGTCCAAGACCGTGAAGCGCCTGACGAACCACGTGGACTTTCCCGTTCTCCACGCTTCCGCCGGCGGCGGCAGGGTCGTCTACGAGCAGGCGGGCTATCTCCATCTCTTCGACCCCGCCAGCGGCTCGGCGAGGAAGCTGACGATCGGCGTCGCGGCGGACCTGGCCGAAACGCGCCCGCGGTTCGTGAAGGAAACCAAGGACCGCAAGTACATCCGCAGCGCCTCGCTCTCCCCCTCCGGCGTGCGCGTGGCCGTCGAGTTCCGCGGCGAGATCGTGACCGTGCCCGCGGAAAAGGGAGACGTGCGCAACCTGACCAACACCATGGCCGCGCACGAGCGCTCGCCTGTCTGGTCGCCGGACGGCCGCTCCATCGCGTGTTTCTCAGACGCCTCGGGCGAATACCAGCTCGAGGTGCGCTCGCAGGACGGCAAGGGGGGACCCAAGACGTACAAGCTGCCCGGCGCGGGCTTCTACGAGCGGCCCGCCTGGTCGCCCGACAGCAGGAAGATCGCCTATGTGGACAACGCGCGCGCCCTCTACGTCATCGACCTCGCGACGGGGATCTCGAAGAAAGTCGGCGGGGACTACTTCTACGGCCCGCGCAAGACGCTGCGCCCCGCCTGGTCGGCGGACTCGAAGTGGATCGCCTACTCCGTCAACAACCAGGCGTTGATCCAGCGGGTCTGGGTCTACTCGGTCGAGAAGGGGGAGGCCCTCCCCGTCACCGACGGTCTCTCCGACGCCTCCGAGCCCGTATTCGACAGGAGCGGCAAGTACCTCTTCTTCTTCGCCTCGACGGACGCCGGTCCGGTCAGCAACTGGTTCTCGCTCGAGAACCAGGACCTGCGCGTGACGCGCTCGATCTATCTCGCCGTGCTGCGAAAGGACCTCCCTTCGCCGCTCATCAAGGAGAGCGACGAGGAGAAGGCCGGGGCGTCCTCGTCGGAATCTCAAGACAAGCCCAAACGCGCCGCCGAGGAAGAGGGCAAGGACGCGAAGAAGGAAGAGCCCGGCAAGACCGACGCGAAGTCCGACGAGAAGCCCAAGCCGCCGGCCCCGGCCGAGCCCGTCCGGATCGACTTCGACGGTATGAATGCGCGCATCCTCG